>Ga0247741_1000942_pt1 | contig 15983 bp, 13 predicted proteins | sample UWRJL213509R2_FD_180945 | JGI IMG/M metagenome (GOLD analysis project Ga0247741, IMG submission 180945) | Plant litter microbial communities from Arlington Agricultural Research Station in Wisconsin, United States - UWRJ-L213-509R-2 | ecosystem: Environmental > Terrestrial > Plant litter >... | reverse complement strand
TGAGAATCGAGATTCTGACCCGGTATTTTCAGCCCTCCGTACACACAGAAGGCAGGGCCCTATCATGCACAGCACTGGGAATAAGACTCGAAAAGTATTCATGAAGACAAGACTGCGTGCGACAACCAAGATTTTCGACGAGATTCTTCCAAATGATTTCCGGGGAGATGGTGCATTTAACGAGCACTTCGACAGCCGCACCCAGTAACTGGTGTGATACTTCACAAACCCATCCCGCCCCTTGACTTACAGCAACGCGCAGACAGAAGATGACAGAACTAGGACTGATGAAGACGCTTGGGTCGAAATGCTTGTTGATAACGCCAGAATGAGCAAGATGACCTTGCTCTGGAGTTACGGCAAGATTCGACTTAGGGATATCTTGGTCACAGGAACGGATCGTCTACTCTCCAGCAGTCTACTTCGCCACCAGTTAAGTCACTCGCTGATGCGATGTTCGCAGATAATGCACGCGATGTGAACATGGTATTGACTTGACAATATTGCATAAGAGTACACCAGATTGCAAATAACCTGAACGGGTAGGCAAACCTAAGCTGACCTAAACCATAACCATGCGACGATGACGGATAACAAGTGATGGTATCGTACAATAACAAGAAATCCCAAAAGATGTGATGAGCCGATGAGGATATAAATGATGATGTGAGATGAGGGAGCCAATAATATATAGAAGAAAACACCCGATGCTACTAACCCATGAAAGCAGGTCGAAGGAGTCCATGGTACTGAAGAAAAATCAATGTGATATGCGCAAGAAAGCGAGTATAAGCCAGGGAGAATATTGAAAAGAGAATTTTGGGAGAAAATGGAGGTGATAAGCCGGAGTCCGAGTGATGGGTTGGACGAGACGGTCGAGGGGAAGGATAAAATTTCTAACCTGCCCAGCCCGTAAGCGACGACCCATGAGGGTGCGGGTACGAGGGCGCACCATAGGAATACGAAGCCCGATTGACCGCCGCCGCGATCGGCGGAGGTCCACGCAGTGCGGTTGACGCTCCAGTGGTCGTGGTGTTTCCGTAACCATTTGCATGATTCACTGGACCCCCACCCGTCGTGACCCCAGGCAAGTTTTGGCCAGTTGTTAACACAGCCCCCATCGGGGCTCCGCCCTTCGCACCTTTCACTTTCTGCCTGGTCGCGTACAGTTCACCTGCACCAGCAGCACCAACAGAGCCGGCCGCTTCCCCTGCCATAGATCCGTTCAGCAGACCAGATGACATGCCAGGGAAGTCAGGATAGGCAGGCAGCACCTCTTCTTCGAATAAAGCGACTGTGGCAGCGACGAAATCTTTCCCAAATGTGAAACGCTCTTCATCATCATTGGTAGCTGCTAAAGTCGCTGACGATGAAGGATTACTGACAGTAACAGCAGAAGTGGTATTGGTCGAAGATGGCTGTGCGTGAGACAACGAAGAAGATTTTTTATGTTTAGATCCGCGATGTGAGGCCTTCGTGGGTGTCCCAGAATTAGAAGACGTCGTGGAAGTTGGAGTAACAGCAAGGGCTGGCGCGGAGGCCGAGTTAGACAAGAGCAACGAGTTCGCCCTTGAACGGGAGTGGGGAGGAATAACCGCAGGCAGGGGTGGCGATGTTCGAGTTAGCGCGGTTCCATGCAATATGGTACTTTCGGAGACCGTCAAGTTAGGCGATGACCCCTCGGGGCCGGCAGCGCGTGGACCCTGTGATGGGACCATTGGGGGTGGCGAGCTCGAGATGGGCACATTACTTCCATACGTGTACTGCTGCGACTGCTGAATCTTCGTCTGTGGAACGTGCTGTAGCTGTACCCGCTGCAACTCGATTTGTTCGTGTTGGACCTGCATCTCCACCTGCGCCATTGATTCGGACATCCCTGTCTGCTGCTGGCCCTGCATCTCCATACCTTCAACGGAAGCGTCGGCATAAAATCCCGGCGGTGGATGAACAGGAGGAAAATAGGTTTGTGCAGAAGGGTTATACGCAGGGTGGTTGAGATAGTGTGCCTGGGTCTGCGCATGGACATTTTGCTGATGAAGCTGGTTTTGTTGCTGAATGGCGTGCACTTCTTGCATTTGTTGTAGCTGGTGCGCCTGGGCTTGGGCCTGCTGTTGGTGTTGCATCGCGTGAACCTCCTGGATATGCTGAAGTTGGCGTTGCTGGTGTTGCTGAAGCTGGACTTGCTGATGCTGCTGCGTCGACCATGCTTCTGGGACACCATGAGTTGGAGCTGAGTAGACAGGTATCCCACTATGTGACTGTGGATGACTCTGGTGGACATTCATGCGCGAGCTCGCATGCCCGAAGAGATCTTCCATAGATCCCGGGGTGACAGGCGAAGACATGTCGGACGAGACATAGGAAGAGCCACTTCCAGGAGATATGTCGTTGTAAGTCGATCCTGGAAGCGATGTGGACGGCATGGATCCTAAACCCAGACTCAAACCAGGCCCTGATCCCGCATTGGAGCCCAATACTGCAGGGACCAAGGTCCCTGAACCTGAAAGAGACCCCCCACTGGAAGACACGGGCGATCCCAAGACCATGCCTTCTGGTTCAGGTGTAGAAAGCCTCGACCCCCTGCGTTGATGCCATCCATGCCCCGACGTTGACACTCCCTGGATCGCGCCATGACCACTCACGTTCCCTGCCAAGGCGCCATGAACAACTCCATTGGCCGCTGCTCGCCTCCCATGTGCGTGGAGGTCAGTAGGACTGCTCCCACTGGCTGCCTGGTTCAGTCGTTGAATGCGATCGACGCGAGATTGCGACATCGCGCGGCCACCTTGCGTCGGTGATGGGATCGAATCGCTTAGTGGTACACCTGACATCCCCAGACTCGTCGTCAGCGGAGTAGGTTTCCGATAGCGACCGGTAAGCGTGGTGGATGCAGACAGTGATGAGGGCGGTGAAGGAGCGGTAGGAGAAGGTAAAGTCGTTGATGTGGCCCCGGAGGTGGAATCCCGGACTCGTTCATCCCGGATGAAGGGCTGACGTGCAGGTTTGGTACCATAAACTTTCTTCTTCGTGAGACCATGCACCTGTTGAAGCTGGGAAACCAAACTCGGAGCATCTCCTTCGTGTGATGACATTGGTGCGGCGGATTCATCGAATGGTTCTGGGTAAAAATTGTCCAGGGGATAGGAATTTCGGCGAGGAGGCGCGGCGAGGCGTTGCTGCGGTGCCTGGATGTGCAAAATAATAGAATATGGGAGCAAGAAATGAAACAAGAATCAGATGTGTGCGGAAACTGGCTGTGGGGTAAGAATTACGTACATAAGGAGAGAGCGATGGTTCTGGTGGAACGTCGACCCCGAGGAGGAAGCAAAGTGTCAATTATGGTCGAATATCGCCTATGAGCGTCAGACCGACCTGGTTCATTATATGGATTGTAGGTGGGACGAGCGGAAAGTCTGAAAGCTGTTCGTGAATGATCCACAGGGAATGGCGGGGTTTCTTCCACATTATGTTGCATCTGCAGCTAAACGATCAAAGAGACACGTCGTTAGCAAACGCAACTGATGCAGTATGATCCGGGGTCAGTGGCGGTAGATAAGGATCGCAACTTACCGTCTCTTCAAACAAAGTGGTCAAAGGAGCAGCATCCTCTAGCGTACTGCGACTCATGACCAAGTGACAGTGTATATTGCGCTACGCAGAAACACGGATCTTGTCAGTGAGGGACTTTCCGCTGAAGTGGCTAATTTTATCATACCTTGGCAAGCTTCCCGGCCAGGAGAATCCATGGAGAAAAGTTACCGCTACTGGGAATTGGCATGCCTGAGCAGTCGTCGGTGGGAGACGAGGCTGCAATGATCACCAGATGCAATGAAGATGATGGTTGCCCAATACTATAGGTGCTGGTATCAAGGTACTGTGGCATGAAGACTATGTTAAGACACAATAGTGGACCGAACAGCCTCGTACGCACATCGATGCACTCGTTAACTCGACCTGCAGAAATTCGACAATCGGACACTGTGTTGAAATTAATGTTATAAAGAGCGTCGTGGGTGCCCGAATATTGTCGGGGAGCAGAGGAGTTTGCCCCATTGTCGATTGGGTCGCTCTCGATTACGGAGACTGATGTCTGCTGGGGGCAAGATGAGTGGCAAGTTTGATGAAAAGAAATTAATGACACACTGCAACCGACGAATTTGACACAATTGTATCAAGTAACCTGACCAGGTACACATCTCGGAGTTCCTGCCATACCGTGTCCATCCGCTGCGAATTTTCAATGAGCAGCAAAACAGTGACTGGCTGATGCTGTGTGAGTGGTCGAAACAGATTGCTTGTATAAAGCGCCATAGCGTCAGACCCAACAGGGTATGCCTGAAACTATGGGTCCGTATGGGGAGCCACTGCCTGAGACGGTACTGACGACGGTTATGGGAGGGATAAGGAAAGAGGAAGCGAATCTATTTAACGACCTTGGCCTTTACTGGCCAGAATCAGCATAAAACACCCACGAGCCCGGCACGTGTGGTCGACCATAATACTCGCGGACCTGAATTCTCCCCTTCCTCCTTCAAACTTGGTACTCAGCAGCTGCCAAAACCCATTAGGTGTACTCACACCTGCCGACTAATAATCCCAATCGATTATCATCAAAACTTTCCACGCCATTGTATATCCCTGCATGAGGCTATTCTACCTCTCCCGATTCACCTCTTTCAAGCAAGAATCCGAGAATTTGTCCAGCAAATGACATTGCTCAGTTCAAGTACTTCCTTATCCTATTCGCCTAGGTACGTATGATCATCTCCAATGATCCTCATTGTATAACTATGTTTCTGTTACAACTTGCGTCATATGATCGCGTCAAACTGTGTTATTTTTGCTCAGGCTATACCCATTCCAAAGGTGCACTTGGACTTCTCCAAAGAAATTTGTGCGTGATAAGCGGCATGATGATCACGTTCACTACATTCCATAACAATGGATCATCCATTGGATCGGCTCATCCTTCGACCTGTTTGTGGACCTTTTCGGAGCAGACTTGAAACTCGAAGGTAAATGGAGACTTGTGTAATTGAATATCAATGAACGCCGGCCGTCCCGCCCAGCGCGTCAGCTGGAAACAAGATCGGGTACGCTGTCCTCTCGAGTTACCGGATAATTAAGCGCTTCAGGTATCTTCATATTCAACAAGTGACACTCGCGCGGTCGAACTTGCTTTCGTACTAGTGAGTCATGTTTCGCGACTTAGGCCGGTTACCCAGATATCCATTTGTCTTTAGAATGCGGTTGGACGAGGCCATGCCGCTGAACTGACCTCTCGAATCTTTGAGTCCTTCCAGACTGCGATCCGACGGATCCGAGTCAAGGGATACCTTACCTTCCCAATGACGCATTGTACGTGAGTCTTGTATATTTGATTATGATTCGCTCGACATCTTACCAAAATATCCAGGCTTCACGACATCTTCTATCATAGGAATCTGCATTTGCATGATGAGTCACGACTCGTGTTGGTAGCAAGGCATGAGAAATGTGCGGTCGACGCCGAATCCGACTCTCTTCCGTGCCTGCCTCATGTCACTTAGTGAAGTCAGGAGAAGTCACCAGGAGTCCCATATAGAGTATAAACGCCATTGAGCTTCTAACCCTTCAATGTTCACAGAAGGGTCAAACCCGTTTGGAGAGGGCAAGCCGCCACAATGAGCGTCAATCACCGAGGATCGGATATCTCAAGTCCGGGCCGATAAACCCGCAAGCGATACTATCATCGAGGTTGCATCGAGGAACATTCAAATCTCATGACACAATACGGCCCAGCTGGAAAATTCAAACAGTAAGTTGGTAGTCGACCTTTCGGTGAGTTTCAAATTTACTTTGGATCACAACGAGGAAAGGGCGTGCAAATGCCATCGTCACGACTCACGAGTGATCGCAGCCTCGTAGCTTATGAACCCTACATCTTATGTAGGTGGCACCGGTAAACCGTCCATCCTGATTTAATAATATCCTTTCCCCCGAGGCATCTGTCAGCATTTTTCAAAGGCTCACTGAAGACGGACTGTCGTCATTACTCGTCCAGCGCGGACGGTGTCGTGCCCCGTTATGATTGACTAAAGCATGATTTGGGACAGAAGCCTTAAGCTTTTTCATCAGCCCATTGCCAAGAGATGGGATATCTTCTGATCTTCATTCAGAAGTTCACAGAATTCTTAAAACACGTCGTATTTGTATTGACTCAGGTACGCACGTCTGATTCATATCCCTCGTATAACCATTTTCAAACGCCAACGCCATTGTCTCATGGCGTTCAACCCAGCCCTTACCTACCAAGAATAACGCATCTTACCACGCACTGCGCCTCCGTCCGATGATACATATTTCTCGCTACTGATGCTACAGGTTCACTGACTGAAACCATTGAATATGTTCTCCATTAGGCTGAAGATTCAACTTTTAATAATGTATCGCTCTCCCTTACAGACACCTAGGAGCTTTATCGTGCGGGTATCCAGGATTATTTTTGATTATGTCCTGTCTCCTTTCACTTAACACATTGTTTCAGGAACTACTGAACTTGAACCACCTTGAATTCTGGGAGAGACACTTATTTGCATCACTATTAAACCGTTCCTATTACACTCTACAACCGGAAGCAGACCCTAGTAGTTTTAGGTGCTACATTACTCAGTTAACACATCAATGAGGCCGAAAAAGAATCTGACTCGTTCATAGATTTTTCGAGAGCTCCTTGGCTCCGGGGTCCACATGGACGAAAGACGAAGGACGAAGATATTTGAGCCTTGGCGCAGGCCATATTTTAGGTAGGCTCTTATGAGTACAAGTAAAATGCTGATATCCTTGTTTAAGCGTAGAATTTATCTCAGATCTCTGCTAATATAGGAATTTTAACGAAGACTGGATCGGCATCCACTGTGGCGCGAACTTGCGGAACGGACCAGGTAAACCCACCTTCAACGTAACGCAACACTCCTAATTTCAGGGCGTTAGTATAGCGAAGGATGATCTTGACCAGTTTACTTTTCTTGGAGATACTGTGTGAGCTGAGAGACTGGTACATATCAATGTAGGGGAGGTGCTATCTCCCTGTAACAGCTGTAAGCGCCAGCGATTAACAACGAAATTGTGCATTCTTGAAGGATGGCATGAGTTTTAAAGTTGTCTAATAAGCCCATTGAATGTATCGTTTGATGTGCTCTGTGAGGTTTTTGTGCAATGCCTCAATCCCAGTTCTGAGTTAGGGCAATCCAGAACATTCTGTCGCCTGGTCGTTGTCGTGTTTGACGCAGTTCAGAAAACACCCTCCATTAGAAAGCCCTCATAAGGCAGAAAAAGTGCACCTTGTGAATTACTATCCATCCGCTTAACTTACTGGCTCAAAGCTCTTTATATTATGCATGAAACAATTCATTGTTCAGGGATTTATGGAGTAGATTCAGTCAAATGTACAAGTGGCAGATTTTAGTAGGTCACTACTTAGCGTCAAATGACCAAAGTAGTCAATAATATCTCCTCCGCCGGAGCAAGGACTAGAAAAATCGAAACGTCTGCCCTGGACTGCAGCCGCGATAATCAGAACTTTTGTATTGCAGAAGCAGTCCTTTTGTCTCATTTGGACTCTTTCAACTATGTACTGCATCAAATACAAATTCTTGGGTCCACGAAGTACGAAATCGGACCAGCCTGAGACTCGGATTCCTCACCAGAAACCCCGGGTCCATTTTACTGGGCTCAAGAGATATATGATTCCTCCATCTGACATGAGCGACATGTGTCCAATTCTCAGAAACTGCGTGAGTACATTACAAATTCAAGCTGGTTTTGCTGACTGATCACTAGCAATCTCTATACTATAGCAGGATCTCATGCTTACTAGTGTACGTATTTTGTAGTACTGGTCTTGCATTTTCTAAATTATCATTAATAGCCAACGGTGGGCCGTTAGCAAGTGCCAGTGCCCCGTGCCACCAAATAAATAACACTATCTTGGGCGCTCCTGGCCAGTTCAATCCTGCATCAACGCTTGGAAAATCTTAATTTCAACTTCCGGTTTATCCTGGCTTGTAGGCAGAATTTGAAGTAGCATTAAATATTTTCTCAAGCGCACTATGGCATTCGGTCCGATGCCTTGAAGCAGCATCGGCGTCCGCGCCTATATCTTGGGAACCCATTCAAATGTCTCTGGTCCGGATATCTGGGTAAATGATCTGTAACCCCAATGGGTAGATAGATTATTCCGATAGGTTTCCATCTATCAGTAAGTCAACGACCGAAGCTACACTTTTGATACTTCGGCTGACTACAACTCATGGGAGAACTAACAAACTCATTCAACGTGAGAGCGCTTGGTTTTTGAGGAAATGAATAGATTCAAGGCATCCGCCATCTATTCGACGCACCACATGTCAAGCAATCACGCCCATGCGTTCAACTAACCATTGCCAACAGTTGCCAACTCAGGGGCCATTGTCTGCCGCCGACAATTAGACAGGGTGGAAATATGACACTTTGTCTTCAAAAAGCCGATCGCGACTTGATGGTTATGCCTTCTTTTCCAGGATATATCTGTTTTGACCTTAGCAAGACACTAGAAACCATTGGTACAGTAAGATCGGCTATTCGGATTGATGGATTTCATATACTTACCGACAATCGAGGAGACGCTCTAAGTCCGCGAAATTCATGATCAAAGATCATCGCATCTTGGGCATGCTGATGGGCAGAATGGGATTCACCAATCTTGCGCTCAGTGGTTTCTGTCGGATGATGGAAAACTTGGGGAACCCTTCTGGATGGCGTTCTCCGCCGACACCTTCGATGGCGACGTCCGAAAGCTGTTTTCCTCGATGAACCGGTCGCCCTGCGGAACCTGAGAGTATGCTGATAACACCTCCAGATGTTTCCACCTTGAGCAGAGAACTGGAGGGCCAATATCCTGATGTGTCAAACATCAATGATTGCTGAACGGATCTCGAAACGGCCTGCAATATGGAACATACGTTTCTGAACATACCAAAATGTTATGACGGGGCGTCTTTCACCCTGCCTATTTGCGTTGATAACTCATGATCCTGGCTTAATCCAGACATTTAAGATAACAAATTCAAAGCAAGTCTTTACACCTACGCAATTGAAGGGTTTGCCCATGCTAGCTAGCACTCGGGGCGTGCGGATGGGTGACGCCCATACGAGTGCTCTACTTTAATTTTGAGTAGACCAGGCTCTTTGTAATTATAAGAAACACATATCAGAACGAGTTCAATATGTTATGCTCTGGAAGATACACGCTGCTCCGAACATTTAGAGTTTCGCCCGCCATGTGGGTTTCTTGGATTTTAAAAGCCCTGCATGTCGTCCTGATCGATCACGTCCTAGATAGTCTGAGCCACAGGGCAATCCTAAAATAATTTCAACGGAATTCAAATGAACAGGGAGCCGCATCTCAACGGTTTGGGATCCACAGCTCCACAAATTACCTGATCTACCGTAATTATGTGCGGACGTTTAGTTGGAAAATCATGCTAAGAGGTCACAGGCCATGCGCCATGTTGGCGTTCACAGGCTTCCGGATCTGAGTGACAAGAACACGATGGGAGATAAGGGCCCGAAGAACTTAGCGTTGGGACTGAAAGTCAGATTAGGTTCTGTAGATTTCCCTTTACTTATAGTTGCTTGAGTGTTTTGTGGCAAGCCATATGGGGATTCACGTACTTTTCGTCCATGACGATAATGAAGAAGAAGATGGAAGCGACGCAAACAACCCGTCAAACAGGTGTTTAAAAACCTTACCCAAACAGGGTAAAACTCGCAAATCCGCAGGCCAGATATGAAGCTGCGATACTATTCGTTGGTACATCATATGAAACCATCGTTATGCTTCTCTGATGAATAGAGAACCTCCGGGATAGCCAGACAGGGGCGAGGAAGCATGAGCTGCACGGCAAGACGGCCCCCACAATGGGGAGCCTTTAGCAGACTCATCGGCCTTCAGAACCTCAATCAGTTTGCGTAATCGCGACATCTTGTGACACTACTACTTATATGTAGGATCTTTAAAGAGTTGCCTATGCATTGTTGACAATGATTAGTCAAATCTCTGATACACGCACCTCCGGGTCAATTGAGCGCGAAGAACCCGCTGAAAGAATTCCATACATCGCAGAGTACATTCGAAAGAATTATCAGACCCTACGGGTGCAAAACGCTTCAATGCGGAGCTACGGCCCGAGGAAGCAACAGGCGCCGATTAGATGCACGGGCGCTTGAGAAATTGCAGATAACGCCACGCTTCAAAAACAGAGATTTCATCGATTTATTTCAAAAGGCATCGGGTTAACCTGGTTTGAGAAATCCCCAGTTTACACAAATAAACTCCCGGTGCAGCGGATTGGGCTTCATGTGCACTGTATATCAAGAGTCGAATAATGATAATCATCCCACACTGCCACAGATGTACTTGAAACGGAAGAAAGTCGTCTCGACGTTCCATTGCCACACCACCTTTAATTTGCATCGAATTCTTAGAGAAGACTCTAGTCCCTCAATTATCCTACAGGAATATCATAAGGTCGTGTTCGCAGTTGGTTCACGATGATTCATGTATATTCACGGTCTACTAGCAGCGCTCGCAACCTAATGTCGAATGCAGCGTTTCGTTGACGGCGTGAATAGAAAAAAACCATTGTGTTCCAAATTCTAGGATGTGGCGGGCACTAGTACTGACATCTTGCCTCAATGTGACTGCAGGCATGCGGTTACCAAGGGTGAATGCCGTGATTAGGGGACAGATATATTCCCACGGCTTCGTGCACGAAATTCCTGCACCTGTTGCAAGCTCCTTCAGCTTCAGCGCCCACTGCTTCATATCTTTTCATCGATTCAGGTCGATTCCCACTATCTTTCAACACAATTTCAATTGCTATGGCATCCGATTCATCAGAATCGCCTCTTGTCCTTACACCAGAGTCAACTGGTACCAGTGTGGCCACCGGACTCAGCACGCCAGATACATCCTTTACTGCGAAGAAGGCTAGAAGACAGACTGCATTTTACCCAAACATGAACTCGGCAAATAAGCCCCAGAAACCGTTTAGTCGGAGTGCGGCGAAGCGAGAGAGCGTCATGGCTTTGGGCAGCATCGAGCATCTGCAGCACTATTTCACGAAGACTGGGATAGCAGCGAAGAAGAAGTAAGTCTCTACCTTGTGCAACTACTCTAGAAGCCATTTCTCTCTTCGTATTTCTCGATTTATACGTCCGCTTTTCTTCTCACTTACCTCTGATTCTTGAATATGGCGCTAACTCTTCGCCAGTCCCCTGAATAAACCACATCATGGCCTTGTTCCTGCGATTGGTGGAATGGGTCATGTCCCGACAACTCCATCTATCACTAGTCTTAGTGATATTCTCATGCCACCTTCACCTGTAAATCCGTCGCCCGCACGCCCTATCCTCTCACCTCACGTCAAGACCCATGAAGTAGACCCAGAATCTCTACTTCCAGGTGTCATCGACGATTTGATATCCGTTGCTCAGGCTTGGAAACTGGACAGGAATGCAGTCCAGAGTGGTCAACCAACTCTCAACCTTCCATTCGACGTCTTGGAGGTGCTCAAAACCACGACACGTGCAATACGGTCGACCAGAAACTACCTATTGTCCTTGCCTGATGATTCATCTGGGACAATTCGCGCCCACGTCCAACCTAGAATTCTTGGGCCAGGACGGCACACGAATCCTTCAACTTCGACATCTGCTGAGTCGGCGTCCAAAGTATCCCAACCGATTGCCCTCATCCGGCGATCTGCACTAGAGGTCTTAACCGTCCTTCGTCAATTGGAGGAAAACTGCCGTGTACCGCTCAGTGATGATGCATATGATGCACAGAGTGACGGAGGACACTCACGCGGGGGTGGTACTACTTCTAGCCCGTCCAATGGTACCCTCGAGCTCCCACTTGATGAACGCAGGCTAAGTGATGCAGGGCAAGACCCAGATGCGTCCATCTCATTCTCACTCGTGCAGGTTCAAGGTCGGTACGAGAGTGTACCTGTATGGGAGGAAGAAGAAGATACCTTTTCTCTCGAGCACGAGGAGGAGAAGAAAGACGGCTGGGACGAGCGGCTTGTGCTCGGCAGCGGATGGCTATACAAGCAAGACGTGACTCTTGCGGAATTGGAGAAAGAGAGGGAAGTGGTGGCTTCTTACCTAGATACCGTGGATGACGCTCTGTTTGACGGTAAAACTGGAGGGTCAGATGAGCGAGGTTGGGAGAGAACTAGGCGACAGCGAGAGGGAAGAGCAGCTTCCCGCTCTTCGAAAACCCGGCGAGTCAGTGCTGGTGATGGTGAGGGGAGAAGCATGAGCTTGGGATTGCCCGCAGATGGTGGAAGGCGGAGAGTGTCAACCGGTATGGTGAATATCATGCAAGGTATGACACTCTCAGAGGAACCGGAAGGCGAAGATATGAACGAAATCAAGGAAGAAGGTGAAGACGAGGTAGAAGATGAGGTAGAAGACGACGAGCTACCAGAATGGGCGAAGAGGTCCAACTTTCCCAATGACAACCTAGGTACGCTTGGTATTAATCTTTTGTTGAATCATTGTACCGACTCGTCCTGCAGGACGCCTGCATGCTCTACTTGCTTTCTTCTTACCTTCCAACCTCCTCCCTGCCCTCGGCCCCCCGAATTCCAGGTCCGGCCTTCTTATCAGTCTATCCTCTGGTCAACTTCTCTGTGTGGCGTACAATGTATGTGTCCGCAAGTCGAAGCAACCATGGGGTTTTGTGAGTAAGGACGGCATACATGACATTCTTGCTCTCGAGGCCGCAGCGAAGAAAAATGGTGATGAAGACGGGAGCAAGAAAGTTTGGACCTTCAGGAGGACAGACAATCTCCGTCTCTGGGCTGGGTATGTTCTTGACGTTTCTTCAGTTTCAAAACTCACCTACGCCCATACCTTCTAGTGCATTAAAGCTGCGGTACATGCTACCCATCCAAACGCCCTCTCAACCACTGGCCATGCCACTCACCACTAGCACGAGCGGGACACCGCTCAGTTCACCATCGGCGGCTGCGCAAAAATTCCAATTCGGTAAAGCAGATCGCGAGCCCCCCATCTTGTTCGATGCAAAAGTAGTTGCCAAGAAGGATGACGGCTGGGAAGACATGCTCGAACGCGTGCTTTATCGGTGGATGGAAAAAGTTCTGGAAGAGAGGAGGGTGCATCATTGAATTATTGACCTCTTTCCCTCTCCTTTACTTGACCTAAGCGCTAATCTATCACATCACATTCCTTTTGTCTAGTCAAACCATCACACTCATTTCGTGGATTTCAACACAACTTGGACATTCCTTTATCGGCTATTATTCTCCCATCCGCTATGCTTTCGTTTTTTCTCATTGTCATACCCGTACCATATTGTCTTCTAAGCTGACCGCTGCTATATCCCACCCTGTTAGACACTCTTTAGCATGTTGAACTATATACCTGGAATAAAACCACCAATGTAATATGAGGGCGTTCTTTCTGCCCTTGAGCATGGTCAGTTATCAACTCTTCTTCTGCGTGTGGAGAAGAAAGCTCTCTTGGATACCCAACTCACTGCTGGCATTGGTCATATACTACTATGTAAACAACTGGGGCGGGTAGGTTTATCCGCATCGGGAAATATTTTCCTTTTCCGTGCGCAATTGATAACTGAAGTCAACAATGGACAACACCATTTCTGGTGTATTTTTCGCTGAGAATCAAGAGTTTGCATATTAATATTACTATTATATTACACTGGACGATCGGACGACAAGGCGTCGGAGCAGTAGCAGGAGTAATGATCATCGAGTGTCGGGTTCGACGAGAGGCACTTCGCCAGTGCACGCATAGCAAACTTAGATGGATGTCGCCCACGGCAGTACCATCCATTCGGCGCGGATGTTATCCTCAATGTTGTGAGCATCCAATTGGAATAGCTCCGTTCCTGCATAGCTTTCACAAAACGACGCTTGGAATAATATCAGGAACTTGACAACACCAATTTAGTTGCATAACCCGGGATGACTTACTGGACCCTGGATCTTTTCAGATTTTGTGATTCTTAATTCAGAGGCTGCCAAGCCATAATCAACATCGAGATATCTGAGCCCCAGCAGCTTGGACGATAAAATGTCGAAAAGCTGAGGACAAAGGATTTCTGCTCGGAGGCGAAGAGTTTCGAGCCTGCTGGATGAGTGAGCCAAATCATCGACAATGTCGGATATACGAATGAAGCTTAAAGGTAGAATGGTTAACGTCAGGTTGGTTAGGGTAGGCGCAAGCATAGATACGCTTGGCAGTATCTTCGAGTCATGCCGCAAAGCGTGTAAGTTGTGATCAAAGGGGTCCCAGGGGTTACGCAAGCCCAGTTCCAGCGTGATCAAACGCGGAAAGATTTTACGGCGAAGGGAAGTCGAGTCTGCGTCGCTGTCCTTGGAAAGGATCCAATTGCAATATAGGTAGTCATTTGCCTTAATATCTGTTGCAAACGGTGGTCTTGGCTGGATGACCAGATGTTGAAGAGTGTCGGCATGATCAGAGAGGAATGAGCTAAGGCCGAGGTATCCTGGGGGATGTGCCGTGAAAATGGTGTGTAGCTCGAACGTTGTCAGGTTGGGGCAGAAAAGTTGAGCAGAGGATTCCAGAAGGCCTGCGACATCTTGAAATTGAGGGGATGATAGCGAAATAGAAGTAAGTCTGGACCGATAGACCGCGAATAACTTCCTCAGCGCGTTGTTCATGGAACGCTGCAGCAGTTCGGAGTGTGCCCCCAAGCGTGAAGGGGTCACGGTCAAAGACAAACTTTGGAGGTTAGGCATTGTTTTTTGAGCCATCACTATGGGATGGATGATGTCGGGAAGATTCAACTTGGTACTATCAATCGACAACTTGATGAGCCTTGGTGCGATTGAATCTTGTTTCCACAGCGAATTTAGAAATTCCACGAAAGTCGAAGATAGGCTCTGGTCGTGAATGACCACAGTTACTTCCTGAAGGCTCGAACATCCTTTCAACACGCTAGATGCGACGTAGAAAAGATCTTCTGAACGTTCCCTTCTGTTTGAGTTCGTTAACGCTGCCATATTTTGTGAAAGTCTTCGTCCAAGGTCAGGCGAGGCATCCATTGGTGAAAGCCAGTCTGGTCGGACATAGAGACGCTTGACACGTCGTGCAACATCACTATACCTGAGGTCGTAGTGAGCTAAAATTGGTAGATGCATCGCGAAAGTGAAGGGCTGTTCAATGAGTGTACACTCACTGCAGTTGTTCGAGGACCTTTTTCGTCTCCTTGTCCTCGGATATGAGTCGAACTTCTTCGTAGAGGTCGTTCATGGCCAGTTCAAATAGGAGGCGGTTTACACCCAACAGGTTGTGCAAATGAGACCGAGGGACATTGCTAAGAATATGAAGCCATAGTTCGACTGGTAAGTCAGGACTTGTTGTCATTCTGGCAACGTGAGGGATTCCGGAATTTGGAATGGGAATCTCAATGAATGCCTCGCCTACTATAGCTAGCAGGTCAAGATTTCTCCACGAGCTCGAGAATTGTAATGACAGGTAATAGAGGTGGGAGACGAATCAAGGCTCAAGCTGTGCAGAATTCGAAATACACAGACCCTGAAATTGATGGTTGTACAAACGCTGTCAAAACAGCCGTCTCTGAAAACAGCATAAGTATCCGCCAGCGCTCGAATATGTCTGCCAACTTTTGTGTTGCCACATCAACCCCTTCCAACCTGAGCACCTGGCTGCTGGCTGCGTATCCAAATACAAACTTAGTGACCGACTCAGACCATGCCCACCCCAGATCTACCCGTGGAACTCTGGCTCGAAATTCTCGGATATCTTCCTCGAAGTGCCCTTCACAAGATGATTGGTGTCAACCGTCTCTTGTTTGAGCTCGCCCTAGATGACCTCTACGAGGAAATCAGGCTGATTAGCGATGATAAGAGTATGCTCAAGACGTT
>Ga0247741_1000940_pt1 | contig 15995 bp, 24 predicted proteins | sample UWRJL213509R2_FD_180945 | JGI IMG/M metagenome (GOLD analysis project Ga0247741, IMG submission 180945) | Plant litter microbial communities from Arlington Agricultural Research Station in Wisconsin, United States - UWRJ-L213-509R-2 | ecosystem: Environmental > Terrestrial > Plant litter >... | reverse complement strand
GCCCACTTGCACAGACTGCAACGCCGCCACCTTGACCAATCCAAGGAAGTTTCGAGTTGGCACTCGGTGAAGCCGACTCATCCGATTCCACAATAATCGCGGTATCTTCACATTCTGCGTCCTCAGACATCGGCTTCTCGTGAATGTTCGGAGGGGTTTCAGTCAACTTGGAAGTAGATGACGGAAAACCTGATCCTGGAGGAGTTATGAGATCGAGGAGAACCTTGTATATGCTTGGCCGGATGATCGTGACGTCGCAATTTGGTATGGGCGGGATAGCCTCCGGGTTACAAAGGCATGTGACATAGATAGATATGTGCACATGAAGCGGCACAGGCGAGTTGGCGGATGAGGCCGCCACAGTGGCGATATCCATGAGAGCTGGGGCAAACCAATCAATTGATCCTGTACGAAGTTGAAGGATGATGAACATCAAGCCAAAAGATTGAGACAAGTAGAAACGTACCGAAAGACCTGATACACCACGCGACCTCAATCCTTCTCGTCTTCTCACCGCCGTGTCTACCTTTACGCACACACCGCCCGACAATATCATCTAGCATACCAAGGGCGAATGTAATACCCGACCCGCCAGCAAACAAGAGGGCGGTCTCATATTGTCCGAGATCGAGACTACATCCACCGTATGGTCCATCAATCATGACTTGAATAGGCACTTCTACGGGCAGTTGCTGTTCACCCGTTTTCGTCATTGTGGCAGCTATCCCTTTCTCCGTTCGTCGTAAGAGCTCGATTTGTCGTATTTCTTCCCCAGCCTCTCTTGCATATGCATTCAGAGCGTTCGTCCAGTTTCCGACAGTGCGAGCGCCGAGTGAAATACCAGCTGGCATTGAAGTTATGCATGTGGTGTCAGGTGAAGCACTAAAGATCGTAAGAGGATGTGATTCAAAGACACGTGCAGAGAAGAACACCCGAAGGCGAACATGTTGACCAGCAAGCCAGCCGTGGGTGGCATAAGGGATGTGGATCTGAGAAGTGAGAATGGTGAGACACAGGAATATTGCTTGAAAATGAAGACAAGGCAAGAGAAGACAGCAAGTCCATGTAATTTCTAGGGACTATGACTTACCAGCGTCATCTGGCTTCCTATGGGAATGATAACAGCGTCTTTGATTCGATGTCGGAACATTCGTAACAGGATATCGAGGCCATAGAACGCCAATGGAGGGAAGATCCACGGTGATGCATAGATCGTGTGGTAGCATATTGTGACGAAGAATGCTACATAGCTTAACATACTATGATGAAATAGTGAGTATAACCCTAGGTATTGAATGAAGAGTGGTACCCACTGGACAATGAAGAATACTTCGTAAGCGAGCCTCCGTACGACCCTCAAGCTGCTGAGGACGATGATACCCAGCAGGCTTAACGCTGCGATACCGGACGTTTCCTTTTGCTGCCCGAGGATGGCGATCCCGAATTCCAAGTGGTTCCGAATCCAAAGCGCCCCGTGGAGAAGTCCACCGAAGAACATGAGCCGTCCTGACCAGCGGTGGATGTAGTTGAGCTTCTCGTAGCCGTTTCCCGGACCAAGAAGCAGTGAAACTACTGAGTTCTTAGTCGCGAATAAGAAAACGATGGGGAATTGTGCGAGAGCGATGAAGCCTACGGAGCATCAATGAAAGACCAGATGGTTTGTAGAATACTCGAGGACATACCTGCACGATTCGAGTTGTCGATGAGTGGAGCCTTGAGTACAATGCACAGTACGACAGTGGTGATGTACGCCGTGATGATAATCACTATCCACGCAATAGTAGGAGTAATCTTGTAGAAAGCCGATGCAACGTACTTTGACCAGCATTCAGCTCAATCCCAGGCAGCGTCCAATAGAATATCGATCTAAATCGCCCAAAAAGAGTCTCCACGTCCTTCAGCGCGGATTTCTTAATCGGTTGACAAATCGTTGCAGTGGAAGGGACGGTAGGCAACGCCTGATATGTCGTTCCTTCGCAATCCTCGCTAATACCGATCCAAGCGACATATACACGTCCGTTTTTAGCCGACCGTACGAGGTGAGGAAGTGATAGAAACAAGAAGAAAGCCAAGAATGAGGGCCAGATTGTCGAAAACTTGCGTTGCCATTGCGGATCCACAACATAGGAACTTCATACAAAGTTTGAGCATTTGAGCAAGGTGGAGAGCAAATACGACATACTTGTACTGCTGAAACTGAGAAGGGATAACTGGAGGAGCTCCTGTGTCCGCCATCCTGCAGCTCGGATGTCACGGTTGAACCTGACGAGCATGCAAAGATGACAATTGCGACCGTGTGAATACTTATATTTGTCAGCGACTCGGCAGCAGTACCCACCATTCACCGAGTCAAGTACTCCCTGATCCGATCGTCAACGGTCCAAAACAGTGGAGGCACACGAGAAGAACGTCTATCTTTTGAACTCGTTACCAAGTTAAGTAGAAAACGGCATCTGTCTCCCCTTTCCCTCGATGTAACCACTGCCACGACGACTGTGTTCATGGGCATTACTGCTGCCTGTCTTGATCTGTCTGCGAATCGTTCGCAATCCTCATTGTCGGGGTAGATAGAGAGAAGCTGGAAGAGATGCTCTCTCAAGTGCCGCTATCGCGTGCTGGGAACTTTTGAAAGAATTCTGCCATAACCCCATCTGTGCCCAAATCCGAGGAGTGCACACGGACAGCGATAAGGACAAATACCATGCCTGATGTTGAGAATGAGCTAGGGTTCTGCGGAAGCTGTGTCTTTGGAAAAATTACTCACCGATGCTGGGAGCAATCGCGCCACACACAATGTATTGTCCGTTGCTTCCCAGAAAATACAGAATAATGAGCGCTAGCTGCTGAAGAGTGTATATCATAGCACTCTCGATGACGATCATCAAGACCTTGGGGAGTGTGATACTGGAAGCGTTCCGTGCGCCCGCGCTCGAGGATATGCGGTGTTGTTGCCATATCTTGAAGGCAATCAATCCAGTGGTAATTGTGTTTTGTGCGAAAGAGATTGGATAGACAGTCATCATCCAGCGAGAGTAAAGGAGAGAGCTCCTAGGGCTTTCATCCCCCGCCCATATGAAAATTGCAGTATTTGAGCCTCAAGACAAGATATGTGTATCATCAACCAAGGTAGAAAATAAAATAGAATGACATACCGATGCTGAACAATAACAAGATTATTGGTAAGATGATTACCCAAATGGAGCGCATCCAAACCAGATAGCAGCGATAAATCTACCATGTTAGCAATTCAGTTTAATTATGGGTTGAATTGGGTAATAACTCACAACAAGAATATCTCCCAGCCATATCAGAACGGACAGCAACATAGGACTCGTCGTGTTCTCCCACTTTGAGTTGTCGAAAAAGTAGGCGGAAGGTCCTAGTGGATTGACGCGGAGGACAAAACCCTTTACCAGCCTCATCGTATCAATGCCTAAAAAGACGCAGAAAGATAGAGCGACATCAAATCAAACGGAGCTCGTTTCAATAGTGCATTTACATACCAACGAGGGTAGAACATATTAAAAACATGGCTGTCACTCCAGCAAAGATCTATAAGAGATATTGAATGAAGCGGGTCCGAATCTTACGGAGAATTCGAAGACTCACGATTGCTGAGTTGGTTGTAACTCTCGCCCTTCTACGTATAAGCCAGACAGCTTCCAAGAAGAGACACAAGTAGATCCCTACACCCAGTCAGCGAATGTCAAAAGGATTCTAGTGGTGTATGCTGCGGCTTACCGTATACGAAGAGCTGTGCGTCCAGAGCGTCAGCGAGTTGTGTGTCGGAAAAACCGCCAAAAGCATATATGTCCTTGCAGAGCTAACGGCCATGATATGCGCATATTACGCCCAAGACCACAGCGTATATGAATGAATTAGTTCAAATAAGCTCCTTAACCTCTGATAAGTAGACCCGCCCAGATATATCAGTAGTTGTCAGTAATGATAACCATAACCGAGCTCACTGAGATGTTCATGCATGACATGACCACCCGTCCTAATCGACGATAGGTCAACTCAAGAAGACTGATAGCTACGCAAACTTGAATCTCAGTGGGAAGGCCGACCAGCTGTTCGTACAGCAGGGAAACATCAATAATTGGCTCGGAGGAACATATCTCCATCTATGGTATCGACAACATAATGTGTCCGTTCACCCATTCTATCACCCACAGGACACATGAGAGCACCACGAACAAGGTAGTCCACTAGTATCAGGGACGAATCTCCGTCCTCATCGAGAACTCTGCATCCGTCCCAAACGGTCCGTGGTTTCCATTTGCTTTCTGCGAAGCCACGAATGAGTGCTAGATCCAGCACTGTTCCAGATGGCAGCCAGCAGCGAAAGAGGTCAAGAAGACGAGCGACGCTCATTCCAGGCGAATCATCGTTAACAACCACACAATCGAATCGGGGCCGATCATGAAACAGGGAGTTGCAACGCAGAAGGTCTCGCCCCTCTGTCCAATCCTCCAGAGATTGGAATTTAAGCTCGACGTACTTGAACCGTTGAACCTTTGAGAGTATCATAGTCGAAGGATGGCTGCGAATCAGGTAAAACTCACATATATCTCGTCCTCGAATCTCATTGCCTCCCGAGGCATATTATATGCAATAAAGTCGCGAAGCCTCTCGTCCAGACATTTATATTCACGACGATTCTGTGAGATCTCATTGGTTAGAATTCGAAGGGTTGTCCTTTTACCTTCAGGCGATCCGAAACGCCACATCTGAGATTTGGTTGATGGGTCCAAATGAGAGTTTTCGGCAGCAACACTGACATCCAAGTCAGATGAGTCCCGTTCCGCGGCTGCCAAACGAGCAGTGTGGTCATTGTCAATAGCCATTCGTATGCGAGCAATGGCTTCCTGTTTCTCGTCAATTTTGACCATCTAGTAGTATTAGACAATTCAAATTTTGAGTGCACAAGAGCATACCTGATGCTCCGCATTTTTCATGTTTGTCTGTTCATATGCTTGAGCCGCCTCTTGCTGAAAACCCTCACCGGTACGGGTTGTGTATCCCCCAGTGGTTCCCTTCCCCTTGATGTCTTGTATGACATGGTGGGATGCGTGCTGCTTCAGAAAATCAAAATTTTTTCCGTACTTCTCACAGACGTCCTTGAAATTATATTAGTCAAGTCGAAAGCCCTGGCAGCTGATGGAATATGTCTCTTACTGCGCAATACTTTTGGTAAATTGTTAGAGTCTTCCGGAGATGCTCAATACGACTCTCAGTCATGCAGCGTAGGCCAACGAGCATGCGGTAACGGGTGTAGGCACGAATGCAGTGCACCAGGACCGAGTTTTTTGGGAGGAGATCCACCACGCATGGTAAAATACACTTCAAATGCGAAGTCAGCCACGAAATTTTACAACTCTAGAGGCTAGATAAGTTATCATACCTTGAGTATATCAAAAAATGCTTGACCGTCTGTATAATGTGTTGTTGACACATGATTGAAGTGCTTGAGGTCTCTCCATCGGGGAAATTTTGCCATACTAGAGTTGAGTGTACTCGAAGTCAGACACAACACTTCACAGAAATTATCCCTTACCGTTCAGTAAGCTTTCCTTTTGAGCCATCCTCTTCCAAAACCTGAAGTAGTAAAGGCCAGAGATGTTTTCCCCATTTTCCCAAGTCGTCGGAATGCAGGGTATCATATGAATATGCTAGATATGGGTCCGAGAATCGGAAACCCCAGAGGAAGTGCTGCCAGGCAGAAAATCAGCTCGAAGCCCAAGTTTAAAGACAGTGTAGCCATACTGTTACGCCATGGAGACCCTTTTTTTGAAGGATCAACTCCTTCTGTGCTTTTGTCTTCGCCTCCGAGGCTTGTCTGACGGCAAGTTGCATGCTATTTGGAGTTCGCAACTCGAAGTTTCGACAAATGTTCGAAAGCTGTGCCTTGGATGCCAGACATTTTGGGCATGGATAGGTTGCCGAAGCTGCCCGACAGCCACAGAAGTATGCAGCTTCCTCAGCATCCTGGGATTCGATAGGGATGCCAGGATAAAGTATGCGTGTGATATTGTCACCGCAAGTGTTTGCATCCCCGTTGTGCGAGCGCTGCCTCAGCGGTTCGAAGATGACTGACAATACCTTTTGGTAAATATCTCGTTTAAATTCAAGATATTCTTCCTGTTGTGCAGTTGAGCGGCTGTTGGCATCATCTGGATCCTCAATCTAAGTGGTTGATGACGAGTGCTCGATGAGCGTGATGGCATCACAATTGGGCGCTAAAAACGTACCACTGGCATATAGCCAATCAAGACGCCTCCTCCATTACCCGAACCATTCCTTATCTCGCGAGGAAGCCAACCTGCGCGAAGGACCATTGGATACTTCTTCACACGTCGAGTTACCAAGCCTTTGTCCAACCAAAAATGTAGTGGTAGATAGCAATGCGGATATCCGTCCGTGTCTGGAAGTTGCGACTAAAATGTCAACATTAGAATGTGTACTGCGGATAAAGTATTCAGAGACCTACATCAACGTCGTACCAAGTTTCACCAGTATTGAGCTCATCATATACTCGTTCTTCGTGATCACCATGGCAGTAGAACTTTTGCACCGAGTTCCACATGCTCATGGGCGCCAATGATTCATCTCGAATCACCTCCAAAATCCACTCCCAAGGATCTCGGTACTCAAAGATAAATGTGACAGGTGTCCCCTTGTATATACCGTGGACGGAGCCTTGCTTGAACTGCGAAATTCAGTTGTCAGATATGGTTGTCCTCAACAATTAGAACAAATCTACTCACCTGAACGAAGCGTTTCCGTGCCCTTGTTAGAACTTTCTCCATGTCACGATGACTCTTGAGAGTGAGGTTGCTCTTACTAGCCCAGTTGTCATTCATATGTTTGAGTAGTTTGTCAACCGATGCCTTTGACAGCAAACCCTTTACAGCTATCTCAGTGAATTCGAAGTCAGAAAGATTTGCAAATGGCGCCCATGGACGTAGTTCGGGACGAGGTTGAAAGGCTGGAGTTGTATTTGACTCGTATGTGGAGGATGTCGCGATTGGAATGATTTTGGCTGTAGAATCACGGGAATGTGGATGTGGAATGATTTTGATGTATTCGTTGGGAAGTTGGGGTTGTAAAACCAAGTCTGCAACCAAAACTCTTCGTTAGTATTAAAAAAAACGACCTTGAAAGCAGAGTACACACCTTGCTCGACTCCTCCACCAGGAGAGCCATTCTCTAAGGGGTCCAACTCCATTGGGACGGCACTACATCCTTCTTGAAATTCAACATCGACAGGCATTGCATTAGACTGCTGGGACTGCGGGTCTGCACTTGCTAGAGAGAATAAATCTTTCTGCTCTCGACTAATCTTCCACCTGAGCTTACACGCGACTTGATGCAGATCAAATCGACGTGTTGGTTTACTGCAGTTGCAGTATCTGCACTTCTTATAGAGGCCGTCAACGGCATCATCGAGGCGACTCTTCTTCTTGATTTTCTGTTTCGGCATGGTGGTGTAATGGTATTAGACTTTAGAGTCTAAGTATAACATTTCGCGTGATCTCGAGGACTGTTAATTATGACAACATTGACGTGGAGCATGTGGGATATCTGTGGGGCCTGGAGGGGTAAGGCTATATAACAAGGCGAGAGCCAACATTCCACTTCCCACATCTTCTTCCCTCACTTATGCCATCGGAAAATTTGAACTTGCAAAATCATTCGCTATCTCCTCCCTCTGGCTCAGAAAACGAAGCCCTTCCTCTCAACATCAATACAAGTCCTGCAGACTTGGTAAAGGTATGTGATTCAATCTTACCTCTAAACGCGATTGGAGTGCTTAATTTTCATCATGTGACCGCGTAGGTTGCACGCCGCTTTGAGGCCGCAAAGAACTCCGCAGAGGCTGAAGCTCGAACTCTGCGCCGTCAACTAGACGACATCACCAACGACGATCAAGATTCCACTCACAAAAAAAAACGGCGCAGGCTCCGATCTCCCGCATCCAGTGACGAAGATGAAGACGATGATGCTGGCCAGGCTGAGCCCACAGAGTGGGACAGTGCCGAGGTCTTTGTAGACCGTGCAGGGCACAAATTCTTTCTCATCTACAGACCATGGCTACACTTCGGTGATGGTCTCTTTAAGATTCATTTTGACGAACTATATGAACCCTCAGAGAGGTTCGAGAACAAGGAAAATCAGGTGCAAGGACAGTTGCATGATGTCATGGACCTCCTTCGCGAGAAGTTTGAGCAGGGGGTGTTGCAGCAGGAGTGGCTTGCGAAGAGGGTGAGTTTTTATGCATATACATGATATGGTTCCAATGACCTGTTCAGTTTACGAAGGCCTTGAATAGCCAACGCTACAATACCTCAACCCGGCTCCGTACCCAATGTGCTGCAATACTTGGTGTCTCTCAACGCGATCTCGTCAACTCAGAAAGCCGGAAGACCCTGTTTCGTGAACGTATCGGCTGGGTTCCAAGTGCAGGAGGAGGACCAGGTGGATCTTACTCGAGTGTCGATGCTGAAATCTTGCATGAACACTACGAGGGCCAGTATTCTTTGGCGAGCGCCTTTCGCAGTCGAATTCTCATGGGGGTAAGTGAACCAAATGTTTCTTATTGCATGGGTCTGAACGCCTTCAAGGTATATGTGGCCCTGATCCGTGGACCCCATGCAGCACTAAAATTTATGGACGGTTCAGTTCACTATCCGCGGACGTCAACAATGGCACGTATTCACGGAATTCGCAACATCACATTAGGAGGTATCGCAACGGCGAGCATACTGGTATGTTTTACTAATATTGTTTTTGTTCTTCTTCTTAACTTAATTCTAGGCACGTTGGGTCTTATCTGCCGACGACGCCCTTCAAGAAATAGGGTCTATTACTGGGATACATTATCTTGAAGACTACGAAGAATACCTCAATATTCTCGACACTGGCTTACGCCGCAAAAAACGATCTGTCCTCAAGATTATCAGAGAATGGGATAATGCCATCTTTCCGAATACGACCTCAAGTATCGCGGGAGAATCTACGGAGCAACAAGAAGATTTGAAGAAGGCTCGTTTTAAGCGCGCGATAGATCAGCTGGACAATGATTCAGAAGACGACGACAATGGTACAAATGCGGCCAGCTAGACGTACATAGCCTCAGGTAGATTGCCACAATTACATATATCCTTTGAAATGCATTCGATTTCATCTTATTCCATGTGCAATGAATGGACGAAAGCACGATTAGTAAAGCCTGGAATAGGCTGCTGAAATTTATATCTGATACAACCCCTTAAGTGACTTCAGTACTTATTCGATGTATACGACTGATCTAAGCTGAGGTTGCTGATACGATGAATTCCCTCTCAGATGTCTGATAAGAGTTCTGCAGCTGATACATCTAAAATGATGGATGGGGCACTTTCGACACCAATATAGGACCGAAAATGTGAAGGTCATGATACACACATATGAGTCCGTATTAGATTATATATGCTTTTTGTGGTTTTTCCGACATGGAAGAGAACTGGCTTGAACTACCTGAGCACATATTGATAATGCGATTGCCTCATCAATGGTCAGAGCCATGGAAAAAATAGACGTAATTGGCAGCCGAAGCGCGCAACAGAGGACACACTGCGGATCCCACTATTGAATATTAAATATAGAAAACCCTGACAAACTCCAATTAATGCTTCCCGCGCCACGTTTTCCAGCAGCTGCCTACCCGACACAGGTCTCCTACTCCGTGTCCTGTTCTTCCTCGTTTTGGAACCATTCTGTCAGACGAAATGAGGCGAGGCTCGTGGCTCGCCCAAGTATACTAACGGCAGTGTCAACGAGAGACACTCGGGTATCGCCGAAAAGTATGATCGATTGTGGTCCATACATTGAAGGAAACAATGTCTACCGGAAGTCCCTTGCTAGGAATAATATATTAGCAGACGTACGTTCTTATCAACCAATTGTTGCCAATCCCAATCACTCGTTCGAGTTGATCGCGGGAGTTCGTCCCAGGATTTGATTAGTTCCCATATCCGGATGACCCTTTGATCGAAATAACGACAGCCGGCGCTAATGCGGGCACTTCGTAAGTAACCGCAAGTCGCTTCTCCTTCCCAGATTAACGACACTGGCAGCTTACAAAAAAGAGCTCTTCGGTAGTATGGCATCTAAATTTACCAACATTGGATTAACAAGTATACGAGTGACTCCTTGAATTGCGCATATGTGGGGTACGAGTATGAGAGCCCACAACAACGCGCTCTTAGGTCCCATGTCGCACTCAAATAGATTCCAACTTTCAACCCTTATCAGATTGGCACACATGGCCAGGGCGCGAGAGATACTTTAGCGCCCTGTTCACCAATGCTGAACCGCATCAGGATCGCTGGGAGAATCATTACCCCAGAGCGAGCATTTCTAAAATAAATAACTGTAACCTACCTATCAGATCCTAGTATATTGTCCTCAAAACTATAACCTGCGTGATAGGTTCCCAGAGTATATTCGCCAGTCCATATGACTTCAGCAGTCATGCGGTACTTGATAAATTCTCCTTCTTTTACGCTGAAACACATGCGAAAGCGCGCTCCGAATTGGCAGATTGCAAGTAACTGTTCGGCAATCTTGTCCTAACAATGACTACAGAGATGATCAGTTAGAGCGGTTTTCAGCTCGTTCATTTGCCAACCTGGACACTAAAGGCGACAAAAATGAGGACGACTCCAATAAGAAACAAGGCTAAATATAAATACCACCGCACAGACGAGATATGTTTACCTGATATTGTAAGGGCGTTCTGGAGGCTTGGAACCATGGTGAAGATAGTGATATCAGTCAATAAAATGATCTCAGCAAAGCTCAAGCTCGGTTTCATGTGAAAAATATGTCACCGAACGAGTATCAGCCAGAAAGCATCCTTGGTTCGAACAAGGCCTCTTGTATGGACATCTTGGATGAGATCGTCCCACAAATATTCACGTTCGATTAACGTATAGTTTAGCACAACGCCTTCATTTATTGTTATGCAGGATCCGCGTTATGCGGCAACTGGTGCCAAGGTTTGTCACACGGCCCTATCACCCGTATTTAAGTAGGGCGGGTGCTATCAGGGAATTCTTAATGACGTTACTGTCAGCGAGGATCGTTGTTGTGGATGATGTTCAGACCACAATCCAGAACACATCCCGAGTCCAGATCCTTGACTGGTGGACATTTACCTGTTCAATTCCGAATTTTGTGCATTGGGCGCCATCGCGCCTCCCTGGACGTGCACAATATGTTGGCGCTGCTGGTGATACCACTGACGATGGTCAGATTGTACATTGAGACCAGGTAATCGCCGTATGCAACCGCAAGATTATCTCTCACACCAGGTGATCTCAAGATCTCTACTCTCATCCACTACTGCGAGAGTGGGCCATTAGTCACGTCCATGACCTTAAAAGTGTGCGTTCCTTCCATTATTTTCTGTCGCGCGTGCCTTCACCTTAATTCAAGAGTTCCTCCCAGAGGGCTAGTGTATGCCATGAATTTCGAACTGATGGTCCTTGCCGCGTCGAATATAGATGAAGTTCGCGAGGTCGTTCTGCTCTGTTTCACCTGCACGCGCTCTAAGATCATCCTCGAGGCTGGCTGCCTCATAGAACTGTATCGCTGGCCCAGTAGATTTCGGGAAATATAAGAACTCCTCTGCGATGTCTGGTTGATTAAGATCTACGCAAGAGCAGCAGAAGAACTTGCACGCGAGCAGCAGCAACACTAGACAAGTAGGGATTGGTATTTCCGGTTGTTGGCCAGTGTCCTACGGTTAAAAAAATAAACATAGATGATTAAAAGTCCTCTCATCTGTCGAGTGCAGAAAATAATATCTAAAACCTGCGGGATGACATCCAGTATATGTGTTGATTTCAATTCCCTGCCTACATCTTTTATTGACAATTCGAGCTTCACTTTCTACCGTGCACAACCGGATGATGCCGAAACTTAAGAGTGCGACTATCCACAGCGTACAAACGACTGCAGAATTAGCGAGCGTACCTTTTCGGTTGAAGCCAAAGATTCAAGAAGGCATCACGCCAGACCTCAAGTTGTGGATTACTCAATCTGATCATGGTTTTGTATAACAGAATCAAATCTCATGAAATAATCAGTCAAGCCGAAACTCAGTCTGGGTTCAGTCACAATGTTGTTCAATTATTACGCCCTTGCCTGCTATAAACCTTCAATTACCGTCATTACGGCACTGTAGAGTCTAATGTGAGCCGCCAATCTCAAAATTTAGAGCTTGCTACTTACACAAACCGAAACAGTGTGTCCCCCGCATGAGCCAGAGTTGGGATCGGTACGGCAAACATACCTAATGATTAACGAACGTGAGATCAGTTATTCTGAAAAAAACGTTCCAGAAGACAGTAAGGCGTACCTCAAGTGACTAAACGTGTTAGTGTAGCGATTGAAGATGATGGGTGGCGGAGAACAGCCGAATATTCCGGTAGTGCATGGGTTTTGATTAGCTGTCAGGCCATCGACGACGTTGCAGCCGGCGTCATAAACCTCCCCTGAATGTTGTTAGATTTCCGGCTCGAAAAAAAAGAGTACATGGCGAAACTACTTACATCGACTGATTCCATTCCCCAATGGAATCTGGCCCGAGATGCCATAGTTGAATCCAGGGCAGATGGCCCTTACAGCAGTGGCAAGAAGTGGCACAATAAGGGCAATAGTGAGCATGTTAAGTTTTCGTCTGTTGAGAAATGTCGATGCGTCTGGGGTATTGTCAAGACACGGAGATTCATGTCCCTTCTTATAATCGTCACCGTACGCATGGCACGGGTATAAAGGCCAAAGGTTTCCAATTAAACGTAAGCTTTTGGAGAGTTTCGCCGCATGTTTTGAATCACATTCACATGCATAGCAGAATCCACACGTCGCATCTCCAGGGATGCGCATTTCTGTCGCACAAGCATCTTCTACCTTACATGGAGATATATGGGCGCCTTGAAAGAGTCTATTAATACTCGAGATGAGATTCCACCTCAGTGAATATCTGTGATTTGTAGTGAATTTGAAATTTGCACATCTTTTTTTTTGAAGGAAGCACTAACTTATGCAAAGGTAGAAGGCGCCGCAAGAGGATGGGTCTACCCATCTCTCGTTCAGATTCAATGGGGCTCCCACAAAATGAAAACGACCTCACACGAGTGAATGATGAATGATAACAGCCACATGGATATGACGATAACTTATAAAGGGGGCTACTACTTGCCACTGCCAGTGCACTAATAGCGTAACATCAGCTAAGGCATGCCGCTTAAGTAGACGTCCATTCATAAAGTAAAAGTTACCCATGTGTATATAGTTTTCCTCCCATAGTTTGAGCAGCTTACAAGCGCAGGTGAGGCTCTTTGGAGATTACATTATTTACATATATTCCTCGGACCTCTGCCTTAGGGTTCAAATTTGAGCCATGCACGTGGTGGAGCCATCTTTTAGAAAATGTCCACATATCTATATTGCGGTACTTACCGTCGCAGAGTGTTTTTGTTGGGAAATCGATTCAGCCTCTCGTTCGTGAATTGCCGTACAGGTCCTGATGCTTCCGGTATGTTTTCGAAATAGCCCTTCTCCCACAGAGGCGCCGTCCAAGAATCAAAACAACTCGGGCAACGAAGATCGAAGTACCCTACATATCGATGAGCGAATATTCACTAACGACCGTGATGACAATATCAGAGAATAAATTAATAACGAGCCGTGCGCGGCCTATGTATAATCGTGTCTGGATCTCCGCTCACTGGTCAAAATCAACAGATTGAGTTCGTGTTTCTTACGAATAAGGAGATATGAGAAAGTGAATTAGAGAAGTAGAGAGTCTCATGTATTAGGGTAGATGATATGAACTCAAAGCCGTCCATGTTTAAAACATTCCTTCACGTTTCCCAAAAAGAGTAACAGCGAGAACTGTATTCTGAGGCTGTGACGCGTTTATTAATCTGCGGGCCGAAAGGGCTTGGTATACGTAATGCCATGACGACCCTCTTGTTCACTGACTCGGCTTCGATGCTCAATGTTGCGCTCAGCTACGAGACAGAATGCACAACGCTCTTATTCTTTCCTCGCTCATATACAAGGATGCTGTGCGAACTCTCCTCCTATAGCGACCTGGACGACAGTTAAAAGCTTTTAAGAGTTGGGTAGCTAAACACAACCCACCGTCTTCACCTGTATGTTCCACCATCATCGACCCTCGCACCATTGTACGGAACCGACTAGGTCATCAGCACGGCGACAGCGAACTCTCTACCCTCGCATCCCACCCGAAGTCATCGAGCTTGTGTTAGACCACCTAGACCCCAATGACTTTCGAGATCGAGCTGTGCTTGCAAATTTCGCAACTGTCTCACGGTTCTTCATCCACCGCTGCCGGCAGAGGCTATTTCAGTCTTTCGATCTGAGGAAGGCGAGGGCTGTGGTGTACAGGTGTTGGGACAGCGGCAAACCATCAGGGATGTTGAAAGCAAGCAAGCTTCCAGGGTTCTTTTTGGGAACTTCAAAGCCACTTCAACGCGACATTGTTCCTCCCCCGACTTACGAACGGATGCTCTTGACCTACATATACAAGTTTGCGCAACTTCTGATATACGCACCTCATCTTCGTCCGTATGTTCGCTCTGTCAAACTCTACTTCGATCTTCCAGCCACGGACACGAACTTCCGGCTCTTAACTGCTTTAACATCCGAGAATCTCCCATCAATCCTCGCTCTACTCAGCGAGATTACGATATTTGAACTGGATTTTGAGCTTCCGTTGCCCTGGCTGGCTATCCATCCCAATCTGCGCAAGGAAATATACTCCGTTCTTCGAAGAGGCCGTGGAATCACACAATTGAGACTCGGTGGTATCAATGGCGCTCCAATGATGTTATTAAATATGTCTTCTCGAATCAAGGACCTTAACCTCCGCGAAACGCTCGTTGATTTCCGAGGTCCTCAGGGATGGGCCGACGCAGGTCTCGTAAATTCATTCTACGGACCTAACGAGCTTGCATCCACGCCTTATTTCCACCTCGAGTCGCTCTCTGTTGCCCGTTCTGGGGCAGGCATATTCTATGCACTCCAACCAGCTATGCAGAACCTCATGAGAATGACCGTGAGCAGGTTGAAAGAGATTGAACTCGATAGTGGGATGACACAACCGGAAACCGTCGAAGCGTGGAGGATCGTCGGCGCGAATCGCCGGACCTTACAGAGTCTGGTGTTCAACCAGAGGAATATCACCACGAAAGCCTGCTTCCTCCATTTCGAGCAGGTCTCTGGATCAGATGGTGCGTTCAATATTTATCTCCTCTAGTGGCAGTAACATTCTAAATCATACGTAGGTCGACCAGCGCAGCGGGTAGCCATTCCCAACTATATGACTCTCGCCCCCTTGAGAGCCTTGACAGACTTGGGCATCACCGTCGTTTATCACAGTCTCGCGAGTTGGCATCCCGGTGCGGGTGGTGGAAACATGACCGTTTATTCTCCCGCCAACGCATACGAGCAACCCATGCTCCAATGGGTGATCCTCCTCAATACTGGGTGTCGCAGCTTGCAGACACTGAAGATGAAGATCGACTGCTATAGTCTCGAGGAAGGGGAGATCTTCTCTACATGCTTTGAACGTCCAGCAGGCGTACGAAATTCAGTACCTGCCGAACCGATGACACAGAGCTCCTGGAAATCCCTTGACAAAGTTCTTTCCTTGACCTCGTCTTATCCTTCCCTCCAACGGGTAGATTTCACAATTCACGTACCAGAGGATTCGGCGAGCTCTTGCTCTGGGATGTACACTCAGCGCGGTTTCTCGCCAACGGAGCCTAATTGGGGGATGCAGGACACTAGGATGTCTCCTCTTTGCGAGAAGGAAGTTCGGACACTAATGAGAGGGACGAGAAGACGAGGTGTTCGGATTGGTGTAGAAGTCCTTGTGGAATGATAGGTTTGAATCCTGTGAGTACGATATGGTT
>Ga0247741_1000939_pt1 | contig 15999 bp, 24 predicted proteins | sample UWRJL213509R2_FD_180945 | JGI IMG/M metagenome (GOLD analysis project Ga0247741, IMG submission 180945) | Plant litter microbial communities from Arlington Agricultural Research Station in Wisconsin, United States - UWRJ-L213-509R-2 | ecosystem: Environmental > Terrestrial > Plant litter >... | reverse complement strand
CGTCTCCGATCACGGAGGCGGTCATCGTCACCGACACGATCGCGACGAATGCGACGTCGACCGCGGCGAACACGATCGCCCGCGTTCTGATCGCAGGTGTCGGGTCGAAGGCGGCCGGTGACTCCCTCGCGATCACCTGGACTCACACCATCCTCGGCGCCTGACCGGTGGTGAATCTGTCCATCCGGGTGGGCAGCATCCCGAGTACGCTGGTTGATCCGCTCACCCCTGCGGGGGTGCAGCCTGATGGTCAAGCATCGGGGTGGACGTTGGCGTTCTCGGATGAGTTCGCGGGCGGGAGTCTGAACCGGGCGAAGTGGGACCCCTGGTACCCGGATACCCCGTTCTGGAATGCGACCACTCCGGGCGGCCACCTGACGAACACGGCGGAGCCGCAAGCGTACGACCCGTCTGCGCTGACCTTCGACGGCAGCGCGATGTCGATGACGTTGCGGAACCAGTCGACCGTGGCCGGTATCCCCTACACGTCGGGCATGGTGACCAGCTACCCGTCGTACGGAACGACCTACGGGTTCTTCGAGGCGCGGATGCAGTTGCCGCGAGTGAAGGGTGCCTGGCCGGCGTTCTGGATGGATCGCACCGACCAGACGTGGCCGCCGGAGATCGACTGGATGGAGGCATGGGGAACCGCGGGGATCGTCGGGCAGAACTACCACTCCGGATCCTCCAACCCCGGCACAGGGCACGGCACCACACCGACGAACACCGGCTACAACACGTTTGGTGGGCTGTGGGAGCCCGGGCATCTGCGCTGGTTCGTCAACGGGGTCCAGGTCTACGACTACGTCGGTGGTGACGTGAACTCGCAACCCATGTACATGATCTGCAACCTCGCCGGTGACTCGCAGGATGTGCCCGCTGCCGGTGTCCTGCCGATGACGGCGAAGGTCGACTACATCAGAGCGTGGAAGAAGGCGGCGTAGATGGGCATCGTCCAGCAGGCATCCGGCACGTCGACGGGCGGCGGTAACTTCACCGTCGCCCTGCCTGCTGCATCGTCGGCCGCGAACCTCGTGGTCGTGTCGATCGTCTCCGACAGTGTCATCGCGACACCGTCAGGGTGGACCCTGCGAGCCTCGCAGGTGAACAACGTCGGTCACTATTTGTGGGACCGTGCCGGTGGGTCGAGTTCGTACACGTTCAACCTCGCCACGGCGGGTCAGATCGCCTGGCAGATCACCGAGATCCAGGGCGGTGTTTTCGACAAGGCTGTGTCGGCGAACAATGTGGCGAACGCGACCAGCTATGCCGCCCCGCCGATCACCCCGGCTGCAGGGCAAAAGATTCTGCTGCTGAGCTTCGGTGCACAGAAGTACTTTTCCGGCGTCCCTTCCGCGTTCACGTACTCGGGCTCACCGACGACGGACAGTTTCCAGACCTTCGCGGTCACAGACAACACCACCCAGGGTGCTGCGCATCTCGACATCCCGTCGGCGACCGGCTCGACTGCTTACAACTTCACCGCGACGAACGGTGCCTCCTCAACTCAGATCGCATCGTGGTCCGCGATTGTCGCCTCGTACACGACGACCAGCAGCAGCGGAAGCACGTACACGGCGGCTCCTGGTGACCCTGTGGGCGTCACGGACACTGTTGCCATCTCGGGCAGTCGGGCGCTCTCGTTCACCGACCCGGTCGGCGTGACTGACCTCGGCGCGAACCAGACCATCGATTACGGGATCACGTCGGCCGATGCGGTCGGTCTGAGTGATGCGGGTGTGAGTGCGCTGAGCGGTGCACGCGCGTCGGCGGATCCCGCAGCTGTGACCGATTCCGCCGTGACGGTCGTCGCAGCGTCACGGGCTCCTGGTGACACTGTGGGCGTCACGGATAGCACCTCGGTCACTCTGTTCTCCGGCTACACCGCAACGCCGACAGACGCGGCGTCGGTGCTCGATGCGGTGTCCTCAGCGGCAGACGCGCAACGGTCTGCCGCTGATCCGCTCGGACTCACCGACGCCGCCAGCGTCACGGTCACCTCGGCGGGGAGTGTCAGCTTCAACGACCCCGTGAGCATCGCCGATGGGACCGTTACGGCGCTGGCTGGGGCTCGTACGGCCAGCGAGGGCCTCGGCGTCACTGACGTGGCTACGGCGGTCCTCACGGTCGCTGGTGGGGTTGCCGCAGCAGACCAGGTGGGTGTGACGGATGCGATCACCATCGTCATGTCCCGTGTGGTCACCGTTGCCGATTTCCTCGCGCTCACCGATGGCTCGACCGCAGTCGTACGCTCCGACGGCGACCGGGACATCACGGTGACGCTCGGCAGCCCTCGACGGAACCCACTGCACCTCGGCGGTCCCACCAGCAGCTCGTTCCATATCGGCAGACCATGGAGGTAACTGATGGCTGATCTTCCCCGCGCTGGCCGGGAGTACTTCACCTGGCCGATCACTTCCGGTCCGCTGCCCGACGGGGTGGAGCTCGAACTGTTCATCGCTGGTGGGTGGCATGTTGCTGCAACGGCGAGCGACCGGGCGACGGTCTCTCTGCTGCTGCAGGGACCGATGGCGCCCACTGACGTGCCGTCCGCGATCGTGGTTCCGACCGATCAGGACCAGATCACTGGTCGTGTCGTCGACAGTCCGGAGATCGTCATCCGCACGGCCGGCTACATCCGTCTGACCGATTAGCCCCTGCACGACCTATGCCCCTGGCATTCACTCACAAGGTGGATGCTGGGGGCGTTTCGTCGTCCCCGACGTTCCATAAATCTGGCCGATTCTTTACGCTTCCCGGCGATGTTCAAGAACACTAGGCATGTCAGCTTCGAGCTTCCGCAGCTCTGCGAGGCGCTCCATCCCGGCGACTACCTCCGGGTCGTCGTCGGGCAGGTCAGGCTCGAGGACAGTCACCAGATGGTGCCGGCGCCGAAGGGGATGCTGAGCAGGCTGATCCCGGCGAGGATGATTCCGATGATCGCGGGTGCCGTTCCGGTGCGTCCGATGCTGATGGTTCGGTTGAGTCCCCAGATGCCGCAGATGATCGCGACAATGTCGATGGGGCCGCCGATGAATATGCCGACGAGCGGAATGCCGGTGACTAGGAAGCCGACGATTCCGCATGCGAGGGCGAACGCTGCGGGGGTGTTCGTGATGGGCTTCGGTGCGAGCATGGGGGCAGGCAGTGGCGGGGACGTGAGGGGCTGGAAGTGCTCAGTCCATATGGCGCCGTCCCAGTACCGCATGCGGCCTGACGCGGGGTCGGGGTACCAGCCTGCTGTGGGTGACGGCGCGGGGGTGCTCATCCGGTGATGATATTCGCTCACTGGATGAGCAGCAACGCCCCCTTATGCGGCCCATTCGTCGTGGTCGGGATATGGCGCGTTGGCGAAGCCAGCGTCGTAGAGAACATCCGAGGCGGCACGCCGGACCGGTTTGGGTCCGGTGATGGTGACCATGGTCTTGTTCTGCCATGGGCCGGTGTAGTTGAAGTCGACTTGGCGGTAGCGGACTACTTCCTCGGTGATCGTGAGGGCTGAGTGATCGATTCCCGCTCGGCTGAGGCGCTGTTTCACGCCCCGTACGGTGATGGTGCTGCTCATGGTTTATTCCTTCGGCTTAGGCGGCGATGGGGTATTCGGTGGACGGCGTGGTTCGTCGGCCGGACTTCGCGATGAGGGCGCGCTCGGGTAGCTTCGATATTCCGTCCCGCAGCTGGTGCTCGTCGATGAGCGTGTAGATCTGGGTGGTTGCGAGGCTCTCGTGCCGCATGAGCTCCTGCACAGTGCGGAGGTCCACCCCGGCGCGCACAAGGTCAGTGCCGTACGAGTGGCGGAGAGAGTGCCCGGTGAGCCGCTCGTTTTCGATGCCGGCGCGCAGCTTGGCGCGGTGCATGAGGTCGGATACGGAGCGGGAGTGGATGTGCCCTGGGCGGCCTTTCCGTGCGGGGAACCACCAGTCGTCTGAGGGCATGGTCAGTGCGATCTCGCGCACCAGCGGGTGGAGCGGGAGCAGGGCGTACTTGTTGCCCTTCCCGACGACGCGGATCGTGTTCTCGCTGAGGTCAATATCGTGCCCATGCACGGCAGCGACTTCACCCGCACGGAAGCCTTCGTAGCAGGCGAGCAGGATCATGGCCCTGGTGCGCCTGTACGCCCCGCTGAGCAGCAGAGCATCGATCTGCGTCTGCGAGTACGGGCGGGGCCGTCCGCGCATCCTGCGAACCGGCGACAGTCGTTCGCTGGGGTCGTCGGTTCGGTATTCTTCTTCCTTCGCGAACCGGAAGAACGCACGGAAGCAGTCACGCTCCGTCTGCATGCTCCCCTTGCCGATCCCCCGGCCCAGGTGGTTACGCAGGTCGCCGATCGTAACCTCGAGCAGTGGCTTCGACGCGGAGCGGTTGAGCGCTGCAAGCATGTATTCGCGGTTTTCGATGGTCCGTGCTGCGAGTCCCTTCGCGCGTTGAAAGTTGCCGAAGTCCTGCACGACACGCTCAGTCATAGTGAGAATCCCCCTCGATCCTGTGGATGGACCTATGACTTTATGCATGAGGCACCGTCAGCAAAGGCCGCATAAATGGGGACTGGACAGGCATTACGCCGCGGCTACAAGCTCAGGGGAGGTCTCCGAACCGGCGACAATGTAAAGCGGGGGTCGTCGGTTCGAATCCGACAAGGGGCTCCCATCAGAAATCGGCCCACTGGGGAAGTCACCCAGGGTCTTGCCGGTCATCAGCCAGTAGTCATCGGCGCCCGTATGCGCGCTGATCTTCTCGGCGACCTCCGCGATGTTGCGCGGCACGCGCCCCTTCGACTCCCACTCGAGCCATGCATTCTGCGGCAGGCCGCAGGCGAGGCTCGCCTCTTTCAGGTTCCACCCGAAGCGCTGACGGACTAGGGCCAGTCGCGCGCCGAATGTGTCGTCGCGGGGGACCCACTTGAGTGATTCGCTCTGCATGCTCATACATGAAGTATCCCTCATATCGCGCATTGCGCGCAATAGTCCCCGAAATGGTGACATTCACGTAATAAAGGGTTTGACACCTGATGCGCGGTATGTGCATACTGTCCGACATGACACACGAAGTCGTGAATATCACAACTAGCGAGGTAGCTGCGCTCGCCCGAGTTGACGCCTCCACCGTCCGCCGGTGGGTCGAACGAGGCGCTCTCACCCCTTCGATGAAGCTCCCCGGTGGACAGTACCGCTTCGCCCTCGCAGACGTGCAGGCGCTCCTGACGCCCCCTGAAGCCATCGAGCTCGCCCCGACCGGATAACCCCTCATAGCTCGAGGCACGAAGTCGGCCCGAACCCCTTCGTTCCTCGTCCCTCTTGCTACAGCGGCCCCGTAGATGCTCGGCCGTGAAGATCGGGACCGCGCCCGGCCGGTGCAAGGAAGCCGGGCACCTCTTCTTCCCCTGTCAGCCGTACCCCAAGACGGCGGCCTTTGTCGTACCCACAAGGAGTATCACCATGCCTGAACACAACGTCACGGTGGAGATTGCGCAGCACGTGCTGTGGCACTTCGGAGATGTGAACCTCGGCCAGCAGCCGGGCAAGTTCACGGAGCGGTTGCTGCGCACGATGGCAGTCGCAGACAGCCAGAACATGGCCAAGCTCGGCTCGGTCTTCCCCGGCTATGCGAACGCGTTCATCGCGGTCGGTAGTGAGCACTGGGGCATGGAGTGGCTTCGCCGGATGGTGAAGGCCGCAGACCCCGCAGTGCCGCAGCGGACGCTCCCGAACCTCGTCGCTGAGGTGCAGGACTCGCTGGCGCGCATCGACGAGACGGTGAAGAACGCCGAGGCGTCCGCATGAACGAGATCATCGTCATCCGCGGTGGTGGACGTGTTCGCCCGGAAGAGCACGAAGCACGCATGGTCGGAATCAACGACCGCCTGAACAAGATCGCTGCTGAGCAGGACGCAGAGGCCGCATCATGACCGCCGTCGCCGCGGGCCTGCTGATCGCCGCCCTGTCACCGGCGCCGGGTGCGCAGATCGGTGGGCTGATCCTCGCACTGCTCGGTGCTGGTTGGTTGTGGCTGCGACACCACGAGGAGAAGGAGTCGTGAGCGCCCGGGCGTGGGCAGTGTGGATCACGGTGCTCGCCTTGCTGCTGTTCGTGGTCGCGCTGTTCGCGATGTCTTCGGTCCGCACTCCGGTGCATCCCGCCCCTGACCCCATGCGGTCCGGCATCCAGTTGGAAACGCTGTGAGCGCGCAGGAGAGCCAGTCGGGCACCCCGATCGATCCGATCGCGCACCTCGACTTCAAACCGTCGGCACCGACGTGTGGTGTGCAGTTGACCCGTTTCGGTGGGCTGAAGTTGGAGCCGAAGGATCAGCAGGTGTGTGGGCGGCCCGCGCAGTGGCTGATGTCGTGCCGGAACTGTGCACAGTCGGCGTACTGCTGCAACGCGCACAAGCTGGTGTTCCAGCGGGACACGGTGAGTCGTCGCGGTCGGTGTGGTGTGACTGGGCCGTGGTCGATGGTGTTCCGCTTCACCGCGGTGGTGGGTGCCTGATGGACGTCCTCGGAATCGACCAGTCACTGACGATGACAGGCCTGGCGAAGCTCACACAGGGCGAGATTCATCGCGTCATCGAACTGTCCCGCATCAGCACCAAAACGACCCCTGAGGGCGACCTGGGGGCGATTCGCGACCGGGTGCGGTACATCGTCGGGCAGACGCTGCAGTTCGCCCCGAAGCGGTGCCTGACGGTCATCGAGGCCCCGTACATCCCGCGTCACACCGCTGGTGCCCTGCTCGAGCGGGCGTGGCTGTTCGGGCTGCTTGTCGACCAACTGACGGTCCGCGGCCCTGTGGTGCAGGTGCGCACGACGACGCGGGCGATGTACGCGGCGGACAACGGGAACGCCCGTAAGCCGCAGGTGCTCACCGCGATGCGGGCCAAGTTCCCCATGACCGTCATCCGCGACGACAACGAAGCCGACGCCTTAGCCCTCCTCGCAATGGGGGCCAGATACCTCGGGACGCCAATCGACGGCCCGATGACCAAGAAGCAGAACCAGGCCATGACCAGCACGGTGTGGCCTTCCATCGAAGGAGAGAGCAAGTGACCGTTCAGATCCAGCCGGCGAAACCGGCCGAGCAGTTCAACGGCCTGGTGGCCATCGAGCCCGACATCATGAAGGCTCCGCCGCACGAGAAGATCATCGCGATCGTCACGTACGAGCGGGCGAAGCGTGTCGAGGACGAGACGAAGGACGAGTACTACCCGGTCCTGAAGGTGAAGCACATCGAGCCGATCCTCGGTGATCTGCGCGAGCAGGCAGAGGCGCTGCAGTTGTCGGCGTACAAGGCGCGGACCGGGGAGAACGAGCTCAACTTCGACGGCATCGACGAGCCCGTTGACGACGACGAGGCGAACGCGTGACCGCCGTGAAGAGCCCCTCCGAGGTGCAGGAGATCCTCGAGAAGCTCAAGCTGGACAACGGCGCCCACCTCTCGTTTTCGCAGGGCGCGTGCCTCCTCGAAGCGGCATCGTTCATCGCGGGCGAGCCGTTCTCCGATCACCCCGAGTGCGTCAGCCCCGTGCTGGGCCGCTACGGGCGGGATCTGAACGATCGCCTGTCGGACGAGGATCGGCAGAAGCTGAAGCCGTTCATCCCCCGTCTCGTCGGGACCGCGAACGACGGCCAGGACGACGCCCGCCAGTACATCGCGTCGAACTGGGCCATCCGTGTCGCGACCCCGCGGTACCTGGACAAGGCCGGGTTCACGAAGGAGGCGGCGGCGCTGCGTGCGCTCGCCCCGGTCGTGGATGCCAAGACGCTGGATGCGGCTCGCACGGCAGCCTACGAGGCTCGCGACGTGACGTGGGCGGCTCGTGCTAAGTCGCGTGAGTCGCTGCGGGAGAAGGTGCGTGCGGAGCTCGCAAAGCGAGGCCTTCCCGCTGTCGCTGTCGCTGCCGCTGACGCTGTCGCTGTCGCTGTCGCTGACGCTGACGCTGTCGCTGACGCTGTCGCTGTCGCTGTCGCTGACGCTGTCGCTGTCGCTGCCGCTGTCGCTGTCGCTGTCGCTGACGCTGTCGCTGTCGCTGTCGCTGACGCTGTCGCTGTCGCTGACGCTGTCGCTGTCGCTGACGCTGTCGCTGCCGCTGACGCTGCCGCTGACATCCCGTGGGGCACGACCAAGTACTGGGCGATTCGCAACGCCGTGTACGACGCCATCTACGCGAAGACGAAGGCCCGCGTGGAGGAGCAGTTCGGCGACATCCGCGACATCACGAACCGTGAATCAATCGAACTGCTCGGTCTGATGATCGACCCGAAATCGAACGAGGTGGCGGAGTGAGCGCCGTGAAGACGCACCCGGTGCTCGCCGAGCTCCTGGCCCGCGCGGTCGCGTCGTCAGATGACCGCCCGAAGTGGTTGGCCGCTCGCGCTCGTGGTGTGACGGCCACGGAGGTCGCCAAGCTCGCGAAGGCCGGGCGGCAGTCGGCGTACTGGCGAGGTCTCGTGAAGGAGAAGCTCTCCGGCGTCGAGCAGCCCGATATCTCCGGTTCGATGTACATCCGTCACGGCCAGGTGCGTGAGGCGCACATCGCCGCGTGGGGGGAGCAGCGGTTCGGCATCGCCCCGAATCATTGGCTGTTCCACGCCGTCGACAACGACCGGTTCCTCGCCACCCCAGATGGCATCGGCGTCGACTTCGGTGACGAGCTCGTGCTCGAGGAGGACAAGACCTCGAAGTACGACCTCACTCCCGAGGATCCGGAGAGCCACTACTCGGCGACGGATTACGCCGACCAGAAGCAGTGGCAGATGTCGGTGACAGGCGGCCGGCGGGTGCTGTTCGCGTGGGAGCAGCACGACAACGACTGGTCGGGTTGGCCAGACCGGTCCCCTGCGCCTCTGCATGCCGAGCCGAAGTATCGGTGGATCGACCGTGACGAGGACCGCATCGCGTTTCTGGTCGAGGTGGCAACGCAGTTCCTCGAAGACCTCGACGCTGGCCTGGATGGGACTGAGGCGGGTGTCGACGAGTATCTCGACACTCTCGCGGTGAACGTCCTCACGTTCCGCGAGCAGGAGTCGTCGGCGAAGGCCGCGAAGCAGAAGGCATGGGACGAGCTCCTCAACATCTTGGAGACGGACCAGCCGTATTCGCAGGAGTCGATCCTGGCTCGCATCACCTATTCGCCTGGGCAGGCCAGCACATCCGAAGTGCTGGACGCCGAGGCGGCGAAGGCTGCGGATCCGGAGTTGTTCGCGGAGGTTCAGTCGCTGTCGAAGCGGTGGAACGAGCACGCAGCGAAGTTCAAGAAGACGGTCCCGACGACGTCGAAGCCGACTCTCACCGTGACGTCGGTGAAGCAGACAAAGGAGAAGAAGTCATGAGCGGCACACTCGCCGCGCTCCCCACCAGCGGCGACCCCACATCGTGGAACGACCAGGAGCGCGCGCTCGTCAAGGCGGCCGGCCTCGTCCGCACTGAGGGTCGCGGCCAGGCGCAGCAGGAGTACCTCGCAGACCGACCTACGGTCGAGGCGTTCCTGATGCACTGCCAGCGCACCGGCCTGGACCCCATCGCCCGGCAGATATACGCGATCTACCGCGGCGGGAAGTGGGGCATCCAGCTAAGCATCGACGGTGCACGACTCGTCGCAGAGCGCTCGGGGCTGTACGAAGGCCAGGAAGACGCCGAGTTCTCGAACGACGGCGGTCAGACCTGGACAACGGCATGGATGCCAACGAGGGATCGCCCGTACCCCACGCACGCCCGAGTGGGGGTTTTCAAGCGGGGTCACCGTCAGGCGCTCCGTGCGGTCGCGCGATGGGATTCGTACGTCGTGACGAAAGACGAGTGGACGGGCGGCCAAAAGACCGGCAACAAGATCGTCTCCGAGATGTGGGACAAGATGCCCGACACGATGCTCTCGAAGGTCGCCGAGATGCTCGCGCTGCGCAAGGCATTCCCCCAGGACCTGAGCGGCCTTTACTCGGCGGAGGAGGAGCAAGCCGCTCCGCGCATGCCGGCGCAGCCGCAGCAGACGGCGATCGCCACTCCGGAGATTACTCGTGACTGGGGTCTCGAACTTTCAAAGGCGGAAACGCTGGACGAGACGAAGGCCCTGTATAAGGAGGCGGAGCAGCTTGGCGAGCTCGGGCTGAAGGTGAAGGACGGGACCGTGATGGACCTGTTCTGGCGCCGTCGCAAGGAGCTCGAGCAGCCGAAGCTGGTCGATGAACCTGTGTCCGCTCCGGTCGCACGGAAGTGGACTCGCGAGGCTCGTCTGATGAGCACTCGTGACGAGGTGCACGCCCTGTTCATGGAGGCGCAGGCCGCCGGGGTGTCGGACGGAATCCTCGGCGAGATCGGTGCGATCGCGCAGTCACTGCCGGACCCGGACGCGTCGGCTCCTCAGCAGGCCGCCCAGTGGGCGAAGCCGGATGCCGAGCCCGACAACTCCTGGATCGAGGACCCGCCTGGGTCTGGTGAGTACCGGGAGTCGGGCGTCCCTGCGGTTCTGCAGGGTGGTGACGAGCAGTGAGTATGGAGCTGCGGAACTCTCCTGTGCAGGCGCGGAGTGTGGACCGGTTGGCGACGATCCTCGATGCGGCACGTCAGGTGTTGGAGGAGGTCGGTCGGGACCGGTTGACGACTGGGATGGTGGCTGAAGCTGCTGGGTGTTCGATCGGGACGCTGTACCGGTATTTCCCGGACCGTGTGGCGGTGCTGGATGCGATCGCACCGAACAGGGATCTGGCTCCGCTGAAGCTGATCGAGATCGCGCAGCTTGTCGCCGAGGGTCTGAATGATCCCCTGATCGATGCCAGGTTCTCGACGTACCTGACCGCGATCAACAGCGTGCTGCGACCGCCGGCGGAAGCTCTCTCGGCTGAAGAGTTGGCGAAGGTGCATGCGTTCGGCCTCGACGTCGCCGAGGTGGCGTCATGACCGACCACAAGGCAGAAGCCATGCGTCTGGCCACCCTCGCGGACGGTTCGTATGGCGTCATCGAACACCGGAACGGCGCTGTCGCAGCGTCGGAGGCGGTCGAGGCGTTGATGATCGCCACGGAAGCGCAGGTGCACGCGACGCTCTACCTCGCCGAGCAGCGGATCGCGAACCTGCTGACGTGCTGGGACATGTATGGCCATGCCCGCACCTTTGCTGACCCGCAAAAGGACGACGACCTACCAGCGGTTATCCGTGACGGGCTGGGCCTCTCATGATCAACCCGGAGACCGGGCAGACGATCACCGACCCTGAGGGCCGTCCGGTGCGTGACCCGAAGGACATCGAGCAGGACGCCGAGTGGGCACGTGCACGCCTGGCGCCGATGCCGCAGAAGGGGCAGATCAAAACGCCGGACGACATCATCGAGGACCTTGAGGTGGCGAAGAATCTGGCGGCCAGGTCTGCGGTGGTGATCAAGGAGGCGGATCGGACGAAGCGTGCGGTTCGTCGTGAGCATTCGATCGCTCACGGGAAGGCGCTGAAGGCGTCGGAGGCGCGCTCTGCGGAGCTGCGTGAGGCGGACGCCTACGCGGCGACGGTCGACCTGCAGGAGTTGGTCGACGAGACGGAGATCGTCTACACGTTCGCCCGTGATGTGGCGCGTTCGGTGGAGCAGTCAACCTCGGCCCTGCAGACGCAGGCGGGGATGGTCAAGGTCACCTACGGGCTGGCCGGCACAGGAAGAGAGGGCTGATATGCCTACTGGATACACCGATGTCGTCGGCAAGGGCGAGATCACAGATTTCACGAAGTTCGCGCTCCGTTGCACCCGTGCGATGGGTGTCAGCATCATGCAGCGCGACGAGTCGATCGACGTTCCGTTGCGGGTCCGCGAGACGGTTTCGGAGTACGAGCGGAACAACCTGACGGAGGCGAAGGCCGAGTACTTGGAGGTGGCTGGGTGGTCCCTAGAGCAGTGGGCCGCCGAGCAGAGGCGCGAGCACGATGAGTGGGTTCGGGGCGAAGAGGAAAGCCTGGCGAAGCAGGCTGACACCATCGCGAACTACCGCCGGATGCTGGTCGAGGTTCTGGCGTGGCAGCCGCCGACGGAGGAGCACGAGGGCCTGAAGAAGTTCATGGTCGAGCAGCTCGAGGAGTCGATCAAGTTCGATAGCTGGAAGTCATCGGGTGTCAGAGAGATGACCGATCCTGTGCTGTACCGCGACGAGCGGATTGCGCGAAAGGCTCAGGCCGTCAGGGACGCAGCCAAGAGTCTGCGTGACGCGGAGGCTCGTGTGGCGTCGCGGAACAAGTGGGTCGATGACCTGCTGGCGTCGCTGCCAAACAAGGCTGCCCTGCCCGTCGCGGGTGGTGACGACTGATGGCCACCTACGCAGCGAAGACCGAGGTGTCGTCGCAGAAGTCTCGGCAGGAGATCGAGCACACCCTCGAGCGGTACGGTGCGTCGTCGTTCGCGTACGCGTCGCAGGGTGACAAGGCGATGATCGGGTTTGAGAAGGATGGCCGGACTATCCGGTTCATCATCCCGCTGCCTGATCGGAAGTCGCGGGAGTTCACCCACCACGAGCGTGGAGTGCGCACCGAGTCTGCTCAGGCGACCCTGTACGAGCAGGCTGTGAAGCAGAAGTGGCGCGCGATGGCGCTGATGGTCAAAGCCAAGCTCGAAGGCGTCGAGTCAGGGATCGTGACGTTCGAGCAGGAGTTCCTCGCTCACACGGTTCTCCCGAATGGCAAGACCGTGTTCGAGGAGACCGCGCCCGGCATCGAGCGCGCGTACATCGAGGGTCACGTCCGGCCGCTGTTGGAGCTGGGCGCATGAGCGGCCTGGACATCTACGAGGACGGGTTCCCCCACTCGACGAAGGAAGGGTACGCACAAGGTTGCAAGGGCGGCTCGTGCCCGGGAATTGTCGACTACGGGTTCTCCTGCCGTCAGGCTGAGGTCCGGTATCACGGTGACTACGCGTTCGCGAAGCTCGTGGATGCGGGCAAGTCGCCGTCGGAGATCGTCGAGATCGAGCGGGCTGCTGTTCCGGTCGTGGCGCCGAAGAAGGTTCCGGTGAAGCGGAAGCTGACGGCGTCGGGTGACACTCCGGTGACGCCGTCGATCACGGTCGCGGACAGTGTGGAGCCAATCCTCGCTCCTGAGGCTGCTGAGCCTGTTCTCGCGCCCGAGGACACCGTGATCGGTAAGAACGGTCAACCGATCGCGCTCGAGGTTCACGGAACGACTACTGGCTACCACCGTGGCTGCCGTGAGAAGGCATGCCCGGGGCTGAAGGGCGAACACCAGCAGACGTGCCGTCAGGCGATGTCGAAGTACCAGGTCGACTATGCCCGGCGTCGGAAGGCGGCGCGTGAAGGTGCGTCAGAGGTGGCGGAGGGACCGGACGTACCCGATCACGGCGAGGGTGATCAGTGTGCCGCCGAGGACGAGCAGCCCGATGTCCAGGACGTTCGGCCGTTGGAGCGCAGCAGCGAGCCCGATGCCGAACGACAGGACGCCGATCCCGCCGAGGAGCAGGTACGTCCTTGGGTGCTCGAGCCGCATGGTGCCGATGGTATCGGGCGGGGCGTGCGTGCTGAAGGGCTGCTGTCTGATCTCGCGGACGCTCGCGAGCAGCTGGCTATCGCGGAAGCGGAGCTCGCTGTGTATCGCCGTGACCCCGCATCGAACGAGCAGGTCGTGATGACTCTGTCGTTCATCAAGGGCCGCCTGTCGGCCGTGAAAGTTTCCTGAGCGTACCCGCGCTCGTCTACCCGAAAGACACCCCCATGAACTACGAACAGTTCCTTCGAGAGAAGGCCCAGCTCGCCGATGACGGCGGGTTCGAGCCGACGGTGATGCCCGATCACCTGTTCAACTACCAGCGTGCACTGGTCGACTGGACGGTGCGGAAGGGTCGTGGCGCGATCTTTGCTGACTGCGGGCTCGGCAAGACCCCGATGGAGCTCGCCTGGGCGCAGAACGTCCACGAGCACACCGGCAAGCCCGTGCTGATACTGACGCCACTGGCGGTCGGTTTCCAGATCGTGAGCGAGGCGGAGAAGTTCGGCCATGAGGCCAGCCTGTCGCGACAGGGGAAGGTGACCGCGCCGATCACGGTGACGAACTACGAGCAGCTCGACAAGTTCGACTTCGAGGACTTCGGAGGCGTGGTCTGTGACGAGTCGTCGGCGATCAAGTCGTTCGAGGGGCAGACACGGGCGGTCGTCACGGAGTTCATGCGCCGGATCCCGTATCGGCTGCTGGGCACGGCCACCGCGGCGCCGAACGACTTCATGGAGCTCGGCACCTCGAGCGAGGCTCTCGGCGCGCTCGGGTACATGGACATGCTCACCCGGTTCTTCGTCAACGACAACCGCACCGCCACGGCGCGGAGCAGCTTCGCCGCCACCGGTCGATCCGCCGGATTCCGCCTGAAAGGGCACGCCGGCGAACCATTCTGGCGGTGGGTGTCATCGTGGGCCCGCGCGATCCGCAAGCCGTCCGACTACGGGTTCTCCGATGACGGGTTCGTGCTGCCTGAGCTGCGGGAGATTGAGACTCTCGTGGAAGCACGCACATCACGCGCCGACACTCTCTTCGATATGCCGGCCGTCGGTCTACAGGAAGAGCGCGAAGAGAACCGCCGCACGCTAGCCGAGCGTACCGAGGCTGCCGCAGCCCTTCTCGAGCACGCCGACGCCGCAGTCGCATGGTGCCAACTCAACGACGAATCATCGCAGCTCGCCCACCTCATCGAGGGCGCCGTAGAGGTCACCGGCTCCGACTCGCCCGAAGCGAAGGAAGAGAAACTCGCAGCGTTCACCAACGGACAGATTCGCGTGCTCGTCACCAAGCCATCGATCGGTGCATGGGGGCTGAACTGGCAGCACTGCAACCGGATGACGTACTTCCCCACGCACTCGTACGAGCAGTACTACCAGGCCGTCCGCCGGTCATGGAGGTTCGGGCAGCAACGGCCCGTGACCGTCGATCTGGTCACCAGCGAAGGCGGCCGCAACATGCTCGCCAACCTGCAGAGGAAAGGCCGGCAGGCGGACGTGATGTTCTCCGAGCTCGTCGCCCACATGAACCAGGCCCGCTCCGTCGAGCCCTACAACTACGACAAGAAAATAGAGGTGCCCGCATGGCTGGCGTCCTAGCTCAACAGATCACCGACAGGTGGGCAATCTACAACGCCGACTGCATGGACGTGCTCGCCGCGATCCCCGACAACAGCATCCACGGCACGATCTACTCGCCACCGTTCACCGGCCTCTACCGGTACTCATCGTCTGACCGTGACCTGTCGAACGCCCGCACCACGGCGGAGTTCGCGCAGCACTATGGCCTGGTCATCGACGAGGTCGCGCGCGTCACCATCCCGGGCCGCACCGTCGGCGTGCACGCGGCCCCGGTGCCGTCAGGCAACTCGGGGAAGGACTCGCTCGACGACTTCCCTGGTGACGTGATTCGCCTGCACCAGGAGCGCGGCTTCGACTGGATCGCCCGGCACGTGATATGGAAGGAACCGCTCGCGGTACGCAACCGCACCATGGCGAAGAACCTCGCGCACAAGACCATTGTCGACGACGCGGCGTATGCCGGCGTCGCATCCGCTGATGAGTTGCTCATCTTCCGCAAGCGAGGGGGCTCGGAGTTCCCGATCCAGCATCCCTCCGGCCTGCACAACTACGCCGGGTCGACGCCGGTGCCGGCTGAGCTGTCGCAGTACCGGGGGTGGGAGGGCAAGCAGACCTCGAACCGTTACTCGCACTGGATCTGGCGGCGCTACGCGTCCAGCATCTGGGATGACATCCGTATCGATCGTGTGCTGCCATTCCGGGACGCGAAGGATGAGGACGACGAGAAGCACGTCCATCCGCTGCAGCTCGACGTAATCGCCCGCTACCTGCAGCTGCGCACTCTTCCGGGCGAGCGAGTGCTAACGCCGTTCATGGGCGTGGGCTCGGAGGTGTTCGAGGCGGTCAAGCAGGGGCGCTTCGGGATCGGTGCAGAGCTGAAGCCGTCGTACTACGTACAGGCCGAACGCAACCTCGCCGCAGTTGATCGCGACGAGACTGATCCCGAGGAGCTTGATT
>Ga0247741_1000938_pt1 | contig 16002 bp, 21 predicted proteins | sample UWRJL213509R2_FD_180945 | JGI IMG/M metagenome (GOLD analysis project Ga0247741, IMG submission 180945) | Plant litter microbial communities from Arlington Agricultural Research Station in Wisconsin, United States - UWRJ-L213-509R-2 | ecosystem: Environmental > Terrestrial > Plant litter >... | reverse complement strand
CGGTGTCGGCGTCGACGTTGAGCCACTCTCAGAACGCATGCTCAGGTTTAGGCTGAAAGCCTCGAGTCCGAGTCCAGCAACACACGTTCAAACGTTCACCTCTCGGACGACTCGAGCTTTGCACTCCACCGTTGCGTGGAATAGACCTACTCTCAGAATCTGAAGGACAAACATGCACCTACGACTTCGTCGTTATCGTCTGGTCGGGTGACCAGTGCCACTCTGCACTCCAGCTTTCAACGCCAAGTCTCTCGTGGATCGGCCATGGACCAAGATCCCACCTCAAGCAGGACGACGTGGACTCAACCTCAACCATGGATGACGCGTTCATGTTGCGACATCGGCCCTGTGGCCCAGGATTAGGCACATCGACGCGAGCTCTGGTTTCAAGACCTGTGCGACTCAGACGTGATGATTCGGGTGCCACCACTCCATGAGTGGGCTAGTGGTATGAGGTTTGGCATGGAAATACGAAGATTCTGGGTATCGAGTTTGGACTCGGATACACGTTCATTTTTCCGAGGACGAGTGCAGGTGTGTTTCCTCCGCCTACTCCGACTCGCTTTTAACCCTCAGAAACACTTTACTATAGCGTCTTCCAAAACAGCCTAACACCAAGCTCTGCAGATTCATGTTCAGCTCCATCCTTATCTATGGCTCCGTCTGTTCCTGAAGAAAATGTCGATGGGCATCCCTTCTTCACCTCCTCGAGTCACGGTAACCCTGGGTCTTGGTCTCATAAGTCATATTCGCCGGTTTTCGTACATTCAAGTGCATCAAAGCTTGGGTTAACTGTGACTACCACCACCTCAAGGAATTTGGCGCAGGGACATCTAATCTTCGACGTCAACACGCCTATTGATCCATGTTGAACTCGATGTTGAGCTTACTATTCCACAGTTGGCCTCTAGCGGGCCTGTTTACGGGGTGCTTTCGTACTATCTAAGGCCATGAAGTACTCGCAGTGGACTCGTTAGGCGACCATCATGGCTGTCGGCTATGTATCCGTTTATCTCTGATCTACACTCAAGTTTCGCCTCGATGTATGTCATCCAGTTTATAGGCTACCGATAATTAAATTGGATTAATCACTACCTGAATTTATGTCGTCGTTCATTCTTGTCAGAATGACTGTACTGGTAGCTGAGTATTCTCTAAAATCAAGTCAACAAACATACTACAAGAACTATCAATGGAGGTCATGAACGACATTGGAATGTGAAATGTCCGCAAGGTCAAGTGGCTAATACCCCTACTCCATTGATTTCCTTCCCAAGATCCTCTACCGTTGATATGGCCCCGAGTCCAGACTTGGTACACTGACACCTACTGATCGTCCGTCTTTGAAGAGGAACGGATAGATGCATGATGGTCGTGCAAAACCTCAACAACTGCATCACCAGATGGTTGGTAGGGTTCTGTTTGAATCTATTCGAGTGACGGGAGATCTGCGGGCGGCTCCTGCGCAAGGGAAGGGACAACAATACCAAGCGCTCTGGCCTTATCAACAAATTTGGACCAGCTTTCGTCAAATGTCTGCCCATAAAGATTCGAGTTGTAGAATCCTTCTTCAAAGTCCTTCCGCGGAATGACGCGCTCGCGGTACTTAAATATGGCAAGAATGAGATCTTGACCTGTTTCCGTCGCGATTGTGTCAGAGTGCCAAAAGAGAAGACGATTGGCATAAGCGAATGAGGCGAAGAACAGATAATCAGGTGAGGGCCATGCTTTTGGATCTTCATGAAGGCTTCGAAGGTTAGATGCTAGGGATTGGAGAATATTGGTGTGTCGAGAGAAAAGGGGGGATGTTGGTTTCAATGTGGACGCTGCGCGAGCCAAGTGAAAAATAAAGTCCATCCCAACTTTAGAGAAGTAGGTGGTGAAACCAGCATCGGCAGCGACGGGATAATAGGTCCCGGCGTGGCAGAAGTAGCTCTGGAGGATATCAAGAAATTGTTCATGGAGGCCATCTAGAAGTTCCCATGTGATATACATTAGTTTGAAATGCGGTTAAATAGGGTATATCCCATGCACATACCTGGCAGCTTGTCGGCATTCCAGTAGCTCAGCGGAGAATAAATCCCTGCCCATATGTTGTCCAGACATATTGCACCGTCGGCAAACATAACATGCGTGACGTCCACGAGCAGTTGCATGACAGAGTTTCGAACATCATCTAGCTGTCCAAATCCTATCATGCAGTGGAAAGACAGTGTATTATTATGCATCAGCGCATCGACGGATATAGTCTTGGCTCGGTCATCATCCGAAGGCCGATATTTCACTAGATGGGATAGGTACCACATGTAGGCTCCGTCTGATTTGTTACATTGAACGATGGGCTGAACACAATGGTGCGCAAGTAGATTATCCCGAGAGGAACCATTTTCGCCAATGCTGATAACGGCCTGGACCACGTCGTACATTGGTACTGGTTGAATATAGTCATAGCACAAGGGGCAAGGACCTTTTATTGGGTGGAAAACTGCGGCCTAAATTGGAGAAAAACATGTTAAATATTGTGTACCGTTCTGACCTCTTGCGAGGAATAATAGATCAATTTATATATTCTAACATGTGTACTGAGGTGTTGGGACTTGGGTGTAGAATATCAAGTTTTTACTTGAGTTCTCACTTGAAAGAAATTATCATTTTCCGCACGCTCTCGAACGACGCTGATCAAGTCGAAAGAACCTAAAATGGAAGGCCATGCGTTCTTGGTTTCTGATCACGAGGCGGCCATTTCGAATGTTTTCCAGCGTTCCGGAGGAAAATATGTTGGATTTTCCGGTGCAACGAGGCAAAATTAAACGTGGTTTATACCGCTCCAAGTCCGGAACGCTGGAAAACATTCGAAATGGCCGCCTCGTGATCAGAAACCAAGAACACATGGCCTTCCATTTTAGGTTCTTTCGACTTGATCAGCGTCGTTCGAGAGCGTGCGGAAAATGATAATTTCTTTCAAGTGAGAACTCAAGTAAAAACTTGATATTCTACACCCAAGTCCCAACACCTCAGTACACATGTTAGAATATATAAATTGATCTATTATTCCTCGCAAGAGGTCAGAACGGTACACAATATTTAACATGTTTTTCTCCAATTTAGGCCGCAGTTTTCCACCCAACAAAAGGCGCTTTCCCCTTGTGTAGATGTTAGTTTTCTTGGTAGATGCTGGGTTTAGTTCCATGTAATCCAGATCTCGTTGGAATAGCCAGGCGATCCCCAGTTTGGTCCAGCTGTTGCTTGGGTTGGAACGAAAGATCAGGTTAGTGGGACACCTTTGACGACGAGAAGGGCTTTCGCAAGGAAAAAGTCGGCGATCCTTGTCCAAAATCATGCTACGAGACACGATGGTCCGAGTCTCTCTGTTGAAGCCACTGAAGAGTGATAGAAAAATGGCAACCAAAGGTTGCACGGATTGATGAAACGCCGACGATTGGGGAGACCTATATGGACATGGTGATCGTGGCATATTCTCCCAAGGTAAGCGAGGAAGAAAAGAAGTAGAGCCTGCATAGTTGGCAATACTGTTGTCCACAATAAGAAGGACAGACTTAATCCAACGGCGACGGCGATGGGGATAGCAACAGTGGAGTTGAGACTCCAAAGAAACTCGATGACACCAACCAGAAATAGAACGAGGGCGAGCTGTAGAAGGAGAGGCAAGGCCGTGAAGATTTGTGGTAGGTACCATCTATAAACAGACTCGACGTTGAGATGGTGAAGGGAGAATGCGATTTGAGGTTCAAGGTCGGTCTGAGGGCGTAAATACTCGCGTAACCACTGGAGCGAGATAATTCCTATGAGGACTGTGGTGAGACTGAAGATGAGACTGAGGAACCAGAGGATGTTGACCCGAATTTCGGTGGGGGTAGGAGTAAACTTGGGGGTGGTAGGGATGTCCGTTCCGTTTACCCGGCCTTGGAGTTGGGCAAGAATGCGCGATAAGAGTACCTCCGATGGATCCTGTTTCAAAGCCTTGTATGATTCGGTAATAAATGCTGTAACAACCGCCGAGAAGAGACCAGCCTTCAAACAATCATGGAGTCAGCTTTGGGACTCGTTGAGGCGGCCAGACTCACGAAGATCAGAAGGTTTTGGACCTCGTCCTTCCATGCCTCACATCTCACTTTCTCCTTCTCTATCCGCGGTTCCAACAGGAGGGTGAAAGGATTCCCGTCAATCTTGGGCAGTGGGATCTGAGGCGGGTCGCCTGGTTTCATTGGCTTAAACTTGATTCATTAGTCAGTAGCTGTACTTCATAGTGCATGAAGTGTCAATGTGGAGAACATACCTCCTTGTCATGCTCGGCTGGACGTGGTGCTGGTTTGCCCGCCTCTGATTTTTCTTGCGTCTGAGACATGCCTTCGCGGTGGTGGGTGAGTTGGGGTAAGGCGACTACAAGAAAGGTGATATCAATGTGAAATACGTCCTCGATGACTCATCTGACTGATCAGTTGTTATATCTTATCTTATCGCCAGACACATCATCAATGTCAAGGAACGACTCTGTTGAATCGCGATCTTCAAGCCTCTCGCAGACGTGAATCAAGACAGTCTCACCACACACGGGATGTATAATGTAGAGCCATATCCCGGGACACGCACGACTTGTCCACCTCCGCAGAGGAGGAACTCACTTCAGAAAACGACTCCCCCTTTTCAGCCGCGTCTGCCTTCTCAGACCCATCAATGCAAGCCCCAGCCCGACTCTCAAGACACGTACGCCGGCATGGCCAAGTCTAAGAACTGGACACTTTGCCTATTCATCTACTCATCCGCTCTTTCAGAATGACGTGGATGGCCTCCTTGTCTTTTCTAGCACCCACTCTGACAGCCCCTCCTTCTTACCCAGCCAACCGCTCGTTTGATGTTGCGGCTTTGGCTGATCTGCAAGGACTGTCTCCGAGCTTGCAGCATGTCATGGCAAATCCTTTTCACCGCCGCGAGCTCTCAGACCTCAGATCCCTTGGCCGCAATCGCCAAATGCCTTCAACGCCTCATGCACATGTCCCATTCCCATCCAATCTCGCAGCATTTTCTCCTCCGAGCCACCATATCCCATTCTTGCACCCTTCAAGAAATAGAACACCCTTACCCAACGCAAGTAATGTCCCATATACGCCTCGTCTCGCCTGCCGCCACCTCTCCCGTTGCATTGCCCAAGTCATCGCCGTTAAACAATGTACCCCGTCTTCTTCCTACTCCTTCCCTTACCTCGAGTTCGGTCCATGCTACATCCCTGCCCCCCTCAACGTCAGGAAGTCAAGATCTTGGCCTATGTAGATGGATTGCCGACCACTCGAGTACGATGTCCTTCTCTCGAGTTCAAGATATATTGCTCGACCACTCGGCATCGGCATGTTGGGGTATTGAGCGTTGGATGTTTTGGTTTCGGTTTCTACACAACCCCCGGTGTCGATGTTGAGCAAGTCTCAGAACGCGTGCTCAGGTCCAGGCTGAACGCGCCGAGTCACCATTCAACTCTCCAAAAAGTCTGCACCCCAAGGACAAAGTCTCCGAATAATCCACCATGACCATGTGCAACATGGCGTATACCTACCTTCGGAGCCTGGAGGACGCACCTGCCAGCAACATCATTGTTATTGTTGTCTAGGCGAGCGACTGCTACTCTATACCTCAACGTTCAACTCCCCAAGGCCCAAGCCTCTCGTGGACGCGGAGGTGCACTGGCCATGGACTAAGACCGCCTTTTCCACCATATCACCTTACTACGGGTAGGACTTCATGGATATACCTTCAAAACGCGGACGATGTTTTCACGTTCAGGCGCGTGAAGCAAATCCTGTCTCATATCTCAAGACGCGGACAACTCGGAGGCGATGTTACTGGTATTTCACTACTACACTGAGGCCAAAAGTGGGGGGTATGAGGTTTGGTGTGGAGCCTGGGTTTTGGTTGTCGGGTGCCGGGGTTTCAGGTGACACGTCCATGTTTGCGAGGACAGATCCAGGTATGTCTTTCCCGCCTACTCCAAGTCGTGTTCCAGATTCTCAGAAATACATTCCTGTAGCATTTTCTAACATCGTTCCGCGCCAACCGCTGGGGATTTCGTTTGGTCAGTACAATAACTCCTGCTGATACCTCGACGTTCATCATTCCACTCAATCCCAACTCCTGTCTGAGTCTGAAGTTCTTGCGAAACAATATCGATATGCACCTTTCCTTCTCCGCCCAATCACGGTAACTCTGGGCCTTGGCTTCGCGCGTGAAGCTTCTTGCGGACGTACCGATATCGAACGACAACGCCAAGCTTCCTCACGGATAAGGACGAATTCCTTCACTCTTCTAGTCGGTCGTTTAGCCGCCGTTTCTCGACATCGCACTCAGCTATTCACAGTCGGACTTTACCACGTCTATTTGCTGATTACTCTCGCGTCCATTTAGACCTTCCGACTGGCTGAGGCCACGAAGTACCACAGTCGATGAGTTCGTCGACCGACATGATACGAGCTGTGGGTTATGTATCCATTTCGCATGTACATAATGAGTGTTTTCTGAAATCGCGTAAATAGAGGTGGCAATAAGAAATATCGAAGTAATATGAACGATAACTTCCGATTGATACATCACGGTACAAATTTAGCAGGTCTTTGTCAACGTGGAGTGGATATTTTGTAAACTGTGCTAACTGAATCGTGCCCTCCGCCAAGTCAAGTGATTCATTCAGGAGCCTGTACTTGTTTTCGTTCTCGGTGCTTAGAGCTTTGGGTTGTAATTATTGAAAAACACAAGCCGCCATTATCACCAGTTAATGGCTGGTGATTGAAGTGTACCTACCGACTCGACGCTCTCCCATCTACTGATGCCTATGATGGTGCCCAGAGACTCGACGCACTCTCTTCATGTGGGCTCCTAAATCGGTCCCTTTCTTTATTAATCGAACGGCCTTCAACAATTTTCTCTGCCATACCCTTCAGCTGATCCGAGTCTGCACTGGCATTGTGGCCCAAACCTCCGCCTTCTCGGGCCTTGGGCTTGAGGATGTACACCATCAGGTACGGCGACTCGAAAACGATCGATGAGCCGTGTGTACAGCTCGCATGAAACATTTAGTACAGATAAGCCATAGCCGGTTTGTTGTTTTTGGCTAGATCTGCGAAGACCTCTCGGGGAGGTATGCGGTGAGTGCTTGGGACGATTTCCATGCTGATGGGCGGGGCGAACGTGAGAGAGGTTCCGATTCCCAAATATGAGTTTAGGCTGGTCAGTAACCAGTATCTACGGCTGATTGCGCTCAAGAGTCCTCACAGTCGATTCCTCCCTTTCCTGACGGATCGCGTCTATTCTTTTGCGTTTGGCAAGTCAGCAAAGCTCCCAATGCTAGAGTTCCGACTTTGACGCGTGTCGAAAGCAAGTGGATGCATCTGGCTGGTATTCGTATTTATTCCCCGTGTTTCCCTCCTCTTCTCTATGTGGAACTGATTAGAAATATCTGGATCTTATCTTATCAATGCCCGGCATGCTCGGACCCGGTGGTGACGAATTGGGAGTTTGTACCGAACCACAACCTACCACAACAGCAAAATCTCGCGTCAGCGAACGACTGCACCTCGACGCGTCAGATCTCTCGCAAACGTGAACCAAGGCAGTCCTGATATATCTCACCACATGCTCGATGACGCAGACCCTCCCTCACAACATCGCAACCAACGCTGCCGGCCTCAGACCAAGTTGTCAAGTCGTAGCATCTTCTCCCAATTTCGAACTTGTCGACGTGAGCCTTGTCTGCTCTGAAGACGTGTACACTGACATGGGCCAAGTAGAAGAATTGGCCATATGACAGATGTATAGAGCTGGATGATTGGGTTTGGGGGGTGACATGTGACACCCATGGTGCTTATCTAGTTCCTCTAACTGCCGGTTTATCCACTCATAATCATTCGCACTGGCAGAATACGTGGATGGCCACCCTTTCTCTGCTAGCACAGCTGACAGTACCTGGCCACTCAAACTCCAAATTCTCTGATGTCGCCCTTGGCGGGTCTCGTATCCTGCTTGTTACAAGAACTCAGCACTCATCAACATCCTCCTCGGTGTGACCATCATCTCCCCGTCCAATCTTGCAATATCTTCTTCTGCCTGAGCTATCGTATGCCGCCTTCGCACTCGTCAGGCTGTCGAAAGCTCTTGCTCGACGCTTCAAAGCCTCATATGCGTCAGATATCAATGCCAGTGCCAACTTCTCCTCTGACACCGTAACACCTGGTATCAACTTTGCTGTTGCCTCACCCCACCTATGCTGCATTCCTATTCAACGACGTGCGCCTTAGTTTTTCTTTATCCTTTCCCTGCTTCGAGCTCAGTGCGTGCTACCAGGTCCATGTCCCCTTCAACGTCAGGCTTTCCTGTTTGAAGATCAGGCCACATACAGGAGTTGTGACCATTGCACGTGAGCACCGACAATTCGAGTACGAGGACGACACCACCGACGATGAACATGAACCTAATGGTCTAGCCAACGACGCCTACCAACGCCTTAGGGGGGTGGACAGAAGGAACTTAAACGCATGCTCCACGTTTATCAATTGTTCCGAGAATGTTTCTCTCAAGTTCAAGATCTTTCTCGAGTACTCTGAATCGGTGTGACGATCGCTGGCATTTGCGTTGGTGTAAACCTAGTCTCTGAATGTGGGCTCAGGCTCCGTCTGCGTTGAACATAGCGCACGACAAACCATTCAACATTCAACTCTCAAACAACCCGAGCACTGCACCCCCGTGGACAATAGTCTGGGCGAACGACGGCCACTTACTTTGCATCCCAACGTCCAACGTGCCCAACCTCTCGTGCCACGCGGACGTGCACTGCACCAAGATCGTCTCTCACCTCACCTAACCTCAAATCATGGATGACGCCGCGATACGTTCCAGTTGCGATATCAGGCCTCAGGAGCTCAAGTAGGCACATGAAAGCGAGGCTTGGTCTCAAGACGTATACGCTCCAGACTGATTACCACTACTACAGCAGTGGGCTGTGGCGTAGAACCGGGAAGGTTTGGGTTTTTGGACCTGGGTGGTGCTTACATTTTTGCGAGGACAAGTCCAGGTATGTCTCCCCCGCCCATTCGTGATCCAGTGTCTCATAAACACTTTCCTGTAGTGTCTTCCAAGCTTGTTTCAACGCCGACCTCTGCGAGTTCCAGCGTATACCCGTTCATCGCAATAGCTTGGCCGCTCGGCTACCCAACCATTCATCGTTACATCCCATCTCCATCTGAGTTTGGGTCTGCTCTTGCAGAACAATATTGATGCGCACCTCTCCTCCTCCTGTCCTAGCCGCCATAGCCTTGGGCCTTGGCTTCATCAGTTACATTCGCCGGTTTCCCTACACTCAAGCGACTCACAGCTCACAACAATGCTCAGCGCTAAACATTCGACCGAGTTCGAGTCCGATGTCGCCATGGCGAACCCCATCATATCCATCGCACTCCCAACGATATATTCGTTTTTCGCCCGGCGAACGTTCGACCTTGAAGGACTGGGCTCCAACGCGTGTCGCGGACGTGGACCAAGAGTCGGCCCATCCCTCCAGCTACGCATAAATGTCGTAAAATTGCACCCAAAACGCAGTTGATACCTCGATGCTGGTCGGGGAATCTCTCGACGTTCAACCTGACTCTGGTCCCCCATGCGCAAAGTCGGGGATATCTGACTTACGGTCGAGTTGTCGCCATAATATATGACATCTAGTCGATAGCCGTTGATAAACATCACCTGGCCGCATGCTGTTGGTCGCCTATGTTAGAATGTAAATCATGAGTTTCTGTAATTGCTTCAACAAAGGTAGTACAAAGAAATGACGATGTAATACGAACGACGGTAATACTATTTCTATGAGAAAATGTCCGAATCCGAAAAGGACTATAGTTCCATTCCATTATGCAACCATCCCCAATATCATCTCCCCTATATCTCTCTTGGTTCTGTCATCTACCCGTCATCCGTCTTTGAAGAGGGACGGATTGATGCATGACGATGATCTAAAACTTCGACAACTGTGTCGCCAGATGGCTGGGCAGGTTCTTGGATCTCAGGACGGCGTTCGAGTAGTGGGCGATCCGATGGGAGACCTTCTGTGTTTGGAGGGACTACGATACCAAGCCTCCCGGTATGCCTGATGAAGTTGCCCCAGTGGCTGCCAAACGTCCACCGACCGGGCGAGTTGTAGAACCTGTGTTCCATATCCTCTCGCGGAATGCAGCGCTCGCGGTAGTGCAATATGGCAAGAATGAGATCTCGACCTGTTTCCGTTGTGATTGTGTCCGATCCATCAGTAAGAAGCCGATATACATAAGTGAATGTCGCAAAAAATAGGTAATCAGGCGAGGGGCCTGCCTCTAGATCATAATGGGCCCGAAGGCCAGACGCTAAGGAGTGGAGAAGGTCAACGTGTCGAGAGAAAATAGAGGATGTGGGTTTCAATTTGCACACTGTGAGGGCCGACATCATAACAAACTTCATCCCAACTTTAGAGAAGTAGGTGGTACTTCCAGCAGCGGCCGTGTTGGGGTAATAGGTTGCAGCGTTACGGAAGTAGTTCTGGAGGATATCAAGTAATTGTTCTTGGCCATCTAAAGTTCCCGATAAGATATATAAGTTTGCAATGAGGTCAAACAGGCACATACCTGGATGTGCATCGATTTCGCAGTAGTTTAATGGAGAACTATGTACTCCCCATATGTTATCCAGACATATGGGACCGTTGGCAAACATAGCACGGGTAATGTTCACAAACAACTCGGCGAAAAAGTTTCGAATATCATAGACTTCTCCAGCGCCTATTTTTTAAATGGAAAAACAGGGCGGCATAATGCGTCAACGCATCGATGGAGAAAGCCTCAGCTCTGGCCTCATCCAAATCCAGATCAGTCGCCAGATGAGAAAGGTACCACATGTAGCTTGCGTCTGTGTTGTTACATTGCACGATAGGCTGAATGCAATGATGCGAAAGCAGATTATCCCAGGAGGAAGCATCTCACCAATGCTAATAATGGCCTGGACAGCGTCGTACATAGGGACTGGTCGAAATTTCTCGTCGATGCAAGTTTTCTTCGTAAACCTTGGATTCTATTCCATGGAATCCAGATCTCGTTGGAACAGCCAAGCGACCCCCAGTTCAGCCCAGCTGTTGACCGAGCCAGGGCGAAAAATGAGGTTGGAAGGACGCTGTTGACGACGAGAAGTGGTTTCTTCTAAAACAAGGCGGCGATCCTTCTTCAAAATCATGCTATTAGACACAAGGCCTCGGTAGTCCCAGGATTGATTTGGCTTGTCGATGTTGGTGTCACCAAAGGTTGATAGAAGGATGGCAATCAGAGGTCGCACAGATTGATGAAAAGCCCACGACTGGGGAGACCTATAGGGACATGGTGACCTTGGAATATTCCCCCAAGACCAGCGAGGAAGGAAAAGAGATAGAGCCTGCACAGCTGGTAATATTGTCGTCCATAAAAGAAAGAACAGAATTGATCCGATGGCAAGAGCGACAGGAATAGCGACAGTAGAGTTTAGACTCCTGAGAAACTCAAGAATACCAGTCAGGAATAAAACGAGAGCGAGCTGAAGGAGGAGAGGTAGGGCGGTGAAGATTTGAGGTAGGTACCACCGATCGAGGGATTCAACATTGAGATGGTGGAGCGAGAATGCGATTTGAGGCTCAAGGTCACTATGAGGGCGTAGATGCTCGCGCAACCACTGCAGTGCGATGATTCCTATGAGGACTGTGGCAAGGCTGAAGACAAGGCTGAGGAACCAGAGGACGTTCACGCAAACGTCAGAGAGGGTAGGGGTAAACGTGGGGATGGTGAGGCTTTGCAGGATGATGTCTGTTCCGTTTGCACGACCTTCAAGTTGGGCGAGGATGCGCAATAACAGTATGTTGGATATGTCGTTTGAGTCCTGCTTCAAAGTCTTGTACGACTCGATAATGAACGCGGTAACAACCGCCGAGAAAAGACCAGCCTTCAAACGAAGATGATATCAGCCTTTGGACATGATATGGAGGCCAGACTCACGAAGATCAAAAGGTTCTGAACCTCATCCTTCCATGCTTCGCACCTCGCTTTATCCTTCTCTATCCGTGGTTTTAATAATAGAGTGAACGGGTTTCCGTCAATCTTGGGGAGCGGGTAATGAGGTGGGTCGCCGAATCTCATCGGCTTAAACTAGATGCATGGGTCAGTGCAGCAGCGACAGCGCTGGAGGTATCAATGTTGAACGCACCTCCTTGTCATTCTCGGCTGGATGTGGTGCTGGATCGCTTGTCTCTGGTTCTCTTCGCGTCTGAGACATGCCTTTGTGGAGGCGGTGTCAGCCGTCCTTCTGATAAGATAAGATTGTCCACACGCCAAGCTGATTCGTTCTATCCTCGTTGGCGGCCCCTTTTCTCATTAAACTTTAGACAGTCCGTAGCAGGCGACGAGAAATTGGGTGGGGGTGCATACGTATGGGCAACGATGCTCGATTGTCTCTTCATGACAAATCCGACACTCTCCTTGACCTTGTCCTCTTCTAAATCCTTCTTCGTCTCTTCCGTCCTCCTGCTATAAATGCATTGATCCCCACTTTTAACTCCAATTCTAATCCCTCATTCCCTCATTCCCTTCCCATAACATTATCTTGCCATCATGCTCTTCCTCCACTCTCCATTCCACAAACAAACAAACCGTCCTTAGCAGCTAGCCTGTTCTTTTTCCTCCCCGATATCAGTTTGGTGAGTGTCCGGTGGGGAATTCTGAGTATAGAGAAATAAAAAGAAGGAAGTAATGTAAGGAGAATGCTCACTCGAATGAAACGCGTGTATTTTGGTGGTAGTCATCCTTCAGTGTTTAATATATCTTGGATTCTGAAGGTCGAGGTGTCTGGGTATCGATATCCTAGTCGACACGGTCAGCAGTCGAGAGAAGAGAGCACGGAATGGCCAGAGGTACAAACGAGGTAGCAGAAAGCATAGAGCACATGAAGTAAGCGGCAGAGCTTGACTCTTCTAAAATCCAAGAACGAAGGAGTGACGAGCTTGCGTCTGTCAACGGGATACGGCCCAATCGGACACCAGGAAGTTTAAACAGCTGGAAAACAACATCCTGACGGACGTTGGGCTAACAATAAGTAGGTCGCGCTCCGAAATGATCACAGACAATTCTTCCGGTTTCTGGCGGGTCATATCTATTTTCCAAGTATTGAACCTACAAGGACTACATGTCACTGCCACATTCAACCGGTCATGGACAGTTGTTGACGTGGCGTTAGTAGCGACATGGTGTATAATAGGTGCTTGCAGTGATAACGAGCTCAGTAAAAAGGAATCTTATCGTTGGCCGGACCATTCGGCACGCTCGGGCCAGTTCGTGATCCGAATCGGGAAGGTACAAATTCTGGGTTGCTCAGTCAGCCTCACTGCCAACATCATCTCAGCAGACTCGCGCTCATCAAAGCTTTTCGCAAACATGGATTATGATAGTCGTAGAACTATAGCCCTGGGACATACGCTGACCTGTCGAGTCCAACGAGGCCTCATGCACAACTTGTCCCCTCAGCGAACGACTCTTCTCTGATGTGTCCCTTTCCAGTCGCGAATTCGAGATGTGGCGTGTCTGCCTTCTCGGACCCGTCGATGCGAGCCCCAGACTGACTCTCAAGATCTCAAGACGCATACGCCAGCATGGCCAAGTCCAAGAACTGGATACTTGGTTTTGGAACTCTGGAGATGGACTGACGCAACCGACTTGCAGGGACAGCTTCAGTAAGTCTCCAGCTCCCCCTACTGCCCGTTCTTCCACTTATTTACTCTCGCAGAATGGCGTGGATTGCCTCCTTATCTTTTCTAGCACGCACCCCGACAGCCCCTCCGTGCTGTTTATCCAGCCAACCCAACTCACAACCGAATTCGTTTGACGTTGTGGCTTTCATTGATCTGCAAGGACTCAAGCTACTCAAGTACTCCTCGATATCTTCCTCAACCCGTCCATCCCGCTCGTCTGATCTCACGGTGTGTCATGGCAAATCCTCCTCGCTGCGAGGTCCCTTAGTCGCAATAGCCACTCTCATACACACAACGCCTTCAATGCCTCCCATCCGTCTTCCTCCCCGAGCCACCGTATACCGCCATCGCATTCTTCAAGGTATCAAACACCCTTACCCGACTCAACGAAAGCCTCATACATGCCTCATCTCGACGCCCACGCCAGTGCCTGGCACCAACTCCGTCGTTGCAGCACCCACATTTACCCTATAATCCACAGATCCTCTTCCTTAATGGACGTGCACTGTCATCCCTCTCATTGCTCTCCTTCGGTGCATGCCACCGGTACCCGTCCTCCCCAACGTTGAGTTTTCCTATATCGAGATCTGTGACCACTCGAATACGAATACGATGACGCCACTGCCTGCAACAAAGGTCACCGACGAGACCAACGACACCTCCCGACGCCAATACAAACATGAACGCACGTTCCACAGTGCACGATAGTTCCCAGAACGCTCGATGTCTGTCTCTCGAGTTCAAGATGTTGCTCGACGACTCAGCATCGGCGTGTTTGGGTGTTGAGCGTTGGGGGTTTCGGTTTTTGGTTTCGACACGACCGCCAGTGTCGACATCGACATCGAACCAGTCTCAGAACGCCTGCTCAGGCTCAGGCTGAACGCGCCAAGTCCGAGTCCAGCACACCATTCAACTCTCAACTCTCGCACGAGTCTGCACCCCAAGGACAAAGTTTCTGGATAATCTATCATGACCACACGCAAGATGGCGCATATATCTTCGGAGCCTGGGTGATGCACCTGTGCCAGTAACGTCACTGTTATTGTCGTCGTTTAGACCAACGACTGCTACTTTGCATGTCAAACCTCAACGTTCAACGCGCCAAGCCGAAGCCTCTCATGGACGCGGATGTACACTGGTCATGGCAATACCGGCTCTCCCACCACACCACCTTACTACGGGCAGGACAATATGGATATAGCTTCAAAACACAAACGACGTGTTCATGTTTAGGCGCATAAGGCAAACCTAGTCTCATATCTCAAGACGCGTACAACTCGGACACAAAGTTTACTATCACTCCGAGTCTACATAGATCTAGCAGTGGGCTCTGTGGGGTATGAACTTAGCGTAAAGCTTGAGTTTTTGGGTGTCGGGTGCCGGGGTTTCAGGTGACGCGTCCATTTTTGCGAGGACAGGCCCAGGTATGTCTTTCCCGCCTGCTCCGAGTCGTGTTCCAGATTCTCAGAAATACATTCCTGTAGCATTTTCCAACATCATTCATGCCAACCGCTAGAGTTTTCGCTCGGTCGGCACAATAACTCTGCTACTGCTTCGACGTTCACCATTCCACTCAATCCTGACCTCTGTCTGAGCGGCGAGCCTGCTCTTGCTGAACAATATCGATATGCACCTTTCCTTCTCCACACGAACCACGATAAATCTAGGCCCTGGCTTCGTCAGTTACATCTTCGTCGGTCACATTCGCCGGTTTCGTACGCTCAAGCGACTCAAAGATTTCAGCACTGGCCAATAATTACCCTCCAATTGTCCGACGTCGTCCGAGTCTGACGTTGACGTGGCGTACATCTTGCAACACCTAGTCACTGCAAAGTGTACCATACCCATCGTTGGACACCATCAGATATCGGCTAGTCGATTGGGCTTCAATGCGTTAAGACTCAAAACACAGTTGACGTATCAACGCTGGCCAATATGAATCTTCCAATGATCAACTTGACGCATATATGAACCTGGAGGAACTGGTACTGGAAGGTGGATGACGCATTCACATCGAATTAGTGATCATCGACCATCCCGCCCAATGGCCTAGGTACGTCTCGTATCTGCACATATATCATCTCGATCTCTTCCGGCTGACTTCATATCCAGGTCTACCGACTTTCTAGGATCTGGACACATGTGGCTCAAGGAATTTAGCTCAGTGACATCTAATGTCCCAATGCGAACACGCCTGTAAGGTACCCTTATTGGCTGAG
>Ga0247741_1000936_pt1 | contig 16032 bp, 20 predicted proteins | sample UWRJL213509R2_FD_180945 | JGI IMG/M metagenome (GOLD analysis project Ga0247741, IMG submission 180945) | Plant litter microbial communities from Arlington Agricultural Research Station in Wisconsin, United States - UWRJ-L213-509R-2 | ecosystem: Environmental > Terrestrial > Plant litter >... | reverse complement strand
TTGCATGATAAGCGCGCGTGTTGGGGTTGTCCCGTGGCGTGGGCGTTTAATTATCCTGTGGTATGTTTTCCGAGTGAGTTCAGTTTCGTCGTGGTATGTCTATTTATAGCTCAACGAGGCGCCCATGGTACTGTGTACTACGCATTCTGTGGTACTGTGTTATACCAGTCGTAAACGTAGTGTATAATACATGTAGGTCTTTTATTGTCTTTGGTTTTATCTGAACGTTATTGCGGCTGTACTACTGACCAGGTAATGTACCAGTAGTAGACCGTTTATGAAATGCCAAAAATATATGCTATTTGATGGCCGTCTCATCACCTCCGACGTCAAATAGTGAAACAATTTCACTATCTGATCACTGCAGGACATCCTGGAGAACTTGCGACTTACATCAACTTGGCTAGATTCTATTGGTGGCCAGGCATGAGGACATTTGTCAAGAACTATGTGAAAGGTTGCGCCACTTGCCAACAGTTCAAAATCAACCAAAGCCCGACAAAACCCGCTCTAATGCCAATCCCTGGTCCAGAATCTGATCGACCATTTGCCAACTGCTCCATGGATCTCATCACGGACTTACCCGTTTCTGAAGGATATGATTCAGTCATGATCGTGGTAGATCATGGGCTTACGAAGGGGGTAATTTTATTCCCAACAAACAAGACCCAGACTGCAGCAAAAACCGCCAATATGCTGCTAGATCGACTCTATTCGAGATTTGGACTCCCTGACAAATTTATTTCTGATTGAGGACCGCAGTTCGCGGCAAAAGCATTTCGAGAACTCCTTAAACTCCTAGAGATCAAATCATCCTTATCCACGGCCTATCATCCCCAATCTGACGGAGCCACAGAACGAGTCAACCAAGAAATCGAGGCCTATGTATCCGTTTATTGCTCCCTACACCCAGACACTTGGGCCTCGACTCTTCCCACCCTTGAATTCACACACAATAATTGCCAACACGCTGATAGAACTCACACGCCTTTCGAACTCATGTATGGAATCACACCTCGCGCTATTCCTCTCACATTCAACTCCACTAAATTTCCGACTGTCAAGGCTCGACTTGATGCCCTAAAACGTGCTCGCCAGGAGGCCTTAGCTGCTCATGAGTTAGCCTGGATCCGGATGCTTGAACAATTTAAGCGAGACGCCAAACCGTTCAAGAAGGGAGATAAAGTTTGGCTGGACGCTCGTAATTTGAAAATGACATACCCAAAGAAATTCGCCCCAAAACGAGAAGGACCCTTCAAGATTAAAGAAGTCTTAGGACCCCTGACCTATCAGCTGGACATTCCGAAACATTGGAAAATTCACAATGTGTTCCACGCCACCCTTCTCTCACCATTCAGACAGACCGATGTCCATGGGCCAAGCTTTTCCAACCCACCTCCTGACCTTATCGATGGCGAAGAACAATACAAAGTTGAAGCCATTTTAAATCATCACAAAGTCGGTCATGGATATCACTATCTGATCAAATGGAAAAACTACTCATCCGGAGATGACTCATGGGAACCTGAGTCATACATCAAAGGTGCCGACGAAATGTTATCAGCATACAAAAAGAAACACAAACTACGACATACATCCATCGACTACTTAAACTCGACCCAGCCTCACTGATTCACCAACACCTCAACCTCACGATTCCAATCCCACCGACTTCAATCTCATCTCATATCGATATGGTCTCCAACACTACCTCTGAATTCGTTTACATCGACGACGACATGACGCCCGATGCTCACTACTGGGCTGAAAACGTAGAAGGAACTGAAGATGTCGCCATCACTCCCGGCGAAGCCATTATCTGGTTCCAAGATCCGACCTTCGTCCAGAATCTACTTAAGGCTACAGACGAAGGTTGGGAAATTCCCATGGGCAAAGACATCATCATGATCGAAACCTTGGCAAGGAACGACGCCAGCATTCAGGCGACCATTGCAGGCTTACAGAAAACCGCGGACCAGAACAAGGCCCTGGCATGGAAAACGTTAGGGGAAATCAACAAAAGGAATCGAATGCGGAAGTTCAACTGAGTGATCGAGACCCGTCGTCAGGTATCGAAGAAGCCAACCACTTCCCCGACTTCGTCTCAACAGTTCGTCTCAGCACCATCATCTCCTCCTCCACTTACAAGGGACGCTTCGCGCACACCGTCCACTACCCATTCCGCCAAATCGATCCAGACGTGCTACACTCCCTATGCAAATAATCGACGATCGCCACCTCCAAACCCCATTTCCCTCTCACCCAAAGACACCGCAACCATCTGCAAGCAGATGGAGAAACTTATCACCCCCGAACTCGCCCAAAAACTCCGATCCGCTGGACGCAATGCCAACTCCACCAAGAAGGAGTCTGCCTCTCAATGACGACTCACTGAGATCAACGCCGCTTTACAACAAGACCAGAAGAAGTCGATCGCAACCCCCTCTCCTCCGACTGCCGGTCCTTCCTCCTCTCGACGTACTCAGTCTGCCGGATCCTTATCCACTCAAACCAAGACCTACCAACCCACCGACAAGGGCAAGAACGTGGTCCGAAAACACCCCTACCCCAACAACGGCAACTGCTATTACTGTGGTGAACATGGACACTTCTCGCAGGACTGTCTTAAACGAAAATGCCAGTGGTGCAACCAAACTGGACATTTTCCTCGAGACTGCTTGAAGCATCCTCAAATCTTAGAAGAGGAATGACGCAACGAGTTCTACGACACCGCCGACCGGGAGGATCATTGGGACCAAGATGCGGAGGGCAACATCACGGGTGAACCCTACGGACATTAGGAAGTTTTCAGGGAAAACTTGGATAGGAAGGGGCTAATGTTACGATTTTCTTCTCTTGATTAGGACTATTACACTCCTCTACCACGTGACCTACTCACGTGTGCGGCTGCGCTCACCTTTTCTCCCTTTCATGACTCATACTGTACCATATTGACTCGTCTCAACTCGTTTCCTTTGTCTCCTTTATGCTTGACTCATACGGACCTATAATGACTTGTTGATATGACTCCAATATGTAGTATAAGAACCTGTAGAGAACTACGATGTACTTTAGCTAGTTCTTAACTCGCAATCCCTTATCTGCTCTACTTCAGACAATACCTTGTAAGAGGCATTCTGTTTATTGAGATAAAGGACAGATCCGACCTCTCTGACTCTAGACAGTGTCTCTTGACCTAAGTCTATTGTCTCGGTCGTTACAGTCCTATGCCTGAGATCATAGAGCACCATGACCAGACTATGGAACTCCGAGCCAATGTCAAGCTTGCTATTAGCGTCTGTGTTGTGGTTGGCGACCATTGGCCAACATTGCGATCATAGCAGATGTTTGAGGCAGATAGTATATGGTCCTACACGTGACCGCGGAAAGTGTTTGTGAATCTCACGATATGCCGCTTGCGCGCGGCCTCTTGAGCGCACAAAGTTCACTCCCTCTCGCCACATAGTGCACCGATGTTCGTAAAAATTTGAAGGTGTAATATTTGAGCATATTAATATATATTAGACAAATTTCAGGTAAAACGAAGCACGTGGTACCTTGTGAGAGCATAATCAAATTTGCGACCAATTTTGAGGTCTGGTTAGATATTGTGGTCTCTAAATGCATTTCGGATCATAAGACCTAAGCTAAAACACGAGATATATGCTTATTATATTGTTTAGTTACTCTGTAAATATATTCAGAATTTCAGCTATTTTATATTCTATAAAAACATGCCTATGAACGTCATCTGAATATCTGGATGGTGATGAAATATCTGACTTTGGGCCAAATTCAGTTGAATTGGGCTATAAAAACTTAAATACACTGCCTATGCAGTATATTGTAAGATTTATATTGATATGCAACCAAAATAATAAGTACTAACTTCCAGTTTTTCGAGGAAATGACTCAACATTGAAATTCATAAATATGCCTGATTGTTCTTCGTATGTTCATGCATGTATTCTGTACCGATAAAAATAGATAAAATTCTGAATATATTTACAGAGTAACTAAACAATATAATAAGCATATATCTCGTGTTTTAGCTTAGGTCTTAGGATCCGAAATGCATTTAGAGACCACAATATCTAACCAGACCTCAAAATTGGTTGCAAATTTGATTATGCTCTCACAAGGTACCACGTGCTTCGTTTTACCTGAAATTTGTCTAATATATATTAATATGCTCAAATATTACACCTTCAAATTTTTACGAACATCGGTGCACTATGTGGCGAGAGGGAGTGAACTTTGTGCGCTCAAGAGGCCGCGCGCAAGCGGCATATCGTGAGATTCGCAAACACTTTCCGCGGTCACGTGTATTAGATTGACATTTCGACAATGTATGACGGGGTGGGAGAGCGAATGCTGGCGGATACCATGGACTCTAAAGCTAAAGGCCCAAACCAAAATTGACAGATTTTGGCTATAAATATGAGGATGAGGGATGAGACGAACCTAAGTTTATCTCAATGCTTTAATGTTTGCCAGAGTAAACTAGTGACAGAATACGTTCTGTACTGGTGTCAATGCGCTGACCTGGGTCACAGTGCGGACAACGGGTTCAAGCTCAAGTCGTATCCCTCATCATGGGGCTAGTCCCACAATCAGAGTCGGACGATGGGTTACTTTCGTGTAGTACTTTGAGTTTTAGTGGGGTTGATTGCGACCCGGATGAGGAAGAGGGTACAAAAGGGGCCGAGGAAAGCTCGGGGAGGCGAGACGGACCGAGACTTCCGATGCCCGACTCAGACAACTCACAACATACAACTTGCCTCCAAATTCGAACGTGCTCAGCGAAACCTGAATGGAAGTCCAAGCTTGCGGGACCTGGAAACATGCTCAGAGCGTGCCAGTGGCCTCTTCAAATTACGACTTTATGGACAAATTCAAGTGGTAACAACCCTTGGTTAGCGTCCAGGGAAGACGTTTGAGCCCGCCTGGACGAGGAACTGAAGAGGGCTGAGGAATCGATGAGGCCAAAGAACATGTCGCAAAGTACTACTTTCGCTGGAAAATTCCAAGCATCCTCTTCTAGACCGGTAACCGATCCTTCTACCTCCTTGTTCTGAAGCTGCAGGCTGACGTTCTCCCGACTGGTCACGAGTCTACCCATCTTCGAAAATGCCAAATTCTCATTCCTCCTCCAAGCCGTGAAGTTATCCACCCCTTGTCCCACCTCCCCTCGATGCCCCAGTCCCTCAACGTCCTCAACCATGGATAGTCAAACACCCGACCACTTTTTACCGTGAATACTCCGGCACACAGTTTCGAGCGAGATTTGGGGCTATCGAGGTCATTAAGGCGGTCATACACCTCGGCGTATTGTTGTAAGCTCATGGACCATTTCATGCACCTAATATCATTATCAAGATGCGGGTTTCTACGCCGTGCAGCCTAAGCTCTTTGGCCATGGGACATACTGCCTTAGGCCACCCTTCACCTCCATCCCCAAGGACACCATTCCAATATCCCGCCTCTATTCATGCCGCCTCCTACTCTCCGTCAATCCAACATCCACTCGAGGAGTTGCTGCGCAATGCGGTTGCATACAGGTTCTCCAGGAACTTCACAACGACTCTAGATATCTTGTAAATCTACTCAACAACGGCGAATATCAAAACTTGCTAGTATCGACTGGAAGTTCCGGTGGTCGCAGGCTCGGACTGAAGTACGAACCCCCATCGCTCGTTGGTCAATAATCGGCTCAGAAGAGGGCTTCGGTTGGGTTTATGGCGATTAGCACTCGAGCTCGCAACCGGACGTGTTGCGGACTCTCGCACTCCTCACCCACCTTTCTTCGTTCGAGCTATCCTGTTCTCTTTTCTTGCTCGTCTGCCATCCAAAATCATTACTTCGAGACTGCGCCTGGCCCGCCCAGTATTCGCTCGACATCAGGGCACACACGTCGATCACACCAGCTTGAGCGGTGGCACACCTATGCTTCCCTTCCGAACTTTGGCCCGTCTCGTGCTCGGTATGATGCGTTTGACAGTGATACAAACGCTAGTGGCACAAGGGCCAAACGCCAACACCACGTCCAGCACCAACATCGGAGGAGCTAGTGCCAGAACTGGCTATACCCGAACCCAACGAGATTATGAATACCCGGGCATGAGTTGCGCGTTGCTCAGAGTCTCGTTGGGGGACCCACTCGTCACCATCGTCAGGAACAAGCTCCTCCGTCCTTCGGCGACGTCTGGTACTGTGTAGTGCCCTTCTTCGTGCATCATGAAGGAGCATAGTTAGAGAGGAGAGTATACAGAGCCGAGAGCGAATAAACGCGGGGCTTCAGATGCGGCAACTCCCTCCCACGAGACAGCAGACTCAATTTCGTTTTCTGTCTCTCATTCAGACAGAACATGGATCCCAACCACTCAAGTATCTTCCCCAGCAAATATATTTCATCAGGACTGGTGTTCTTGCGGCAAACGCTGGATGGACTTTTCAACCGCCAGTCTGCCTTATCACCAGGTGGCACCAAATTCATCTCGCCATCGAAGTCTCTCACCATTTGCCCCAGCAGGTACAACGTCTCTCGCAACATCGATGGCACCTCTTGTAACATCGGAAAACGTGGCGGTGCCTCCTGCCGCAATATCGGACAATTTGGTGCTCCCTCAAATGCTGTTGTTGCACTGCTTCTTCTATATGGACCTGAAATGTCTTATATTCTCGAGATGTGTATGCTCAGACTAGCATGGATTGCTACCCCTCTCTGATATACATCCAACTCGCCGTCGATTTCTAGAACTCTACGACAGGATGCTCGCTGGCGAACTGTTTTTCGAATCACGCGCATGGACACTGGACAACCTCAAACCTTTTGACCGATATTCGTACATAGCGACACTCAGGGAGCAGTGCACCGGGCCCGAGGCGGAGATCCCAGAGGATTTCGAGATGTACATCCTCGAATGGCCCGCTTGCATGGCGATTGCGTGCATGTGGCCAGGTCTTCCTTTTGTCGACTCTCAAACGGACAGCATACAACGTCAATATGGGATCAACTACCTCGCTCCTTCCCCACAGCTCTCAGCTCTCGTGTTCAAATACCAACTCCCGGAAGTATGCTTTATCCCTGCACTCCTTATATGGCGTAATCCAGTCTCGACAAGTTGGCTCCTCTTCGATAAGACACCTCACGACCGACTCGGGTTCACCCTCCACGGACGCTTCTTTAAGATGGCCTTGTATCCGACCCCACACTGTGAAGATGAGGTGAACGACGCCAGCACTATACCCTACGTCTATGACGAGGACACTGATTCGGATCTGTATGATGAAATGTTCGAAGGTAGGTATCTGTCTGCCCGATATTCCATACTCACGCTTATCTTCTGCTCCAGGGTTCAATACAGAACAAGGTTTTCAAAACATGGAAACCTGCGCCGTCTACCCCTCATGGATTGCGTATCTCGAGGGCTGTTGGAGGCAACGTTCTGAACCATTTGTCGACCCAAACACGGGGAAGATCTACCCCGTCAAACGCCTTGATGGTATACGACCAGACATCCCCTTAGTTGATCTTGTAGAGGAGATGGGCAAGGAAGGGTACGAGTATCTGGATCGGAGCTATCGAGACCTGCCTGCCCCTCCGTGGACGAAAAGGAAAGAAGCAAAGTTCCAGGGGAGGTTGGTTACTGGGAGCATTCCTCCTGGTAGTAATGTTCGTGTTTATTTAAGTCCATTAAGTTGATAGTTGTATATCTATTCTCGTCAAAATATGGACCGCGATTACAACATAGAGTGGTTTAATAAGTAAAAGTGGAAACAGGTGGCATAGACCACTTTATCGTCCTCATTCCGACCTGAGGACCTAAGATAGGCAAGGCAGCATGATTTAGAATTTGGACCGGTTCGAGATGCTTGAACTTCACAGCTAACGTTGAGGTGACTGGCTGGCAGCCCTTCATACAATCGACCACGTCCATCAACGACCTGAGGTTGGAACGAAGAAGAGGAAAGACATACTGATTTAATCGAACGCTAGCCGTTAAAGGGGTTCAAACTTCCATTTTCTGCTTACGAAACCATTATGACCTGATATACATGTTTTGACCGCATGTTAGACGTAAGATTAGCATTAAAGGAGACTTAAAATACAAATGTGGATAATTATCGATCAACTCAAGAAAACATGTCGATAACGACCGGAAGGGACGCTCCCAGTGACCAACCTCCCCTGGAACTTCGCTTCCTTCCTCCTCGTCCACGGAGGAGCAGGCACGTCTTGATAGCTCCGATCCATGTAGTCATACCCTTCCTCACCCATCTCCTCTACAAGATTAGTTAAGGGGATGTCCGGATGCACACCATCATATCCTTCGATGGGGTAAGTCTTCCCCGAGCGTGGATCAACATATGGTTCGGTGTATTCGCTCCAACAGGCCTCGAGATACGCAACCCAAGAGGGGTAGACGAAGCAGGTTCCCATGTCTTGGTAGCCTAGTTTTGCGTAGACACCTGGAGTAGGAGGTAAGCGTGAATATAGATTACCAGAGTACATAGGTGCGGCGTGCCTACCCTTGAACATTTCCTTATACAAATCCTGACCCGTGTCTTCGTCATAGTCGTAGGGTATAATGCTAGCATCATTCACCTCATCTTCACAGCCCGGGATCGAATATAAGACCATCTTGAAGACACATCCGTGGAGGGTGAACCCGAGTCGGTCGTGAGGCGTTTTATCGAACATGAGCCAACTCGTCGAGGTTGACTCACGCCATGTAAGGAGTGCAGGGATAAAGCATACTTCCGGGAATTGGTGTTTGAATACGAGAGCTGAGAGCTGTGGGGAAGGAGCGAGGTAGTTGATCCCATATTGACGTTGTACGCTGTCCGTCTGAGAGTCGACAAAAGGGAGTCCTGGCCACATGCATGCAATCGCCATGCGAGCGGGCCATTCGAGGATGTACATCTCGAAGTCCTCTGGGATCTCCGCCTCTGGCCCGGTGCACTGCTCTCTGAGAGTCGCCATGTACGAATGCCGATCAAAGGGTTTCAGATTGTCTAGTGTCCATGTGCGCGATTCGAGGAACAGTTCGTTAGCGAGCATCCTGTCGTAGAGTTCTAGAAATCGACGGCGGGTTGGATGTATATCAGAGTGAGGTAGCAATCTACGCCAGTCTGAGCAAACGCATCTCGAGAAGATGAGACATTTCAGGTCCATGCAGGAGAAGCAGCGTAATAAGAGCGTTTGAGGTAGTACCATGTTGTCCGGTGTTGCCACAGGAAGCAGTGTGTCCTTGTCAGGTATTGCAATAGATGCTACCGATGCTACGAGAGAGATTGTGTCTGCTGACGAGACAGATGGTGAGATAGATGTTGGAGAGTCCAATGGTAAGACGGGTTTGGTGTCCTCTGGTGATCGGCGTAAGAATTGTTGGTTGAAAACTCCTTCCAGGGTGTGCCACACGAACGCCAGCCCTAACGAAATATATTTGCTGGGGGAGATACTTGAGTCGTCGGGATCCATGTTCTGATGTCTGAATGAGAGAGATAAACGGAAAGGGGTAAGTAGAGTTGCTGTCTCGTGTTTATGTGAGCCACAGCACGGGCTATGTTAATCCTGCCATACATATTTTGGCATGGTAGACTTGAGATTATAATCAAAGGAGAATAAAGATACAAATTCGGATAATTATCGATCAACTTAAGAAAACATGACGATATCTACCAGGAGGGACGCTTCCAGTAACCAACCTCCCTTGGAACTTCGCTTCCTTCCTCCTCGTCCACGGCGGAGCAGGCATGTCTCGGTAGCTCCGATCCATATAATCATACCCTTCCTTTCTCATCTCCTCCACAAGATCAGTCAAGGAGATGTCCGGATGCACGCCGTCAGACCGTTTGATAGGGTAAGTCTTCCCCGAGTATGGGTTGACATATGGTTCAGCACATTTTTTCCAACAGGCCTCAAGATACGCAATCCAGGAAGGGTAGGCGAAGCAGGTTCCCATTTCTTGGTAGTTTTGCGTAGATACCTGGAGCAGAAGATAAGCGTGGATATAGATTGTTGGAGTACACAGGTACATACCCTCGAACATTTCATCATACAAATCACGACCCGTGTCTTCATCATAGTCGTAGGGTATAATGCTAGTGTCGTTCACCTCATCCGCACAGTGCGGAGTCGGATACAAGGCGATCTTGAAGACGCGTCCGCGGAGGGTGAACCCGAGCTGGTCGTGAGGTGTTTTATCAAATAGGAGCCAACTTATCGAGACTGAATTACGCCACATAAGGAGTGCAGGGATAAAGCATGCTTCCGGGAGTTGGTATTTGAACACAAGAGCTGAGAGCTGTGGGGGAAGAGCGAGGTAGTTGATTCCACACTGTCGTTGTACGCCGGTCGTTGGAGAGTCGACAAAGGGAAGACCTGGCCACATGCACACAATCGCCATGCGAGCGGGCCATTCGAGGATGTACATTTCAAAATCCTCTGGGATATCCGCCTCTGGCCCGGTGCATTGCTCCCTGAGAGTCGCCATGTACGAACGCCGGTCAAAGGGTTTGAGGTTATGCAGTGTCCATGTACGCGATTCGAGGAACTGTGGGTTGGCGAGCATCCTTCTAGGAATCGACGGCGGGTTGGATGTATATCAGAAAGAGGCACCAATCTACGCCAATCTGAACAGACACATCTCGAGAATATGAGACATTTCAAGTCCATGTAGGAAAAGTAGCATAACAAGAGCGTTTGAGGTAGCACCAAGTTTTTCGATATTGCGATAGGGAGCAGTGCCATTTTGTCCGATGTTACAGGAGATGCCACCGATGCTGCGAGAGATGTTGTACCTGCTGAGACAAATGGCGAGGCAGATGCGAGAGAGTTCAATGGCAAGACAGATTCGGTGTCCCCTGGTGATAAGGCAGATTGGCGGTGGAAAAGTCCTTCCAGTGCTTTCCGCACGGACGCCAGCCCTAACCAAATATATCTGCTAGGGAAGATATTTGAGTCGTTGGGATCCATGTCCTGAGAGAGACCAAGAGAGCGCAAACAGCTATGATCGGACTTTTAACGGAACTGATGCGTCATATCATGATGTGCCACGGCGCTTTCCAACTTTCTCCTTGCCAGTGTACCGCAGTCGGACCGTTCACGAGCGTGCAGCAAGATATTACCCACTCAAGTGCACTTCTCAACGTCACACTGGAAAACATGGACCTACCTCACATTGCGGCTCTGAGCGTTTTCGGAGGATACTTTGTCGCGATCCTCGGGCTGTTTTCATTGATCATCTCGAGTCTTTACTTCTCCAAACGATGTGCAAGGGTTAGAGGATCCACTTTAGCAGTGTTCTGTGGACTTACGCTGGCGTCTTTCGTGCATACGTGGCTTTGTGAGTACCGATCCCCTATGGCTTCAGACATTTTGTCTAACCCAAGGCCATTCCCCTCTAGATATGTTCAAGTATATGGCGGTCAGTACAACCTTTTCATTCAATGGGCACAATGTAACATGTGCTTTATAGTGGAGTTTTGCAGACTATGGACGTGCCCTTCCTGCCAGTTCCTCCCCTCTGATTTCGCGCATTGCGGCCTGGGTTCATGACACGTCTTTATTTGAACAAGCTTGGGCGCTTGTCTGTTCCAAATCTCTCAACTGGTGGTGGAGTGAGCAGCTTTGTCTATTCACTGCTGGGACATGGACGGTCTTTATTGCCACTGAAGGTACGTCGCGGAATTTTCTGCTCAACTTCCGACTAACACGCTTTCTTTGAATAGGAAAACGTCATCAGGTCAAGCACGTCTGGGCTTACATGGTCCTCGGACAAATAGTCGCCATCTCCGTCGCGTCAAATCTCTTCTACATCGCCATCCTCCTATCTGCATCTAGCACGCCTCGGAATGAACGACTGTCTAGGTCGGCCAGTCCAAGGATATGGCTTAGCGTTCTGTTATCACTCGTAACAGTTGCTTTGAGTCCATTCACCTCTCGACAGACTTTCCTGCTGAATCTCCTCGCCATGCACGCTCTTCTCTTCGTACCCCTCATATCAAGTTCAACGTCGGTCGCTGAGGAGAAAACCTCCAATTATTCTATGGACCTCAGTACCCTATACCGACTTGTGCACATTGCCTCCGTGGCTATTCACGCAAAGACCATCTACGTCGCCGTTGATTCCTTGGACCTGACCACCCCTCAAGTCTCGTTGCGCATGGTATCAGCCGTTTGGGAAACACTCTACTCCAACCCTGCCCAGTCCTCCATCGGCTGGGACGTCATTTGGACGAGTATCTCATTCGTTGCGTTTATCATTGCAAGACCCGTTCAGTCGCTGGCATCAGACTCAGGTCTTCCTGACACAAACTTGTCAAAGTCGTTGCCATATCTGCTGTTAGCGACACCTATCGCTTCTCTAGGCGTTACGGCACCGTACGTTCTGCAGCCTCGAGAAGGGCCTCAGCCTGTTGGACCTACCATCGAAAAAAGCGAGTAGAGTGGGTGTGATGGATGTCGAGTTTACACCCCATCGCATTTTGTGGGCGAGAAGCGCATATATAAAGTACTTAGAAGTTTGTTCACTTCAACTATGCTTATTGATCCTTGTTCTCACTAGCCCTTTAGATATGCGACGCTGACTGCGAGCAGAGCGACCGGCGGGAATCATGATCAGCACTTGGCGCTTAGCGCTCATGTTGGCATCCGGGCTCGACGGTTAATTATAAATACGGCGGTCATCCAAACCGTGTGAAGGCTTTCATGGGAGTTGGGCGAGTTTTAAGCCGACTTCAACTTTCAAATGCCAACCAATAGCTTCCTCTCGATTGTTCCCTTTATCTGGAGTCTTTTACCTTCCACATCTCAGGGGAAATGGATCCACCGCAAATAGCAGCTATCTGCTCTTTGGGAGGTTACTTTGCGACAACCTTCGGCTTATTTGCCTTGCTCGTCTCGAGTCTTTACAACAGGGCCGGGAAAATTTCTAGCACGAACCGATCCACCATAGCAATGTTTTGTGGACTTACGTTGGCCTCTTTTGTGCCTACGTGGATTTGTGAGTACCATTCGCGCATTACCTCGGGTAGCATATCATTCAACTAATTATCCGGTCCCCCTCCAGATTTGGGCAGATTCATGGGTGTGAGTACAATTTTGTCAAAAGTAGCAGCCAAAGAAGTAAATTCAAAATTCTAGGCGAGTTTTGCAGACTATGGACACGCCCACCATGTGTCTAATTCCGCCCCTTTGATATCGCGCATTGCAGCATGGGCTGCCAATACGTCTTTATTCGAGCAGGCTTGGATGCTTGCTTCTTCCAAACCTCTCAATTGGTGGTGGACCGAGCAATTGTGCTTGTTCACTGTCGGGACGTGGTCCGTCTTCGTTGCCACAGAAGGTACATCTCAGAGCTCAATCAGTCGTACTTTATCTAAACTCTCGTCTATCTTACAGGGAGACGCTATCAGATCAAGCACCTCTGGGCCTACATGCTCCTCGGACAGTTGGTCGCAATATCTATCACAGCAAATCTTTTCTACCTTGCCATTTTCTTGTCTGCACCCAGCACCCCTCGAAACGATCGTCTGTCCAGATCAGCCAGTCCGAAGATCTGGCTTAGCGTTCTGTTGTCACTCGCAACAATTGCTTTGAGTCCATTCACCTCTCGACAAACCTTCTTGCCGAATCTCCTCGTAATGCACGCGCTGCTGTTTGTGCCCCTCATATCTGGCTCAGGGCGCAGTAGCGAACAGAAACCAGGCCGTTACTCGATGGACACCAGCACCCTATATCGCCTTGTGTGCATAATCGCTTTGGGTATTCATGCAAGAACTACCGTTGCCGCAATCGCGTTTCTGAACGTGGACTGGTCCAAGGCCTCCTTGAGCGCTGTTGTGTCGGCGATATGGGACACGTTATACTCCAATCCTGCGCAGTCCTCTCTTGGTTGGGAGGTGATTTGGAACAGTATCTCCTTCGTTGCATTCATTATTGCAAGACCGGTGGGATCTGATCCAGGTCGTTCTGACATGAGAGTGTCAAGATCGGTGCCGTTTCTGCTGTTGGCGACGCCTGTTGCTTCATTGGGCGTTACGGCGCCGTATGTTCTGCAGCCTCAAGGCGGGCCTCAGCATGTCGGACATACGGCCGACGAAATGAAGTAGAGCGGATGTAATGATGTCAAGTGTCATACAAATCGTATAGAAATGACATCTTGGTGGGACACCGGTTTCCTGCACGATGTTATGCGAGTCGGGCTGCAAAGCGTGATCGACCCCAACCTCTGGATGTGTTTTTATATCGAGGGCAGTTCCGACATGGAGATTCCTTTTTCTAACCTCGTGCTATAGCCTGACAGACCTAAGAAGGGATCTTCTATGTCGTTCCATTCAGAAAGTCACGATCACTCACGAATACCCATCATTGAAGCCCAGCCAACAGAAACCCATCAATCTGGCTTCTGGATTGCTGAATGTTTACCTTATCACCTCTTCGCCAACCCTCTCGAGGCTCATGCCTCCTAAAAGGAGCGATACGGAAATTCATCACCCCTAATTTCCAAACCCGGCCCGACAAACCGCTTCGGAATTACTCTTTCTGTGGCCTGCCCTCACTTCCTCATGGCTCGTTATCCCCATAATATTTGCGGCTTTATTCATGTAAAAGCACCCCACGACAAATTCTTCCTCACTCCTAACCCCAACCAAGACTCCAAACTTCCATAGACCCGGACTGCCGCTATGCTTTCAACGGGGGCGATCATATGGATATCGTTACGACCACTGATTCGACTGTGAGGCACAGTTTCCCTCTCAAAGAATATAGATGTAAAAAAGACTGGCACTCACCACCTCTGCTACAGGGTTTTCTGCGTAACATGCGGTATCGCGATCACCAAAGCTGATATCTTCCCGCCTGTGGCAACTCGAGGGGCAGGACAGATCGCGCTGAACATCACTATTCCGTGCCTGATGTTCTCAAAAATTGTACCTGCTTTCACTTCGGACAATGTTAGCGCATTGGGTCAGTACCGGATTGAATGATATTATTGACGTGTTTGCTTGCGCTCTACACTAACTCAACTTGGATATGGACAGGTCCGTTGGTCCTCGTCGCGGTGCTATATGAGATCATTGGCGGTCTAATTGCCTGGATCATCAAGCAATTCTTTTGGGTGCCACATAGGTTTCGGTATGGCATTCTGGTAGCTGGGGTTTTTGGGAATGTTGGTGATATCCGTGAGTTGTGTTCAATTATTCACTCAACCCATTTGAACGTTGAGCTCCTATTTCGGCCATATCCTATAGCCACTGCAGTGATAATGAGCGTCACAGGCGCCACGCCGTTTCAAGGCACCAACGACCAGAATTTATCGGTGGCCTACATCTCAGCGTTTATTCTCGTGTTCATGGTGTGTTTGACGATCATTTAACTCGATGAGACACTCTCATAGTCACAACAGGTATCACTATTTCCTTTGGGAGCCTACAAGTTGATTACTTGGGACTATGTCGGACCGGACGTTGAGAACGATGATGTCAAGCAGGCTATGCGAAAGAGGCGAAAGGCTATGGCGATGCTCTTCCGTCGAGTTCGAGGGTGGTCAACATCTGCCAACAATATTGAGGACGTTGAGGATCGCTCAGCAGAAAACGTTGCTATCCAAATCTGGGAAAAGAAAGGATTAGAGGAGCCCACTCCACAGCCGATACACCGGAAACAAGTGATGTTCGCAGATGATGCAACAACCGTAGTGCCAACAGAAGGTCCCTCTTCCCCGGTATGTTCACCACCTCCGACGGACGGTGGCATTTTGTCTCGTGCAACCTCCTTGGACCGCACGGTGACTACGTCTGCTTTGGGGACTGCTCCTCGCAGATCGGATTTCGATTCCAAAGATTCGACCCAAATTCTGCCAAAAAACTCGTATCCTAATCGAAGAAGCCCATCATTATCATCGTCAAATGATTCTGGGTTGCATAGAAGCTTTGCTCTATGGCGCACAGTCAAGAATTTTCTACACAGCCTATTTACCCCGGCATCAATTGCAATCTTCATCTCGTTTCCGATAGCGCTCA
>Ga0247741_1000935_pt1 | contig 16040 bp, 12 predicted proteins | sample UWRJL213509R2_FD_180945 | JGI IMG/M metagenome (GOLD analysis project Ga0247741, IMG submission 180945) | Plant litter microbial communities from Arlington Agricultural Research Station in Wisconsin, United States - UWRJ-L213-509R-2 | ecosystem: Environmental > Terrestrial > Plant litter >... | reverse complement strand
TAAATGGATAATTTCGTTTCTACTCATAATCGCAATGACAAGTTGCGGTGGTAAGAAAGAAATACTGGGTAATAACACCAATGCAACACTAGCAACCGTAGTAACCTCAACGACACCTGGCAACAACACAATCAACACTGCAGTCCACAACCCGATAATTAATGCAACGTTTAATGAGGCTGTAACGGGAACAAACTTTGTGCTTTCGTGTGCATCCCCCTGTGTAAACCCGGCTGGAATTGTAGCGCTTGATTCGACGAATAGAGTGGCCACATTTACGCCAGCCACTAATCTGGTCGCGATGACTGCTTACACCGTAACCGTCAGTGCTACCAGTATTGCTACGGGGCTAGTTTCACAAAACCCCGCCGTATGGCACTTTACAACCGGTGTAGCGCCTGCAGCTATAACCATCACTGCGGTAGCGCCAGCGGCGAACTCGACGAACGTAGCGCTCAACACAAAAATTGTGAGCGCCGATTTAAACGAGCCAATAGCCCCAGTAACTGGCGCGGCCAGTTTCACCCTTACCTGCGCTTCACCTTGTACCGCTCCTACTGGAACCGTTACTCGTGACGCCACTAATAAAGTCGCCATTTTTACAATTGCCCCCGCTACCCAACTTGCAGCTATGACGGTTTATACCGCCACGGTAAGCGGGATTACCAGTCTTGCGACAGGAGCCTTATTGCCAACCTTCGTTTGGCATTTTACGAGCGGCAATACTCTCGATACCACTCGTCCAAGCGTAATCTTCACGGTTCCAGAGACTGTAACACCTGCTCCGAGTGTTCCAGTCAACATGGCAATAAGTGCCACTTTTTCTGAAAATATTGCACCAGCCAGCATCTCCCAAGCCACCTTTATAGTCACTTGCGCCACTCCCTGCCAAAACCCCGCCGGGACTGTTAGCTACGCGGTAGGCACTAAAACGGCAGTGTTTACACCTGACGTAGCATTGACAGCAAATACGACTTATACAGCGACCATCTCCAATACAGTGATGGATCTGGCGGGCAACAGCTTAAAAGGTAATCAAGCCCCCCTGCCGACAACGAGCAACTATGTCTGGAGCTTTACCACAAGCGCTGCGGCGGCAAATACCGGTGATTTATCGGTCTTAACGACTAACCCTTTGTCGAATGACATAAGTGTTTGCCCCGGCTCCACTGTAAACGCCACTTTTGATACCCCGTCAGGCTTACGAATAGCACCTGCAAGTCTTAATTCGTCGACGTTTACCTTGACTGAAGCTAACACTGCCAAGAGTCTGGTAGTCGCGGCATCCGTGGTAATCGATAACGCGACTGGCAAGCTGGCGACCTTCACTCCGCTTAATGACCTCGTTGCCGGGTTAACTTATACGGCTACGTTGAAAGGCGGAGTCACTGGGGTTAAGGATCTGGTTATTCCGGCCAACACCATGGCAAATGATTTCAGCTGGAATTTCTCAGTCGCAAATTGCGAGGCCACGCCGCTAGTGCTCATTCCACTCGGTTCGGCAGCAAGCTATGGCGCATTTGGCGGTTCTGCGGGCACCACCAATCAAGGTATTTACACCATTATTAATGGGGATATAGGTACGACAGCTGCGTCTACACTGGTAACCGGATTTCATGACAATGGCGTTGGCTGCACCTATACCGAAACTGACCTGAATGTCGGAACGGTAAACGGCAAAATCTTCACTTCGGCTCCGTCACCTACCGTCGCCTGCCCTACTGAAGGCATCGCAGAGACCGCAGCCATTGCTGCCACTGCGCGTGCTGATGCACTGATCGCCTATAACGCATTGGTCGCCAAACCTGCCGGAACCGACCCAGGTGCCGGCAATCTCGCCAACCTGGTACTTGTTCCCGGCGTTTATACCGCATCAGCAGGTTCGTTCATGATTGAAGGTGGCGACTTGACCCTTGATGCGCAAGGTAATGCCAATGCTGTCTGGGTATTTCAAATGGCAAGCACTCTCACCGTCGGTGGCCCTGGTGCTGCAGCTCCACAAAGTATCGTGTTAGTAAACGGCGCACAGGCGAAAAATGTGTTTTGGCAAGTAGGTACCGCAGCAACTATCAACGCTGCTGGCGGCGGAACCATGATGGGAACCGTTATTTCTACAGCTGGCACTGCGGTTTCAACTAACGGCAATGTCGTTGTTGTAACCATAAATGGAAGGGTTTTGTCCCTTGATGCATCGGTTACGCTGGTAAACACAGTTATCAACGTACCAGCGCCATAAGCATAGTGTCCCAATTAGACACACAACCGGATGAGTGAGCTCTCCGGTTAAATGTAAGTAAATATATTTGAGGATACACCCATGAAAATTACAAAAACCACAGGGATTTTAAGCGTGATGACGCTCGCTCTTGTGACAAGCCCAATGCTTCACGCTGACGATTCAGGTTGGTATATCGGCGGTAACATTGGTCAAAGCAGAGCTGACATTGATGAAGCTGAAATCACCAGCAGCCTGACAGCAAATGGTTTTTCCGATATCTCGGTTCTGGCAGACAGCATCGACTTGGGTTACAAATTTTACGGTGGCTACCAACTCAATCGCTATTTCGCGCTTGAGGGTGGATATTTTGACTTGGGGAAATTCAACTTTACCTCCACCACGCAGCCAGCAGGCACTTTTAACGGTAGCATTAAGCTAAAAGGTATTAATGTCGATCTAGTAGGTTTCATGCCGATTACTGAAAAATTATCGGCTTTTGGCCGCGTCGGTCTTAACTACGCGCAAGCAAAAGATTCATTTAGCGGAACAGGCTTCGTTCACGTACTTAACCCTAACGCCAAAGAGCGCGACACCCATCTAAAAATAGGTGCGGGCCTGCAATATACATTTACCGAGAAGTTGGCCGCACGTTTAGAAACCGAACGCTATCGTATTGATGACGCGGTGGGCAACCATGGTGATGTGGATCTGATATCTGTCGGAATCGTTTATCGCTTCGGAAAACCTACTCCACCACCAGCGCCGATTGCGGTAATCGCGCAGGCTCCCGTACCTGCGCCGGTGGTTACACCGCCACCGCCAGCACCACGTTTTGAAAAATATACTTTATCAGCAACCGAATTATTTGGTTTTGATAGCTCTGCGGTTAATTTGCCCCAAGTAAAATTGGAAGAAATAACAACAGCACTTAAAAGCAGTGGCGCGCCTAAACAAGTTGTCATTGTAGGTTACACCGACAACCTTGGGTCAGATGCCTACAATCAAAAATTATCTGAACGCCGCGCACTTGCAGTGAAAGATTACATGGTAGGCAGAGGGGTGGAGAGTGAGCGCCTCATTGCAGAAGGGAAAGGTGAGGCTGACCCAGTAGTTATGTGTACGGATAAAAATAAAACCGATTTAATTAACTGCCTTAAACCAAATCGTCGCGTAGAGATTGATCAAGTTAAAATGGTACGTGAAATTAAAAAGTGATCATTAGTTTTTAAAAAGCACTACAAAAAAAGAGCGCCACTGTGCGCTCTTTTTTATTTTAAAAATTAAATAACGTTAGCAATTTTTTCCAATTCTGACACTTTTCAAAAAAGACGCTGGCTCTACTTACGTGCGTCAACGAACAGATAGCGGAACTACGTCACAATAATATGCTTGGTAAATTGTATCCACGTCACTGGCGTAAATACTGTTTTCGTTGTTTAACTCAAGAGCTAAAAAAGCTTTATTGAAAAAATTTTTACGGGGATGACTATGAATTTCAAAAAACTATCAACGCTGTTTGTGTTTACTGTATCAGTGTCTACCATTAGCCAGCTCACATGGGCTGATGACGAATCGGGCTGGTACATCGGCGGCAACGTGGGCCAATCAAGAGCGCGCCTCAATGAACAAAAAATTGCCGATGACATTATTCCATCGTCTTATTCAAATACTTATTTGGATCACAACACTATTGATGGTGGCTATAAAGTTTACGGTGGCTACGAAATAAATCCACATATTGCTATTGAAGGCGGTTATTTTGATTTAGGCGAATTCCAATTCAATCACATAACCGTACCAGACGGTTTATTGAAAACTAACATGCAAGTTAGAGGTATAAATCTGGATGTGGTCGGCAGCTTACCTCTTTCAGAAAAATTATCAGCTTTCGCTAGAATCGGCGTTACCTATGCTTTAACACAAGATACATTTTCTGGCACAGGCGCTGCTAACGCCCTCGGTGGAAAACTGAGTGATCGCGATACCTTTCCTAAAGCGGGCTTGGGTTTGCAATATCAATTCAATGATTCATGGGCTATGCGAATTGAAAGCGAACGCTACAGAATCAGCAATGCCATTACCGATCACAACAATATAGATTTGTTTTCTGTAGGCGTGGTTTATAAATTTGGTAACCATGAAAAAGTAGCTCCAGTTGCCGCAGCACCAGCGCCTGTTGTAACTCCACCGCCAGCTCCACGCTTTGAAAAAGTTACCATCTCTGCGACAGAATTATTTAACTTTGATAGTGCTGAAGTAAGTCAACAAGCGGAACTCGAACAACTCACTACATCACTCAAAACGAGTACCGAGCCAAAAGAAGTTAAAATTGTTGGATATACTGATCGATTAGGATCAGAAGAATACAATCAGTCATTGTCAGAGCGCCGCGCACTTGCCGTGAAGAATTATATGGTAAACAAAGGTGTTAGTTCTGACCGTCTGTTAACGGAAGGTAAAGGCGAAAAAGATCCAGTTGTAAACTGTAATGAAAAAAATAAGGCGAAGTTAATTGAGTGCTTGCAACCAAACCGTCGTGTACTTATAGATCAAGTAACGGTAGAGCGCGAAGTTACGTCTCACTAAAGTAAATTTTAAATAAAAAAATGAGCGCATTTAGCGCTCATTTTTTTTCATATTTTATTTGATCGGCTTAAAGTAATTTGTCGCGCTCTCTAAATCCTAACAAATACAAAATCCCGTCCAAGCCTAAATTAGAAATAGAATGCTCGGCAGAAGCTTTTACTAAAGGTTTTGCACGAAAGGCTACTCCCAAACCGGCAACGTTCAACATAGGTAAATCGTTAGCGCCATCGCCTACCGCTATTACCTGCTCCAATGCAATTCCTTCTTGCTGTGCAAGCATCGCTAATAATTCAGCTTTACGTTGGCCGTCTACAACTATCCCCTTCACTTCACCCGTTACTTTGCCATCAACAATATCTAATTCATTTGCATAGACATAATCGATACCTAATTTATTTTGCAAGTAACGACCAAAATAATTAAACCCGCCAGACAGAATCGCGGTTTTGTATCCTAGTTTTTTTAAGGAGGATATTAATTTTTCAGCGCCTTCATTTAAACGCAAATTCGCAGCAATTCCTGCGAGCACTGACTCATCCAAACCTTTAAGCAACGCCATGCGCGCCGCAAAACTTTGTTTGAAATCCAATTCACCGCGCATTGCCGCTTCAGTGATTTCTGAAACTTGTTCTCCTACACCCGCCGCCTTGGCTAATTCATCAATGACTTCGGCATCAATCAACGTTGAATCCATATCAAAACAAACCAAACGACGATTGCGGCGATAAACCGTATCGCGTTGGAACGCGATATCAATATTTAAACGCGCCGATAATTCCATAAAATCAGAACGCAATGCTGCGATGTTTGCTGGTGTACCGCGCACCGAAAATTCCACACAGGCATTACCGGTATTTTCACTATCGCCTTTCAATATGTCCAAACCTATACGTCCAGACAAACGATTGATGCTGTCGATGTTTAACCCGTGCTTCGATGTAATTGCTGTTAATTCTGCAATTTGCGCGGCTGAAACCTGACGCGCAAGCAGAGTGACTATGTGGCGAGTCTTACCTTGCTGCTCGACCCATTGGGCATAATTATCGTGACTGATTGTTTGGAATCGTACGTTGATCCCCAGCAGCGAAGTGCAGCGCTCAATTTCATTTTCAAGCTGCGCTCGCGTATCACCATTCAAATGAATTTCAACCAAAATACCTAATGCAAGCATATCGTGAATTACAGCCTGGCCTATATCGAGCACAGTGGCATTATGAGCCGCAAGTACTTTGCTAATCGCCCGCGTAACGCCAGGTTTGTCCACGCCCGACGCATTAATCAATAGAATACTGTTCACTGGATAGACCACCGTAATGTTTTTCATATTTCAATTTAAGCGCGGCATTCTAGCCTAAGTTGTATATCCGCACCTAGTGCAATTGCGGTTAAACTCCCTGGGAAAATTGGCGATATACGCTTCTCTTAAGTTGCAAGTTAATCGCCCGGCAGCAAATTAAACACCTACAGAAAACAAGCCATTTAGGCTAGAATAGGCGGTCCAGCGCACTTGCATAAACGCATTCAACTGCGCCGCATGGAATAGCTTCTATAAACTAATTGTTTGAGAAATACATGTCACTGCTTAACCATTACCGCACCTACCCTCAACTCAGTTTATGCAGCGTACTTTTATTTGCGCTGGGATTAATGGGCGCGATATTTTATTTGTACAACGCAGATCAAAATCAACAAGCCAACGTTGAGCGCTACGGCCAAATTGTGGCGAACAGCGCAGCGCGCCAGGCAGTTGATGCAACGCTCAATCAAGACATGGTGAGCCTGCAAGCAATTCTCCAGGAGGTTGGGCAATATCCGAATGTTATTGGCGTAACCATCCGCAATCTCGACAGTAAAATTTTGGTTCAAAATGGTTATAAACCTAATCAACCTGTGCGAGGCAAGCGCTACAATTTTTCGGCGCCTGTCGCACTACACAATAATGTTGCAGGCTATTTGGAAGTTACGCTTGAGGTCCCCCGCAGAACTGCACACGACGAATTATTTTTAATTTTTTGGGCGATAGCGGTTACAGCTTCATTACTGATTATTTGGTGGTCCATTCATCGTCACTGGTGGTCAGCGCTACGCGATAAAATTCCAAGTGCAAATCAAATTGTTACTGCAGTTGTTGAAAAAATCCCCACGATTGCGGAAGCCACCGTTGAAGCCGAACCAGAACTTCCACCTGCTCCGCCAGCACAAATATCTGTGCGTTTAAGTCTTCACATTATTAATCTCACCAAATTGCATCAACAACTTAATAGTGAAGGCTTTAACGGGGTAGTGCGTAGATTTGAAAAGCAACTACAAGCACTTCTCAATCTTTACAACGGCAAACGTCAATTATTATCAGACGATACCTTACTCATTGATTTTTCAGGCGAGGAAGCTCATGAATGCAGTTTTCGTGCAATTTGCTGTGCGCGAATCCTTATCAGTATGGTTAATCAGAATCCCAGCCCGCGCTTGCAATTATCCGCTGCAATTCAGCCCTTGGCTGAACAACCACAATCAGCCGGATGTGTGTTAGTGAAAGAATTTTTGGTGCAACACAATAACAGTCTCACCCCGGACAAAAATGAAATATTAGTGAGTAATAGTTTGTTAGACGCGCAATTACAGCATCACGCAGAATTTGATCGCAGCACAGGCAAACTTGTCAGTATCAAAGCGCCTTATATCGACTACGTCAATAAACAGGAAGCGCAGCTTTTATTGCATCAATAATCTGTCGCTAGCAACAAACCTGTAACCATTTCATCATATTTTTGTCATTTTTTAGTCATACCTTGAAGGAAATTAAAAGCCCGCAAGGTATGACCCATGCTCAACATCGAACAATCTGTTACCGATAAATTCCCCGGCTTTGCTGACCAAGCCCCCATTATTCGCAATTCGACTCTAACAATTTTACGCAAGCTTACACGCGAGCAAGAAATTAATAATTTCCTGCGCGAACATCAAGGTATTGCAGGAATAGATTTCATTGATAAAATCTTTGATTATTTTAATTTTAGCTACGCTATCTCGCGACGCGATCGCGATAATATTCCCTCCCACGGCCGCGTTATTATTATTGCCAATCACCCTATAGGGTCGCTTGACGGCTTGGCTTTGTTGCGATTGGTGAGCGAAGTCAGGCGCGATGTAAAAATTGTAGCTAACGATATGCTGATGGCCTTTGAACCGCTGCACGAATTGTTACTACCACTCGATAATATGACGCGTGGAGCTTACAAACAAAGCTATAAAAATATCGTACAAGCTCTCACCAACGAGCAGGCAATTATTATTTTCCCTGCAGGAGAAGTGTCGCGTGCTGGACCGCAAGGCATTCGCGATGGTAAATGGCAAGCAGGCTTTTTACATTTCGCTCGAAAAGCCAAAGCACCGATTTTGCCTATTTTTGTTTCTGCAAAAAACTCCTTATTGTTTTATACCACGTCATTAATTTTCAAGCCTCTCGGTACCGCCCTGCTCGCTCACGAAATGTTTAATAAGCGCTCAGCTGAAATTAAATTTCGCGTTGGTGAGGCCATACCTCATCATTCGTTGGAGTCTAATCAACTTGCCGATAAGGCACTTATAAATCGCCTGAAAAAACATTTATACAAAATTGGCAAAGGCAAAAAAGCTATTTTTGTTACAGAAAAAACAATTGCGCATCCGGAAGACAGCAGCACCATTAAAAAAGAACTTAAAACTGCACAACTTATCGGCAACACGCGTGACAATCACAAAATATTTTTATGTCATTATGAAAAACACCCAACCGTTTTACGTGAGATTGGTCGCTTGCGCGAACACACTTTTCGTATGGTTGGCGAAGGTACAGGAAGCCGACGTGATCTCGACAAATATGATCACTACTATCGCCATTTGGTTCTTTGGGACGAAGATAAACTGACTATTGCTGGCGCATATCGGTTGGGGGAGACCAACAAAATTTTAAATAAGAAAGGCGTGAAAGGTTTATACACTGCGGATCTATTTGATTACCAGCCCGCAGCTCTATCTTATCTTGAACAAGGACTGGAGTTGGGCCGAAGTTTTGTTCATCCACATTATTGGGGCAAAGCAAGTCTGGATTATTTATGGCAGGGTCTCGGTGCTTATTTGCAACATCATCCGGAAATTCGCTATGTTCTGGGGCCAGTAAGTATGAGTTCGCAATACCCTAAAAATTTGCGCGACGCTTTGGTTTATTATTACGAACGATATTATTGTCCAGCACGAATCAATTCGCCAGAGACTTTGGCAGATGGTAAACATCCTTACGAAACCGACGAAGATGAATTAATTTATTTGCAGCAACAATTTTCAGGATTAAATCGTGAACAGGGCTTTGAATGGCTGCAACATAAATTCAATGAACACGATCAAAAGATTCCGGTGTTATTTAAACAATACGCAGCGCTCTATGAAGAAGGCGGTTATCAATTAGTGGCATTCAGTGTGGATTCGGAATTTGGAAATTGTGTAGATGGATTATTTGTTGCAGATTTACATTTAATGAAAGCAGCGAAACGTGCGCGTTATCTCACACCTTCGGCGTGAGACTGAGGTTAAAAAACACAACAGAATTTCTGTCGCAAGTCACTTCATGATAAGCTCGCGTTCATCTTAAACGAAACGAGCTTGTCCATGCATATACATATACTCGGCGTTTGCGGCACCTTTATGGGAAGCCTCGCGCAACTCGCTAAAGAACTAGGGCATCGCGTTACTGGCAGCGACGCAAATGTTTACCCGCCCATGAGCACACAGCTTGAACAGGCGGGTATAGAACTTATGCAAGGTTTTGAAGCTGCACATTTGCAGCCCGCGCCAGATTTGGTGGTAATTGGAAATGCAATGAGTCGCGGCAATGCTGCAGTGGAATACGTACTCAACCAAGGCATTGCTTATACGTCTGGCCCACAGTGGTTGCGTGATCATGTTTTGCAGGCCAAGTGGGTATTAGCGGTTGCAGGCACGCACGGAAAAACTACCACAAGCTCAATGCTTACCTGGATTTTAGAATATGCAGGCATGGCTCCTGGATATTTAATTGGCGGTGTCACTAAAAACTTTCCTTCCTCCGCTCGCTTGGGTGACACACCTTTCTTTGTGGTAGAAGCCGACGAATATGACAGCGCATTTTTTGATAAACGCTCTAAATTTGTTCACTACAATGCGCGTACGGTCATTTTAAATAATCTGGAATTTGATCACGCCGATATTTTTCCTGACCTCGCTGCAATTCAAAAACAATTCCATCATTTAGTTCGCACAGTTCCCAATAATGGTTTGTTAATTTCGCCTACAAATGACAAGGCACTCGCAGAAGTCATTGCTCAAGGCTGTTGGACACCGCAACAACAATTTGGATTAACCTCAGATGAAAATGCGAGCGAATGGCAAGCAAAATTAATTACAAATGATGGTAGTGAATTTTCCGTACTTCATCACGGTGAAGAAGTTGCGACAATTAAATGGGGACAAACAGGCTTACATAATGTGAACAACGGTTTGGCAGCTATAATCGCAGCGCGCCATGTTGGCGTAACACCTGAGCACAGCGCGAAAGCACTTGAACAATTTGCTGGTGTGAAACGTCGTATGGAATGTTTAGCTGATGTGCATAGCGTAAAAGTTTATGATGATTTTGCGCATCATCCAACAGCCATAAAAACAACTTTGGCCGGTTTACGTGCAAAAGTGGGTAATGAAAAAATTATTGCTATTATTGAACCGCGCTCTAACACCATGCGTATGGGAGTACATAAAAATGCACTCAACCTAAGCTGTACTGACGCCGACGATGTACTTTGGTATCAACCTGCTAATGTCGATTGGGAAATGGACGACGTTGTTAATAAAAGCCCTGTGCCAGCAAAACTTTTACGGAATCTAGATGAACTAATTCACTACGCAATTTCACTGTCTGAAAAAAACACTCATATAGTAATTATGAGCAACGGCGGATTTGGTGGTGTGCACCAAAAATTAATTGACCAATTGAAAAAGCATGCGCTCTAAAAAAATCCCGCTGCTGAAGCGGGTTTTTTTTGTAAAATCTACTTACATTATTTTTCGGATTTAAATTTAAACCTGGAACTTATTAATCCTAAAAGCCCAATTACAATCAATAAAAATGTAGATGGTTCTGGCACTTGGGTTGGAGATGAATATGCGTAAGTTATATTATCTATATAGTTACCCGCCTTTCCTGAAAAATATACCGAAGAAATTCCGGTTCTGGATGTGAATGAGAAAAGCTCATTTGGAACATAGGGTGTGCCAGGATCATCTGTCATACCAACAATTTCTCCAGATGAAACAATGCTTTTAAAATAATTGGGTCCTTGCACAGTAATATCTACCGCGATCCCTGCCGATGAACCCAAATTAAAACTCACAAACATTGGTAAGTTATCGCCAACGAACTCAAAGCCAAAACCAGGGCCGGCAACAAAATTTGACGGATATGTTATTGGATCCCCTTCTTGCCGCCCAATTAAATAAGCGGAGGATCTAAAAATTAATCCCTGCGATTCGTACTCGTTTGATAGAGGCGTTAGATCACCATTTGCATCAAAATAATCACTTTGATCAAGCTCATCAAACGTTAATAAAACTGCATTAGCAGAACTAGAAAATATCAGAAGAAAACCGATACCCAGCCCCATCAGGCTTTTAAAATTTTTAAAAAATAATGCGCACCTATCCATAATTATCTCCTAACTATCTGAACGAGCTAACTCGACGCTTTAAATGCGAAACACTCAAACCTAATAAGCCAATCAAAAGCAATATAAACGCCGATGGCTCTGGCACTTGAGCTAACGAATAATTGTAAGCCAGATCATCTATATTTACGTCTCCGCGTCCAGAAAACTCAACTGAAGAAATTCCAGTTGGAGAATAGAACGAAAATAACTCATTAGGAATGTATGGGGAGCCTAAATCCTCTGGCCAACCTCCATGATTTTCTCCCGAAGACGTGGTGTGAAAAGTATAGTTTGGACCAAACGCATCAATGAACACCGCCATGTGTGACGATGAGCTCAGATAAAAACTGACAGAGGTTGGAAGTTCCCCAATAAATTTAAAGCCGAAGCCCGGCCCTCCAACATAATTTGGGCTGGATACACTAGGCGCACTCCCGGACCATGCAAGTAAATAAGCCGCATTCTCAAATACCAATCCTTGCGATGCATATTCATTGGTTAAGTAAGGATTTCCACCTTCATATGAGTAGTCATTTGGATCAAGATCATCAAAATTAATTAAAACTGCATTCGCTGAATTACTGAATATAAAAAAAAGACTAAAATATAAAAACGACAATTTTTTAAACAATGAAAATAACGGATTACTAGATATGGCTTTCATACGAACCTCCTGGTTAATTATTTACTAAAACATTCAGACCCCTAAAAGCTTACTCCTTCGTTAATAACTTAGCATCACCATTTGATCACGAGCATAAGCTAGATACGGGAAAATTTGTTTATCCCCTAATGAAGTCACATTTGTGGCTCGTCAATATTCGTATTAAGAAGATACGGATGAGTTTATAATTAACTTTTGAAATTTCCGCCATACGAGAACAAGCGATATGCGACGAACAATAACCCTTGCCATGACAGGCGCTTCTGGCGCGCAATATGGCTTACGACTTTTACAATGCTTATTAGCCGCAGATTGCAAAGTGTATCTACTTCTATCGAGTGCGGCGCAAGTAGTCATTCGCACTGAAACGGATTTAGATTTACCCGAAACATTAGAAGAACAACAAATATTTTTAAGCGAAATTCTTGAGGTTGACGAAGACCAGCTTCAGCTTCTTGCTAAAGACGATTGGTTTTCTCCAGTAGCATCTGGTTCAAGCTCGCCAAGCTCAATGGTAGTTTGCCCAGCCAGCGGCGGTACCCTTTCTGCCATCGCCTGTGGCGCCAGCAACAATTTAATTGAGCGAGCTGCAGACGTGGCATTGAAAGAACGTCGCCAATTAATTTTAGTGCCGCGTGAAACGCCCTACTCTGCAATACATTTAGAAAATATGTTGAAGCTAACAAATCTGGGAGCAATTATTTTACCTGCAAGCCCTGGCTTCTACATGCAACCTCAAACTATTAATGAATTGATTGATTTTATTGTTGCACGAGTTTTAGATCAGTTGGGCATTGAACAAGATTTAATGCCAAGATGGGGTGAAGATTAAATAAGAAAAAATAAAAGAGCGACGTTAATATGACATTTCCTAAACAAGTTCGCATTGTGGAAGTCGGCCCGCGTGACGGGTTACAAAATGAAAAACAAATTATTCCAACGGCTATAAAAATTCAACTTATTGAAAAACTGGCAGAAGCAGGATTACGTTATATCGAAGCTGGAAGTTTTGTAAACCCAAAATGGGTGCCACAAATGGCAGATAGCGCGGAAGTTTTTTCTGGTATTGACCGCAAGCCTGAGGTTACTTATGTCGCCCTCACACCTAATCTGCAAGGCTTTGAGCGCGCATTGGCCGCTAAAGCAAATGAAGTTGCCATTTTTGCAGCAGCATCCGAAGAATTTAGCCAAAAAAATATTAATTGCTCAATAAGTGAAAGCATCAGACGTTTCGAAATTCTCATCGAAAAAGCAAAGCTACAAAAAATTCCCGTCCGCGGTTATATTTCTTGTGTTGCAGGGTGTCCCTATTCAGGTGATGTGCCCAAGGCACAAGTTGCTGCTATTGCAAAAGAATTAATTGCGATGGGCTGCTACGAAATTTCATTAGGCGATACCATTGGTGTCTGCACAGCAAATCAAGTTAAAAATTTAATTGAAACAGTTGCACATTACATCCCCATCGAAAAAATCGCCGTTCACATGCATGACACTTACGGTCAGGCACTTACGAATATTTATGCTTCATTAGAATTGGGAGTGAATGTGGTAGATAGTTCTATAGCAGGCTTGGGCGGTTGCCCTTATGCGGTTGGTGCATCTGGCAATGTCGCTACTGAAGATTTAGCTTATTTACTTAATGGCCTGAATATTTCTCATGGGCTAGACTTACAAAAATTAGTGGAGGCAGGTAATTACATTAGTCACATGTTAGGGCGCCCTAATCAATCCAAAGCCGCGCAAGCGCTAACCAATAAATTCAAATGAATTATGAATGACAATCAACTGGCATCCGAACTTTTATTAGAAACCGCCCAAATTTCATGGCGTGAGTTGCAACGTTTTTTTGCAAGCGGCCACGCTATAGCAGTAGAGGAATCGCTCGATTTAATTCACGTTGCAACTCAAATTATCAATGATAATGCCGCTCAAATAAAAAACTGGATGAATGCTGGTTTGGTTGATGCGGTGAATGATTCTCAAGCAAAAATTTGGTACGAACAAGATGCTTTGGTGTGGGCGCTTGTCGTAAAACCTTGGGTGCTAGTACAGCAAAAAAACGAGCAAAGTTTATGAGTAAAAAACGCGTACTGGTAATTGATGACGAACCCGACATTCGTGAATTGGTGGAAATTACATTAGGCCGAATGCAACTGGATACGGACTGCGCTGAAAGTATCACCCGCGCAAAACAATTATTACAACAGCAAACCTACGATTTATGCCTAACCGATATGCATTTGCCGGACGGCAATGGTTTGGATTTGGTTGAGTTCATTCAACAACACTTTTCGCGCTTACCTGTGGCAGTAATTACCGCGCACGGAAGTATAGATACCGCGATAGAATCCATGAAAGCTGGCGCATTTGATTTTATTTCAAAACCCGTAGACCTGAATGTTTTACGTAAATTAGTTAACACCGCTATTCAATCAAGCCAACTGCCAACCAGTGAGAAATTACCCACTGAAAGTTTTATTATTGGGCAATCAAAAGCTATTCAAGATTTAACACGCAGCATTCAAAAATTGGCGCGTTCTCAAGCCCCCATTTATATCAGCGGTGAATCGGGGTCAGGTAAAGAGTTAGTCGCGCGCTCGATTCATGAGCTTGGCCCACGCGCAACAAAACCATTTATCGCGGTTAACTGCGGCGCTATTCCACGCGAATTAATGGAAAGTGAATTTTTCGGCCACAAAAAAGGCAGCTTCACCGGAGCGCATCAAGATAAATTAGGTTTATTTCAGGCGGCGGAAGGCGGAACTTTATTTTTTGATGAAGTCGCAGATTTACCATTAGAGATGCAAGTGAAACTTTTGCGCGCTATTCAGGAAAAATCTGTGCGGCCTGTTGGCGCCGCCGAAGAACTCGTGACAGATGTTCGCATACTTTGTGCAACTCACAAATCCCTAGACAATGAAGTCAAAGAGGGGCGGTTCAGACAAGATTTATTTTATCGTTTGAATGTTATTCAACTCTGCGTAGCGCCTTTACGTCAGCGTCGCGAAGACATCCCATTACTCGCAAATTATTTATTAGAAAAAATTTCCCGCGAAATGCAATTGCCAGCACCTAAATTATCGGCGGCAGCATTACAAACACTTCATGGTTATCACTTTCCCGGCAATGTTCGCGAACTCGAAAATATTCTTGAGCGTGCTTTTACTTTGTGTGAAAACGAAGAAATAGACTCGGGTGACTTGCAACTACAAACTGATGCAAACTCATTTGTTCCATTTGAAAAAGCTGATGTTCCCAGCCATAAAAACCCAACTCAACTTAATACAGAAAACAGAAATAACCGTATAGATTACCCCGCACGTTGCGCAGAATATTCTTCGTTAGATGATTATTTACTGGATGTAGAAAAAGAAATTCTCTGCGACGCACTCGAAAAAGTACGCTGGAATAAAACATTAGCAGCAAAAAAATTGGGGATTACATTTCGTTCGCTGCGTTATAGATTGCAAAAATTGGGATTGGATGATGAATAAAAAAAATCCCGCCGAAGCGGGATTTTAGTTTCTAAACTACCAACATTCAGTTGTAGTATCTGTACTACCACTAAATGCCTGTCTCTTACCAGTTTGATCTAAAATAAAACTAGTGCACCTAGTATCTTTCGTTTGACGTTTCCCACTTACTGGTGTTGCTGTAAGCTTATATGCAGTTGCAGTATGATCTCCTGCCGCCAATTTAATGGCATAAAACTTATTTTCAGAAATAATTCCTGTCGCTGAAGTTACTTCAGTTACAACCTTACATGTTTTTGGAGCCACGGGCTTATATGTACTTTGCTCAGTAAAGCATCGTTGCATGCGCTGGGCTACATCATTCAACATTACTTTCCCATCAGTAC
>Ga0247741_1000934_pt1 | contig 16042 bp, 19 predicted proteins | sample UWRJL213509R2_FD_180945 | JGI IMG/M metagenome (GOLD analysis project Ga0247741, IMG submission 180945) | Plant litter microbial communities from Arlington Agricultural Research Station in Wisconsin, United States - UWRJ-L213-509R-2 | ecosystem: Environmental > Terrestrial > Plant litter >... | reverse complement strand
TAAAGAAAAGCTGGGAGAGGCGGCCGTCGAGGAGGGCCTAGTATAGGAGCTGGATGCAGCCAAGACCTGGAAAGCATGTACGAGTAGTTCTAGATAATCTGTTGTCAAGATTGTGAAGCGGTCTTCGCAACACCAAATGGGATTGCTACAGCCAAGGGCTTGGCCAGTGTGCATGGTAACGCCCGGAAGAGTATATGATGGAGGTGTGACTGATGGCATTCTGTGCTTGCCCAGCGCTGTGCTTGCGTTTCCTTTCTCTTCTCTTTCTCATCTTTCTTTTCTTGTTCTTCAGAGGTGCCCCTCGTCGGTTGCAAATATATCTTTGCTTGGTGCTGGCCGCCCACCTCTTAATTACCTTTTCAACTCCAACTCGCTCTTTCGCTATGTTTTTAGACTCTCCCATCCCCCAGATTTCGATTTCTCCAGCACCACCAGAGGAACACTTCTTCGAACCCTACTCGCCTATCGCCTTCCCCGTTTACGATGACAACGGCTTTAGGCCAGCCCATTTGACCCCACCGCCTACCGTCACTACTTTCAAACGCCCGCATTCGCCCTTGCGCCGTGTTGACGATGGATGTTCGAGGGGGCTGGAAACCGACCGATTCCAAGCCTTGTTGAAGGCCAGCAAGGACAGGAACACTTCCACCCTTGGAGTCAAGAGGGGATCTGATCTTCGCAAGGAAATCGCCCTCAAGGTTCACAAGAACAAGCAGGGTGTGTAAATTTACAAGTTGAACACAATAACAGCCCTGACAAATGCTGTAGTCGAACGTCGTGCTTTGTTCTTATCCAAGGTTCAAGCCCCTCCGTCGCCAACCGCAGCGACGCTCCCCAAGACTCCTCCAGATTCACCCGCCATCTTCCACTACAGCCTCCCATCTCCCGGGCTTGTCTCCCCTCTCGCACTTTTCGAATCTCTTAGTCAACTTGAAAATCGCGATGGATGGGTCGAGCAAGTCGACTTCAGATTGCCCGGAGAGCAGCCCAAGTCCGCAGGAAAGCCCAGGAAATCCCCGGCGTTGCCATCGCTCGACCAGATTTCCGCTCGATTAATTCCACGTACCGTCAAGCAGAGTGACTTCAACTTCGATGCTCCTGTGCACACAGCCCGTCCCCGGCCATCTATCGGAGTCGGACGATTGAAGATGCCTTTACGATCCCAGCCGCTGAACGTGGTCAATACACAGCCCAGACATGCGCTGCCCCCGATGTCGCCGCTGTTGCACAACTATTCTGATCTCCATGTCACGACTTTGGTCGTACCCCGAACGAACACCACGTCCCCCGTGAAGCTCACCGAGGGTAACCTCAACGCCCTCAACAGCCGTGGTCAGAGAGCACACAATATGCTCTCCACATTGCGCAGGAGGACGGTGTCGACCGAGAATGTCTTCACGACCATTGCTGCCGAAGAAGACCAGAGCAAGTGGAGACGCCGCAGTGCTCCCGCTAATCTAATGGCACACAGTGCTGCTCGTCATGGCTTTGAGCACCCCGTCCTCGCACTTCCTGGAGGGTTTTAATGAACCTCCAGGCAGTAATCCACTCTCTTAGTCTTCGCAAACCATTGTATCAGTATAACATGACACGTGAACAAGTTCTCGGTGACTCAGCTGGCTTTACTTCGGTTTCTTCTCTTCAATTCGCTGTCGCTTTCCATTTAGCAGTACATAGGGCTTCTGCATCCGTTCGTTAATGACTTCGTAGGGGTGGGGACAGGTTCCCGATTTATTGGAGAGTATCCAATGCAGATTGTAGCAATAGGTAGTTGGATGACAATATATATATATACAAGTACAGAGTTATACGCTCCTTTAAGATCCAGGGAGTGAAACAGCAAGATATTACGAGTAAATAACGAGTGAGTTCTTCATGGTGGCGTTGGTGGTTTTCGGATTCGGGTGATCACGTTCAGTCGTCGGGCTGAGCGAACGTCATGAGGCGCATTGGTGGCTTTAGGGAAGAGAATGACTTACCATAGTCTAATCGTGTGTTATAGTCTGAGATCTCTTCATCGTCAGAATCGACCAAGGGATCCAAAGTCTTCGCCAGATGCCAGGCCTCTAGAATAATATGAGACAGATCCTTTGGTTACAACGTGCGTCGAAACATACGCTGAAACATCGTGCGCTCTCCTCCAAGTGTGCTTCCCTGTGACGACGTCGTTCGGTGATGATATGCTGTTTTAGTGAAGATGGTGAGGTGCTGCCGTGAAACAAATTTAATGTACGTACATCGTTCCGGCCTTGAGCTCGAGGCAGGCGACTCCTGACTGGGTACGTAAAACAAAAACGATCTCTCGTCTTTAGGCGCTTCGACCAGTTGTCTTTGCGATCTTGGCAGATTATTTCCTGATTCTGAAGTAGCAGCTTTGTATAAACGCTCAGTTCCTGGAGTCAAACAGAGTGAATTCAAAAACCTGTAACGAAGTGGGGTGCGGCCTGTTTGGACTTTCGGTCTACCTCCATAGAGCTGACCAATTTCTGGAGGAAGTGATTGCGTTGATTTGACATTTTGTTACCCCAGTCGATTTCTTCGGGCGTGTCGATGTTCTCGCGTTGGTATTCGGCTGAGTTGAGTCTACGAAGGGCAGGTATTTTGCCGGGGTTTTTCTCAGAGTGTCGGTCGTCGAACGGATTCGGGCCTGTGTCGCTTTCGAGGTAGTGGTAGAGAAGCCAGAGAAATGCCTTTGCACGATCGAGCGATGCGAGGTATTTATTGGGCAGGAAGAGGTCGAGAAAGTTGAGATTGCCGTCAAAATGCACACTGGAAAGAGGCTGCAATCGCGATGAGAAGGCTCATATTATTTGTAATAGAGACGTACTCACAGCGGCATGATTCGCGAGTACAAAGATGAGGTTAACTACGCTTGTGGGTGGCCGTTGTCCTTTTCTCTAGACTGCGGGTAAGTATAATTTACGATCTAGAATTTGAGCTTACCTGTTTATCCAAGACTTCTTCTGGTGTCGAAGGAGGAGCGTGCTTGAGTTCTGACGGGAGGAGGGCCGCCTTGAGACAATTCTTGATTCGAGGGGCGTCCTGGGCATTCCCGTCTGTCTTCTGTAGTGATGGGACGGGGTGATATGTTCTTAGAGCCGTCTTCATTTCCGGAAAGACTGTGATGTCATCAAACATCAGTTAATATTACCAGAGGAGATAACGAGCAGCATGTAAAAAAAGTTGTCCTCACATGCCATCGTGGTGTTGATGCGCCCGACGTTGGTCAGGAGTGCAATCTTCGCAAACTCGACGCTGAAGGCAGGCGTGTCATGCATTTTCTCCTTCAATACTTTGGAGCATTTACTGGAGCTATATAACGCGGACACATATAGATCGCCGAAAGCCATCTTGTCGGATTTGTGTGTGTCTGGGTTAGTGAAGACCGCCCTCGGGTCGGTGAAGAGGTAGGTAAGAAGATCGTATTGCACGTCTTCGCGCGTCAGGGGTTCTGCGTCGTTTCGTTTGATGGGCAGCGCCTTGCGACTGAGATAACCCACACTGCACGGCGCGAAATGGGTCTGATTAGTGCATGAAATGGGCGCTAATGGGTTAATTACTGACGGGGGATTCGCCTCGGGTGGCCAGGCGGGCATCATGCTCGAGGAAGACGAGGACTGCATGGTCGCTAGAAACAAGGATGCGTGGGCACGAGGCAAAGCAGCCAAACTGTGAAAGGCGTCTTGGAATCTGCTCGAGTCATCATTTATCAAGAGACGGAAGGGAAAGATGCTCTAGGAAAGGCACCCACGTGCAGTCTGTGCAGTAGCTATGTAGTTGGATGTGCAAGGTAGGTGCCGTAAGTCCAACCTCCGGGTGAAGAAAAGATCAAATATACGATGAAGGACGGCCTGGAAGACCAAGGAACAGGATTCCAGGATTTAAAGCGGATGACAGACGAAGGCGTGGCCAGCTCAGCGCGTCCCGAAACACAGACTTCCACAGCTGTACCAGATCCAGATTTCAGAGCAAAACGAGCGTCGAGATTCCCTGATGTTGTAGAGAAAAGAGAAGACGCCACGACCGGACGATATAGGCTCTTTGCAGCCTTACCGTATTTCCAGGGGCATACTGTGTTACATGCAAGGAAACTCCGTCAACGATCATTCATTTCAGGCGCAGAGACTCGTTATTGTAGCCGGGCTACTCTTGCCGTATCCGGTACAGTGGCTGACTCAGCACCACGCGGGCGTCGCCGTCGCGTTTGCGTTTTCGTTCTCGCGTTCGTGTCATCAACTGCCATGGACAACCTCAAATTTGACGATGCAACTCAGGTGCGAAACAGCCACCGAACGTGTTTCTGTTGCTAATTGTCCTACAGAAGGAGTTGGCAAACTTCTTGGAGGTTCAGCAGGCACAAGTACGCGCTCGTTGTCAGGCGTCGCGCTTTCTCTAACCGTATATTAGGCTAGAATCAACTCCCAAGTCCAACACTTCACCATGACATGCTGGGACAAGTTCGTACCTTCTTGTCTTCTTACACCGTAATTACGAGCTCACCGTCTCTCAGGTGCATCACCGGAACCCCGTCAACCAAATTCTCTCGCGGCGAAGAGAGCTGCCTAGCGAATTGCGTGGAAAGATTCCTTGATACAAGCCTTTTCATGGTCAGGAAAATAGAAGAGCAGCGGTTCCAGTCTGGTAGATAATTGCGCATCCAGTGGTATACAACAAAAAGTAATAGTCCGTGGTGTGTGTTCTCGTACGTGCTCCAATTCGTCTCAACCTCGTATCTTGCCCCACAAATAAGCAATCCCCGCTGGCCAGAAGAAACAGAATGCATCAAGAATCTCGCGTTTCTTTCGCAGCTCTACTGGTATATCGATTGCTGGTGTTTGCCCAGGCTTGAATTCGAAAGTCTTGGTCTCGAAGAACTTGTTTATGGATTCGTCCTTCTCATACCATAGCTTCCTCAGCCATACATCAAACGTCTCCTTCTCTTCACTGGGAATGTCAACTTCTATTGCTCCCTTCGCTTTGAGATCAGGGGTCTTCAAACTGGATGCGGCGGTAAGATCACCAATGGGGACATCCGTCACGTCGAACATTCGCAGATGGATATGAATAGCGGGCGGCGCGACGCCGTCGAAAAAGATGGATCTTAGGGTATAGTAGTCTTGGCCATAAGCAAGTTGAGGAATTCCTGGAAGCTACATCAGACTCGGGTCGGATGAGCAGTGGGGCTTACTGACCTGGATAGACCACGGTGAGGTCAAGGAGTCTCAGGTCTGGTATTCTGGGAGACAGGGAGCGAAGGCTATAATGCAGGCCTGTTGATCTTGGTAGAAGAATATTCCTCATGTCCGACTACATGGCTCGTGTGAGTATGCATTTGAAACTATAGGAAAGGCGGCTTACAATCCCCATCTTGTCCGCAAACTTCTTGCTTGTGGGTTTCGTGTCTTTGCTAACTAGTGTGCCTTCAGGGTACAAGATGAAACAGAGAGGCTTGTCATCCCTCTCTGCCTCACGACCGAGCGACGCGAGATCGGTCGCAAGTTGTTGTCTGTCAGACGCCCATGAACGTGCCAGGAAAATGAATTTGAAGAATTGCATGCCCTGGCGCAGTTGTTAAGGTTAACTCCGGAACACACGCTGGACTGACGTACCCAACCGACGATTGGTACCCAACGCAGGCTCTTTTTCAGGGTAATGTAAACGTAACGATGAACGTCATGGGGACCCATGAAGTAGGTGAAGCACCAAGCGTACCACCAGTCGGCGTATACCTGGGAGTCAAGTTTAGGGAACATAGAGGATGTCATAGAAGAGTAGGACCCACTTGGTGATTGGCGATGAGGACAAACTTGGTTGGTAGGTCAAGGGCAGTGGGTTTCCCATTCTTATCCCTTACAATGTAGCGCTCAATTTCTTCTGGAGTGAAGGCGCCCATGCCTTCAGTCTCGAATGTAACCTTCAGCTTGGTAGGCGCGAACCATTGGCACATCAAAACTACAAAGACGATCTAGTTGACGACGAAGTCAATGTAGCAGGGTATAGCAAGACGTACTCATTAGACATCCAAAGGCACCCTTGGTATATCGAATGCCAGCTTGATAGAGATCTCTCGACCATTTAAATGGAAGGATGCGCAGTGGTAGCAGAAACACGAACTGCGAGCCGTTCACCATCAGACATCCTGCGTTGAAGATGATAAGAAACGGAATAGCATAGATAAGTCTGCCCGAAGGTGTAGGAGGGCGCTGTGCAATTGGAATTGTGTAGACTGGGTTGGCGGTCGCCATCTGGTTGCTGCGGCCAGGTCGTTCTAGCAGGCGCTGGGTAGAACTGAACAGGAGAGGAGTCAGTATGCTAGCGCAGCAGGACACTTTCATGTGACACATGTCAGGACATCCCCGGGCCGGGCCTGTCATTGTCAATATTGATGTTGCAGAAACAGCACCGCGTTTTGGACACGACCATGATGGTACGCTTCGAGTTTATTGAAGACCTCATTCCTCTCATTCTCGACGCCGACGAGCATTGGTGGCCGAATAACCTCGTTGCGCTCGCCACCGTTTCACCCTCATGGCTATTCTACGTCCGAAGGAGACTCTATCACTGTCCAACCGTCCAAACCTTCGCTGCGGCAAAGCTCCTTACGGAGAGCGTCATGGAGAACTCGGAGCTGGGTTCTCTCATACATGGCATATCACTACGACCAGAAGGGACAAGCAATTGTCGCCCGACGTCTGCGGAACTCCGAGCGGTCAGGTTTCTGCTCAACATCGACGGCCTCAAGCGCGTAACGCTAGGCGGCGAACTAGCTGTCGGAGCAGAGAAGTTCTTGAGGCTTATTGGGAGTCAAGATACTATAGAGGAACTCTTTATTGATGGATCCTTGCTATCCTGCCGTCTGACCTCCAGACCTTCGCTGGAGTGGGACGAATCTTTCACCTATACATTCCCCAGCCTCAAGAAACTCCAAATCACGCACGTCGAGCTTGACATTGTACCTTCATCAACACCATACCTTTCTCCATCATCTATATCCCATCTTATCCTCGACAACACTTACCTGATGGATGGGGACATTGTCGATCTCCTGAGTGGCGCGACATCCCTTCAGTGCTTCCACCTCACCACGAGCGATCCCATTTCATCAGATAGCCAACTTCAACTTCTTCTCGCCTCGTGTACGATCGATTGTCTGCACTATGAAACCCAGAAGGGCACCAATGTCAACAATTTCCCTGCACTTGATTCGATTTCGGAAAGTCGCGCAGACTCCGTCAGGTGTTTGCACCTGAATGGACAGCTTGTTGATATGGGTGTGCTTATCACGGTCAGCGAGGTATTTCGGAACCTCGTGGAACTGGTTGTCTCCGGTCGCGCAGTGAGGGTGTCAGCACAGGAATGGGCAGGGTTTATTCGGTCAGGAGCGTTGTCGTCTCTTCGGAGACTGGGCCTTCCGTGGGGAACAAATATGCCTCCGTATGTCGCGTGGCTGTCGAGTGAAGGAGATGAAATACGCGATGCTTGTAGCTCGAGGAAAGACCCTTTGCTTCTCTATTGACAGGACTTGGGAAGATAAAGTGTATATGACACCCATGCAGTATATGTAGTTCCGGACCAACTCAAACTAATACCTATTGCTCGCTAGACCTAAATGCGCCCTGGAGATGTCAGTTCGTTGCACTGTGCCGTCAGAATGGGCCTAAAAAGCAGTAGCTTGGTTGTGGGCGAATATCCAAAAATAATAAACAAATTGGGGCGGGTATTTTCTTGATCGGGAAATACTTTGCCGATTTCTCGAGAATTTTGCCCACCCTGAGCTCAAATGGTTAGACCCTAGCATCCATCGCTCGTTAGTCCTCCATCTTCAACGTCCCACTGGACTTTTTCACTCTTTATCCATCTCTCAGGACGTTAAAGGCGGCACCGGTGCCTTTGTAGACTTGCAGGACATCGAGGTGCGCTCAACAAACGTACAACAATCCCAGCCAAATTGATTCACCACATACGCCACATAGTTTCTTCGGCCCTTCTCCCATGCACTCTATTCTATCGCGACACAACTCTAATGCTCAACCTACACCACGGAAGAGCACCTCATTCCTTTCATTGCGACGCGAGAAAGACAGAACAGCCGCCAGCGACGCCAACGCACCATCGGCATATGACACAGCCGGACCATCCAACACTTCACCATCAAGCTATTTCGATGTCTATCCTCGTTCAACGCAAGGTCAGACCACTCGTTCTGTAAGGTCGCGGACTAGCCGTCCTTCTACCGCTCGAGAAAGTCCCACTCGCGATGCGTTTCCATCGACTTTGCACGACCCTGTTACCATTAGAACAGAAAATGTCGCCAAGGGCCCCACATATGCGTTTCCCAGCGCTGATCCATTCAACTCCTTACCGAGGCCTGCAGGACCTCCGTTGGCCAATGCGCAATACCGCCGCACACGTTCCAGGACAGGACCGTCGGGGACGTCGAATTGGGAACCTACCCCAAGTGTACCACAACTTCGTTTTTCAGGTTCTTCATCCACTCAGAACACTGAAACGCCTCCGAGGACACCGGTCGATTTGACGGCTTCCAGCGATTCACTCGATCATTTTCCAGTTGATGTCGCGGCCCCAATCTCCGGTGTCGAGACTATGGACGCATTGGTGGATGGAATGAATGGTGGCGATGGGTTTAGCTCATCGATGAGGGCGAACCGTTCGAGATTTGGAATTCCTGGACACCACCCTCTATACCAGCCGCCATTACCGACACCACCCCCTGGCATTGTTCTTGGAGGGGGGAAGACGAGGAAATTTGCAAGGAAGACAAGTGCTTCTGATGATTCGAGTGAGGATGAGGACCATTCCGCCCCATCTTCGACCTCGCGAGCACGTCGACGGCGGTTGCGGCCTTCTTCAGCGAGGACTACTTCGAATTCCACCATTACTCCTACAGCCAGCCCTCGACATACAGGTGATGAATCTGTTGTCCCTTCAAGTTTTTCACGCATGAAAGGAAAGGAGGTCCAACGACCCAGCACAGCGCCAAAGCAGCTCGAGAACCGCAAGAGTATTGTGCCTTCAATATCAGAAATTATCCGTAACCACACACCTCCAGAGGTCCAATCACGCTCACGGCCCTCTACCATTCGTTCCTCTTCTCTCTACACCCCCAGTTCCCATGGCCACGGTATCCTTCGTGAAGAAGTAGATTCAGAACCTGAACCTGTGCCTCACGAGGACGGAGACATCTTGTCACGATCCTCCATTGACAGTGTGGCGGATGAGGTGCAGCGCACTATCCGCAACCAGAGCGTTCCGCGTCCACGGCCACGACCACCTCCACCTCCCAGCGCAGCATCCTCATTTATAAGGCGACATTCGAACCTCTCAGACAATGCTAGCAGTATCTACTCACCGCGGTCGGATCCTGGGGCAGCACCCTCCCTTTACTCTATATCAGCACCGTCGAGCTACATCCCAAGCTCGCCGATGGATCCTACCTTCCTCAATATATCGAAGCCTTCACCCTCACAGGCTGTGGCGCAGTACCTTCGTTCGCCACGGCTGACGACGCTTCTGAGGCTAACGCGATCGCCTCATGCATCGCCAGACAATCCTTTGACGGTTAGTTTGTCGGATATGGGAAGCCCAACTGGGTTCCCCGTTGTTGTGTTCCTGGGACTGGGGTGTGTGAGGCATATCATGGGGCTTTATGATGAGATGGCAGAATGCATGGGCCTGAGGCTTATAACCATTGACCGGTATGTGTACATCCTGTCATTGAAGTTGAACTTTCACTCACAATTCTCCGGATAACTTAGATGGGGCTTGGGCAGAACGGAACCTCGGTCAAAGTCCTCCAAGGGTATCATGCAATGGGCGTCTGTTGTTGAAGAAGTTTTGGATCAGCTGCATATCGACGAGTGCAGCATTATGGCCCATTCTGCAGGCGCGCCGTACGCTTTGTCTTTCGCCAATAAACTACCCTCGCGCATTCGGGGAGACGTCTGCCTCCTCGCCCCATGGGTTGGTGGTAGTGAGAGCAGTAGGTCCTCTCACTTTCACTGTGAATGTATGCTCACCTAGTCATTCTCCAGGCGGTTACAAGTGGCTCAAATACGTTCCCAATAGCATTCTGAAGACAGCTCAAGCAGCAGAGTGGAAGATCCAGGCTTGGATGATTGGGAAACCTCCTACCATTGCTTATGAAGGCATTGGGTATACTGCGCCAGCATCGTCAAAGTATAGCAATCCTCATGTGGCTTCACCTCGCTCCAACGGGAGTCTTGGCGTCATCTATCCCTCGACTGGTGAGAACAAGTCAAGGCCAAGTGTTGGATCAAGTTCTTTCAGCGAGTACGATGATCTAGGGGACTTTGACGGTCGCTTCGAGAGTAAAAGCACACTGGGCTTCTCTCGGGGAGGCTCGACACAGGGTCACGGCCAACCTAATGGCTCTTTCACCACCAAGCGGAAGACCTCCAGGGGTATCTTGGAGAGGCTCAAGGGGTCGTCGACGACTCCACCGCAAAGCCAAGAGAAGCAGTCAACTGCTTCCAAAAAACTGAAGGGTTTGAGGTCGATGGGCTCTCTCAAGGGCAAGTCCCAGACCTCGCGCAAGTCAGAACCTTCAAGTCCTCAATTGCCTTCAGCCCTTCACCTCAATGCTGGGCTCGGTCTGGATGAACTTGGTTGGGCCAAGTCAATGGAACCTGATAACGCTAGCCTCGATTTTTCCATCGCTACCCCAAGAGTGGTGTCGAATGGCAGCTCGAATTCATATCCGAGAAGTGCCGGGCGACGATCCATCTCGTTTACCTCGGGCAAATCTCCTGTCTCAATGCCTGGATCGCCATCATCGAGTACATATACGACCACGTATGGGCAGCAACAGAATAACGCTCAAGGGAGTCACCAGGTCGCCCTCGGAAATGCTCTCATTGCAGCATCCCATGCGGAATCCTCGAAGGGGACTACGAATGATCTTCTCCAAATCCTGAACCACGAAAACCATTCGTGGGGGTTCTCATACTCGTCCTACCCCCACAAGGTTAGGGTGTGGTATGGAGACAAGGACGAGAAAATTGCCGAGAATGCTGTACGGTGGATGGAACGGACGATGGGTCCTGATAGGTGTTCGGTGAAGGTGGTGAAAGGTGCGGACCATGGCCTTATGTATCGGAGTAGTGCGGTCGTGGACGTTCTGGAGTGGATTTTGAGTGCGTGGAGGATGGAGGATAGAATTTCTCAGCCTTTCTCGGGTTTACGATGAAGTGTGAATATGTCAATTGCATTTCTTTCCCTTCGTTCTGTTATTACACTATTACTACTATTTTACTTCATTCATCGGAGTCGGAGCCCTATACCATTCACTTCCCATACGATACCTCTATCCCGGCGTTGGGTTTCTTGTATCCATACGTACACTCATTTTAACTCTAGCTGTATTAATGAAAATCGGTTCCTCAGGAAACATTCGCCATCATGTGATCTGCTACCTAGTCCCTGAATAGAAAGTCTCAGCGTCGGTGCCCGAACAATTATTCAACGGCTGCCATGTGAGTATCACATCTCTCCTTATTTCCGCCCACTCACATTTTCTGACAGTCTGCACCTTGGTGTTGTCCACCACCACCACCCTCCACTTTCATGTCTGTCGCGTCGCGGCGCACAAGTCCGGCGCCACGCAGAGTGGTGGCCCTCAAACGCGCCGACGGCGAGCCTTTGACTCGTGCTGACATTCAGTACGACTTCCTCAATGCTGTTTTCAGCGACTCGAAAGAGGTCTTCACAGACCCCCATTCGCCCACCAATATTGACCAGCCAACCAAGTTATGCTTCCGCGACCTCTATATTAAAGCCATCCTTCATTCGCCAAAGGCCACCAAGGCACTGAAGGATAAGATGGGCGAAACTTCCACTTTTGCGGTCGACTTTGCAATGCTCTCATTGCTGGTCAACGTTGGACGCGTCAATACCACGATGAGCTGTCAGTGCATGTTTTTCCCTCAACAATACTCCACTTGACCATACATTCTCTAGTCTTTCCGGAAATGAAGACAGCCATTCGCACATACCACCCCATCCCCTCGCTCCAGAGAACCAATGGCAACATGCAGGATGCTCCACGTATCAAACATGTGCTCAAGACGAGCGTCTTAGATGATGAAGCGAAAGGCTGTCCTGCGACACCCGGTGACATTCTGGTTAGATGCGTGCGTGCTTTCACTCGACGTGGAATGATGAAGGGCACTAAGAACTCCGTATATATTCATAGAAATCTGGACACCAGCCTTCCACAAGTGTCACAAACCTTATCTTCGTGCTCGCACACCACACAGGGGTAGGCGTCCCTATTTTGAATGTACTTGCCAGCTCTGATGGTTTATGTATATAGCCCATTGGTCAAGCCCACTTTCAAGGGCGTGTTGACTTTTTGGACCTGTTCCTTAGGACGGATATTTCTTCAGCATCCCGTGCTCAAGCATTTCTATGGCTTTGCTACAACTATCTAGAATCACCGTCTTCCTCTGACGACGATTACGACGAAGACTCTGGATCGACTTCCAATCCGTTCTCTGATCCTGCGAAGCAACCCTCGCCGCCCTCGTTCTCCTTCCTGACCGAGGAAGAGATGGCACAAGAAAACCAGGAGTCGGCCGAAGATATTGCCATGACGGATAAGCTGGTATCACAGCGGAGCAGGATCATCCAAACTCAAAGCGTGAAGGACAGTGCAAAGGGCTCAACAAAAGCATCAGTCAGCGGAAGTGTTGCCGGGGATGACGATGACACACCAGCTTCCGTAGTCGGTGATGAGCCAAAGACCAAAGGCAAGCAGCGCGCAGCTCCCGGTGCCGCATCGGCCAAGGTCAAGGGCAAACGCGGGGCGGCAGCTGCACTGAAGGAGAAGAAGGTCGTTCCTCCCAAAGAGAAGGAGAGACCCCAGAAGCGTGAATCTATTGCTCTGGTTCCTGACCTGGACGACGATGACACTATGATCGACGCTTTCGTCAAACGTGAGCCTCATGACCTGTTCTCATTCTTATGGACGCTGAATTCATTTTAGAACGTTCTATGACGAGGAAATACCGTGGCCCTGAGACCCTGGAAAACCCTTTGGGCCACTTCACCGCCCTTCCGAGTGCCCAACCTGCATACCGGAACGGAGTCGCCTCGGATCAGTCTTACTCCGCTGCCCGCCATCGATATTCACCTTACGGCCACCACTCACAACCAGCCGTACCTGTTAAAGAGCGGCGTTACAGGCGTTCGCGTCTCTCACAACCACGCAGTATGCTCCAACGTGCGATCGACCTTTCGTTGTTTTTGGAGGTGACGCTAGTTCTGATGGTTTCCTTCACAGAGGCATGGCATGTCATAACATCAACGGATCCACTTGTTGACTCTGATGATGAAGCTGGTGGCGACGAGTACGCCCGTGAGGACTATAGTAAGCTCACTTATCCCACCATTTGACAGAACACTGATACAGAAAGTTTTCAGTTCAACGACTCAAAGTCATCAATCGGTTCTCAAGGGTGCACTGGCCACAGGGTCAGTCGCCATATGGCATGGAGATAGACACGGACCCGCTCTAATCTCTGCCCACTATTTATACCACATCCTATACAATGCCGAGTGTCGGTTCGGGGAGACGGAGTAACCTTTATTGTATAATTATTCGCGTGCATGCGGCTTTGGTAGATGTTACATATTCTTAACTTATTTAATGTGATATTCTTGCTTTTCGTAACCAATGCAACGCTCACCTGCGACGCTTTAACCATGTGACCAGATTTGAAAAGAGTGCAATGGCAATTCTCTATTACTTATCGTACAGCTAGTGAACACAAATCCCAAGTATGTAGACGCACAAAAAAGACACACAATGAGCAGAGGGGAGCAAATAGGGCATAATGAGATGTAGAAGAATGGGTGGAAGATGGGGGTTAAGAAGATCACAAGGGTACAGAAAAGGACACGGCGCAGGACGTGGGGCTGTAAAGGGCCAGACGCCTCCAGACGCGCAGGGACCAATATAGGATGGATGGATTCCTGATCTGAGAAGAACAGAAGTGTGCGATCACTCAGCGAGCCACTTTTCGCACTTTTTGACATACTTGTCAAGCAGTTGCGATAAGTCCCTGATAACGAACGTGAGGACAACGCTGGCAAAAAACTCTGAGAAGCGCTTTAGTTTTTGCTCTGCAGGTGTCCGAAGGTCGATTGGGAAGGCGGCATAGGATGGTGCGGTAGGCGTTGACAGAACTGCCCTCGTATGTTCGTCCAATAGCTGGACGTGCGAGAAAAGCTTTTTCAGCCCTTGAACATATGCAGCTGGGGAATCAAGACTAGGAACGCCTTAGTAAAGGTAGCATTAACATTGCAAATGAAATGAAACTCACTTCTTTCCGTTCGTGAATTTATCCAATCGACGAGTGATCTTGTCGCCAAGAGTAGTCTTTCTCGACACAAAGCCTTCTCCTACACCCAGTTTCTTCCCAAAGCTGGTCACAACGCCCAGACAAATGTTGTTGAACTCTTCAAGCTTCGACAACCAAGCCTCAGCTTCCTTCCTGCCTATGCTTCCTATACCGAGGGCCAACCCAATGCTCACATTACCAGCGCCAAAGTAATCCACACTACTTCCTTGTAGGTCTTCCAAAGCATCGCACAAAATAGTCACCACACGAATCTTCTCGTCCAAATTAAGAAGTTTAGCGCCCCCTTGAGACCAGACCTCGCAAGGTACATGCAGTCGTCGAGTAACGTAACCTCCAGTTGACGAAATCATCGTGTTCCTCAGAAGGCCCATCATATGATATGGCTTCAGTAGCGGGTCCGGAGGTGGTGCAGGAGGAAGAGGTGATGTAGGCGTCGTTGGGAGATTGCCGGGGAAATTACCAGAGTTTGCTTGAAAGGCATCTAATTGAAGTGATGACGCTGTAGGATTTAACCTAGAAGGCACCGATACTTTCCGAGGTGTCCCATTCGTCGTATTGGAACCTGGCAAAGGTGGCCGTTGTTCTGGAGAAGAGGCACGTCCGCCTACCAGAGACGGCCGGCGCCCCGGCTGGGATGACGATCTACTGCGACCGGTGAAGCCGTTAGTCGGCATCGTAGAAACAGCGGGGATGGGATAGGGTACGGAGCCCGTCGAGGTGGTAGACTCAGGTGAGGAGGACCGTGTACTGGGAGGATTTCTCCGTTGAGATATAGAACCGTTGGAGGGGGCGTGGATATGTGGGACATTGGCCAGTTCGTTACGTGTTGTCAACGTCGATGTCCCTCTCGGCCGGGGTGCGATAATGCTGGCCAGCCTGGGAGATGAGGGAGGCTTTGACAAGGAGACGCTCCTTGGCGGTGGAGCAATCGGTTCAGGAGAAGTTGGAGAGGGTAAAGGTGGAAGTGGCGGCGATTCCTTCCTGGGCATTGTCTTCGGCGTCTCAAGATTATATTTCTGATTTTCAGAAACATCTTCTCGAGGTCGACTGGCCTGCCATGTGTTGTCCTCGCCTTCTTCCTCCAAAGCTCCAAGATCAGAAGGTGTTCGTCTGTGGCCTGTAGCCCCTCGATATCCATTAGAGTCCGGAGGTTGGAGTTGTAGCTCGCTTCTCCTTGCAACATTTTCAGACATGGGTTCACCGACCATTGGGGCAGGAGGTAATGAAGCTGCTGGAGGGGGAACTTTTGGAGGGAGGTTGGAGGCTGCGCGTGTTCTTCGATAGTTGACCGAGGCCCGAGAAGAAGTCGGCGTTGTTTGAGACACGGATTCATACTGAACAGAGTACGGATGTTGCGTTGGAGGATAACCAGATACCGCTGAGCTTCGCAATACCGATTCGTCGAGAGTATAGACAGCATCTGGGTTGTCCGAATCACCATCGCTTTGCACGCCATTTAGATGCTCCTGTGAGTCGTTTTGGACAAAGGGGGTATAGGTTTGCTGCGGTATACGTGGTGAGCTTTCTGAGGATGGGGAGGCGGATGTTGTTGGAGAATTAGTGGAATCAGACACTGTGTTGGTGTACAATGATGAAGCTGGATAGGGCACAGCAGGTATGCTGTAAATAATGCTTAGAAT
>Ga0247741_1000933_pt1 | contig 16044 bp, 15 predicted proteins | sample UWRJL213509R2_FD_180945 | JGI IMG/M metagenome (GOLD analysis project Ga0247741, IMG submission 180945) | Plant litter microbial communities from Arlington Agricultural Research Station in Wisconsin, United States - UWRJ-L213-509R-2 | ecosystem: Environmental > Terrestrial > Plant litter >... | reverse complement strand
ATCAGACAGGATGGTCAGCAGCGGCAACATCATCGTTGCTGCAATCACCCTTGTAGCCACTAAATACTTAAAAGGATTGGTACCGGAAACCTCCATGGCATCGATCTGTTCAGAAGCCTTCATGGAACCCAGCTCGGCTCCGATACTGCTACCGATCTTGCCCGCAAAAACCAGGGCTGTTAAGATCGGGCCAACCTCGCGAATTATAGCAATAGCTACCATACCGGGAAGTTCCGCGGCTACTCCATAACGTGCCAGTGCGGGCTGAAGCTGCATCGTTAACACAAGCCCCATAATGAAACCTGTCAAACCAACTAATCCGAAGGAAAGGTAGCCAATGGTATAACACTGCGTTAGAAACTCTTTCATTTCGTAACGATCCCGCTTACACATAAGGACAAAATGACCGGTAAACCGGATAAGGCCGCCTGTTTGTTCCAGCAGCATTTTCGTCTTTGGCAATGATGTCATCTCTCTAATTCACATAAATATTATCAAGCTAAATTAACGTAGTATAAGGCATTTGTCTTTGAATAATCAAAGCATTGTCTTTGAAAAACAACCAGCCTTAAGGCTTACCATGCGCTCTAAAATCGAAGTTATTGCTTTGAATATAAAAGTATGCCTCAACAACAGACGAATAAATTTGTATGGCGACTTTGCCGCTGAAGTAAAGCGGGATAACGACTATGAACAACGGGGAAATTATAAAAAAGGCAAGTAAATTTATCAAGGCGCGACTTCATAGCGCCGGTCACCCGGAACTGGTCTTTCATAACCTGACGCATACCCGGCACCTTGTCCGCTCAGCGCAGCAGATCGCCGGACTGAGCAATCTTTCTGACGAAGACATGACCATTCTAATGGCATCGGTATGGTTTCGGGATATCGGATTTACGGATAAAATAGAATTCCCTTTTGAATCAGGGGCCCGGATCGCCGGTTCTTTTTTTAACGATCTGGGTGTGTTAAGCACCCGGATAGAAAGAATAAAAGATTTGATCCTGTTTAATCCCCAGCATAATGAACCCGGTAATCTCCTTGAAAAGATCATTGCTGATACCGAAACCGTTTATTTGGGCAAACGGTCGTTTATGAGGAAAAACGATTTGCTACGAAAAGAAACGGAGCTGACCACTAAACAAACAATAACCAAAGAGGCCTGGTTTAAGCAAATGATCGGTAGTCTGGAACGACATCGGTATCATACACTTTCAGCCAATACATTTTGGACTGATCAAAAGTTAGAGAATCTTATTCAGTTAAAAATGCTGGTAGCGCAATACGATCAGGCTATCCATCCGGATGAGTCAAATCCGCTGTCAAAGCGTGCAGAAATGGCTGAAAAGAGCATCGACACGGCATTTGCAATAGCTTCGCAAAACAATCAGCACCTCAGCAGCCTCGCAGATAATAAGGCGCATATCCTTATTACCGTCAATTCAATCATCCTCTCCGCATTGATCAGCTTACTGATACGTCGGCTTCAGGAAAATGATTACCTGACCTTTCCGACTTTTCTTTTACTATCTATTAATTTACTGACGATGGTGCTGGCCATTATTGCCACACGACCGACCGTAAGCAAGGGCACATTCAGTAAAGCCGATCTGGAACAAAAGAAAACTAATCTGTTATTCTTTGGTAATTATTTTAAAATGCTGCCTGAGCAGTTTACCAGCGGTATGTGGGTCATGATGGATGATAAGGTCTATATTTATAATTCTCTTATGCTTGATATTTACCAGCAAGGTACAATTATCGGCCGGAAATATCATTTTTTAAGACTTGCCTACAATATTTTTATGTGTGGTCTGGTTATTTCTATTCTTGCATTTTTTGTAGCTGCTATAATTTACAATCATTACAGGGTGCCCCCTATTCATAAACCATGAAGGCATCAACGATGTTATGTGCAGTTAAATACCAAAAAGCGTCTTAATTCCGGTTACGGCAATTTGTAGTCCTACGCAAAAGATGAGGAAAGCGGATATGCGATACACGATATTTTCCCCGTTTGCACCAAGAAAGTGAATCACAGACTTTGTGTTCAGGTAAAAGATATAGATTAGTATACATACTACTATAATCGAAAGAATAATCGCTAAAATATTCAGGTAATACTGAGAATGATTGACTGATTCACTGTGTGCGCTTAACGTAAATAGTACCGATATGGTTCCCGCCCCGATAGTTACAGGGAAAGTAATTGGAAAAAATAACTTACCAACAATGTGATTGTAGCCGGTAAGCGGATTCTGAAGCTCCCCGGTACCAGAAAGTTCAGCAGAATTTCTTTCTTCTGATAGAAATTCCCAACCCATTTTACAGATCATAATTCCCCCTCCCAACTGAATTACCGGAACAGATAACCCGAATAAAAAGAGTATCCAATGCCCCGCAAAAAGAGTGATCGTACAGATTAAAAAAGCATATATCACAATTTTCCTGACTGCTTTACGCTTTTCAGCGGCGTCGAGACCAACAAAATAAGGATTGATGATGAATGCTGATCCAACCGGATTTACTACCGGAAAAAGCGATATGATGCCAATAAAAACCAGGTTGATGAAAGAAAGGTTTTGGGTGGTCATATATTAATTCTTATAAACAAAGCGTTACCGCTCGAATATGACAGCGTCCGGACTTGCTCCCGCATCTTTTAAAATTCTGTTCATCTGCACCATCATCGGATCGGGGCCGCAAATGTAAAAATGCCTTTTAAAGTCGTTGACTTCTGCTCTTAAAAACGGTTCATCGATGCGGCGCTTATCGAAACAACTGTCTTCCTGTCCACTGACCAAAAACAGCGCATCCTGCCCGAGCATTCTTTTGAGTTCACCCGCCAGGAAAACATCTTTGTCCGTCTTATTAGAGAAAAAAAGTTTATTTCCAGCAAGTTTGCTTTCTTTGTCCAACTGTCTTAATATGGCAATGAAGGGGGTGATACCGGAGCCCCCTGCTATAAAATAACCCGGCCCTTTATAGGCGATAACACCCCAGGGGTCACCCAGTATCAGCTCATCGCCAATGCTCAACCCGCTGAGTTTTTTCGTCACACCTTCAGTACTTTCAGGATAGATTTTGATCGTAAATTCCAGGTAAGGGTCATCATTGAGACCCGTAAAGCTAAAGGGATTTTTTTTGTCCCTCCAAGCGGTCTGATTGATCGCTAATTCTGTAGCCTGTCCCGGAGTGAAACTGTAGCCCGCCGGCTTTTCAAGCCGAAACTGTTTAACATTGTGATTCAGATATTTAAATGAAATTATTTTTACTATATTTTCCATTGCTGTTGGTCATTAAATCATCATCCTCAACGATTTTAAAGAGAATGTTTAACACTGTAAACCAAACACATGCCACAATCGCAATGCACTAATTATCAATTAATTGTAAATACAACTCACACTTTATAAATGTCATATATCACCATTATATCTCAGACTGTGAAATATAGCGGTGCTCATAAATACCCAGTTAAAGGAAACTAAATGAGAATAGATGGCATTTGCAAATGCTTTTAAATTACGCCCACAAGCAATTCGATCACCGATATCCTCAAACAAAAATTTCCAGCACTGGTCAAAGTGTTTGACCGGCGTATCGACCTGCATATAGAATGTTTTAATGCGCGTAAGTATTATTGCTGTCATAAGCATACAGGCGATGGATAACCAAACAATTTTATCCAACAATTACGCTTTCTTTGCCCGCTTAATATTTAACATTTGGCTTGGTAATTTTAACATTTTTATCCTTTACGATCACGTAGCTTTGCGGAATACACTAGAATTTAAAAAATGAAAAAAATCCGATGTCTATTGATCTTTGTTTTCTTGTCCGCTTATATGCTACAAGCAAATGCAATTGTTTTAAAAACGATTGCCCGCACCCCGGTGGCAGATACCCTGTTAAATATAATCGCACCTGAATTCACCCTAAAAGACCTCAATGGAAACACCGTTCGCCTGGCCGATTACAAAGGCAAGATCCTTGTTCTTGATTTCTGGGCCACCTGGTGTGTGCCTTGCCGGCAATCTTTCCCCATCATGAAAACGGTCATGAAAAAATATAAAGACGACCCGGATGTTAAATTTCTTTTTATTGATACAAAAGAGATCCCAGATCCCGGGAAAGTCAAAAAATTCCTTTCTGATAATAAATACTCTTTCCATGTCGCATTTGATGACACCACCTCTAGTACATTTAAAAACTATCAAATGCCTGGCATACCGTCAAAATATGTGATCGATGCTCATGGCATGATTCGCTATCAGGAACTGGGGCTGAATACGCGCAAAACGGCTGCATCGTTGGCAGATGAGCTCTCTGTTATGATCGAAAGAGTCCGCAGTAAATAGGAGATATCCATCATCTCATTACCGGAGATTCACCGGGCGTCACTGACCACCCGGTGAATTTTACAACCTTAGACAAGTTTACTCCGGCCTACCTACCTACTCACAGATCTTAAAATGCCTCATTTAATCCCAGGAAAAAACCTTTTTGCCCAAATTTCCCATACGCATAATCCAGACACAAATTAGTGCGGTTAGCCTTATTGAAAAGAACCCTTAGTCCTGCGCCGCCTCCGGGTTGAAAAACCTGAAAAATCTTTGTTCCGGAATCATCGTTAGCTGTTTGCATATTCAAAAAGGCCACGCCGCTTATGAATTTATTTTTGGTGATCGGGAAACGGTACTCCATCTCCATATCATTGTATTGTGTGCCCTTAAAATATCCAACAGTATAACCTCTCCCACTCCTCAAACTGGGATCTTTTTGGGTGCCCGGCAAATCCAGATAAGGCAGGTCTCCGCCAATGACATACGCCCCCCAAACCCAGATTGCCAATACGTGCTCAGGATTAAGTTGAGACAAACTGATGTATTTACGAAAGTCATAAGTTAGTAAGTTAGCATGCTTTGTACTTCCTAACCATCTTTCGTTACTCCTCAGTCCAGCGTCAAAATAAATACCTTTATATGCCCGGTTTTGGTTATCACGCGTTGTATACTGCACATCTAGCAGTGCGCCGTCAGATGTATAGTTAACCCCGCCGAACCCATGCTGTTCATTATAAACATCGTAGGGGGTTAGCTGACCTACCGCGCCGACATTTTTAAAATTCCGGCGAATATCCAGGGACAGGCCCGCTCCTAAAAAAAGATTAGGACTGATCTCTTTATAAATTTTTTCTCTTAGCGTAAAAAGCTGACCCTTCAATCCATAAGCCTGGCGCCCGGGATCCGTGAGCTCCTGGTTCGCCAGCGCTCCCTGGCTATTGCTGCCTATTCCGAAACCATAATCCGGCACAACTGCTTTCCCGGCAGCGATAATGCCAGTTAGGTTCCATTTATTCCCATTGGTGAAAATATTATGGTATAAATAAAAGTAAATGATGTTTTTAGTTGTAATCGATGCCGAGCTTGCTGCTACTGAAAGATAGGTATTGGGATCAGTTCCCAACACACGGCCTGCAACAGCTTTGATCCCGATCTGTTGACCGATACTGGGTGTAGACGCGATATTAGGTACGATATCAATTCCACGGCCCTGTTTGCCCGGTTTCTCCTTACGTTTCTTTTTAAAAACGTCTTTGAAAAGATCCTCCAGGTCATACTGCCGCAACTCCCATGCTTTTACCGATGGTGACCTTCCCTGTGTTCCACCTCTCACGGAATCTACTTCTGATGAAACCTGACAACTTGCTTTAGTCGCAGTCAGGCAAAACGTAATAGAGGCTGCAAGAAAATACAATACAGATCTGATACTTGGATTGCCTGTCATAAAAATACTTGTGTCGCGATAATAAACGTCCCTCTGGAAGATTGCTGCCTGTCGGCTACGACTATCGGCCGTGTCTGATATTTAAAAGATATTTTGGCATGATGCCCGTCAAGATACAGGTTACCGCCTGCGCTCCAATAGGTAAATTTCGATTCGCCATACCGGTCGTACTTTTGCAAGCTGAATTCTCCGAATGGCTGAGCACGAAGATTTTTACCGAACCATTTCTTGGGCAAAAGTAACCCAGCCTGGGTAAACCATGAAGTGCCTGTGCCAATGACCGGCGCAAGGTTACCATAACCTGCCTGAGAAACTTCCCCGGTATAATCTGGGGCCGCGCTAACATTTGCATTCATGAGCGAACCATTGCGCAGATAATTTGGTCCAAAATCATAATGATAAAAAACACTGTAACCGGTTATCGCCCAATTTGCCGGCCCTCCGAAAGGAATATCTGCGAAAGCGTCGACCGACCATAACTTTATATTGTGACGTATTAACGGCGAGGTCGCGGTGTTATTGACCTGCGTTGCTGTACCTTCTTTCGTGTAATAGTATCCAGTCCCGATATTGAAGACTCGTTTGGTTCCCACATAAGTCCCGGCTGTAAATGGCAGGAAATTCGATTCTTTATCCAGAAATTGCCAGGCAGCGTAACCTGTGGTTGCCAGCTTGCCTGTAGCATTGTTATCAACCGCATAATTGATGTCCGGGGCATTGGCTGCAAAAGCTGTAGGTGTCGAAAGAACGGTGAATGGTTTATTGAGCGACCAGCGGTAACTGACCGGGCCGATATTGCCTTTGAAATATACGCCCAACTGGCGGCCGATCTGGTCGGAGTAGTCCAGTAACGGCCAGTTGTAAATAGGCACATCAACAGCCAGAAAATTATTGGAATTTGCGCTGGTCATACGGCTTATACCATTCCAGTAATGCAAACCTGTACCTATATATAACGACACCGGATTTTGCTTACCCGTCCGCTCATCTTTGTCCGGAAAAACGGCATATTCATTCCATAGATCGTGCAGATATAACCCGGGTTTTTTTCCCAGCGTTCCGGCATAATTTGCCCCGCCGTTTCCGGTATTGCCACCACCTGCGGCTCCACCGGAAGAAAAGGCCTGGTTATCCATTCCAATATCGGCTAGGATAAGATACCTGGAACTGAGCTGGCTGTAAGTTACAAACCGAAATTGCTGAAGGCCAAGATCGGCCCAGCTATTTTTCGCAATACCATTCACGGCAGTACCGGGATTAGCATTATTAGAACGCGCCCAAAATACCGCCCAGGTGGTAAAATGAATATATTTCTTTCCTGAACTGTCCAGCTTGATGGTCATACCATCCTTGTATTCAGGTGAACCACCCTGTGCCCGGCAATGTTTAAAGCCGAAGGGTACCAACAGCATAACGATCAACGTTATTTTGCCATATTTGTTAAAGCGTAAAATTCTATTTTTCATAAATTGACGTTTAATACCGCGTAAAATTTCGTTTCCTTTTTATAAGTAATGGGTAAAAAACACATTCTTATTCCAAGCCGTTTGCCAAACTCATGCCATTGTTATAAACAATTAACATTCAACTATTTAACATATAAAAACCAAACACCAGCGCGTTATATTTCACAGTTCTATCGCTACTTCTGTGAAATATGATGATCTAATTTTTACCTGAAATCAATTAACCGGCAGGCAAAATGGTAAAGATGAGTGCAGTTGCCGCAGCACCCATAATCGCAAACGTTGCCCATAACAATATCTTGGACAACCAGCCACTTCTATAAGGCCCCATAACCTTTTCACTGGAGGCCAGCCGAACGATCAGGAACAACAAAGGGACTGCAGCAAATCCATTTATGACTGCTGTATAAACCAGTGCCTTAACCGGATCTATGCCGGTGAAATTAAAGACAAGCCCGATCAGTGTGGCAGCCGTTATCACACCGTAGAACCCCCGGGCCTTTAATAATTTCAGGTTAAGACCGGCGTCCCAATTGAAAGTCTCCGCCACGGCGTATGCGGCTGATCCCGAGAGGACAGGAACAGCCAGCAGACCCAGACCGATGATACCGACCGAGAATATCAGTTTGGCCAGCAAGCCGGAATTTGGAAAAGAATGAACCAATGGCTCAAGCGCCTTAGCAGCATCCGCCGCATTTTTGATGTCAGTCACCCCGCTTTGATGTAATACGGTAGCGCCTACGAGCAAAATACACCATGTTGTGAATTCTGAAACCAGCATCCCAAACGCATTGTCCTTTCTCATGTTGTGGATCTGCGGCCAACCAATCTTTGTTTTGCCGTTACAAAGTTCATTTCGGATCTTCTCCTCCTCCACTTCCTGTGAGGCTTCCCAAAAAAACATATATGGCGTGATCGTCGTTCCAAAAACACCGGTAATAATGAACAGGAAAGCAAAACTGAACTCGAAATGTGGAATTACAGTGGCTCGAAGTACAGTCGGCCATGGTTGGTCGACCAAAAAAACAGTAATAGGATATGCCAGCAAAGCCATAGCCAGCCATTTTAATATTTTTGAATATATCCGGTAAGCCGTAAAAAGTTCAAGTATTAATATGGTAGTGGTAAAAAAAAGGGCCAGTAAAACGAAATGAAGAGGCAGCAATAATTGTGCGGCGGCAGCCATTGCCCCGATATCTGCACCAATATTTATTGTATTTGCAACAACGACCAGCCCAACAACAGCATAAAGTACCTTACGGCTATAATGCTCCTTAATCAGGGCAGCGATTCCTTTACCGGTTACCAGCCCTATCCTTGCGCAGGCTTCCTGTACAGCGGTCATAAAAGGAAGCATATAAAGAGCTGTCCATAACTGGTTATAGCCAAATTGTGCACCTGTCTGAGAATAGGTGGCAATACCTGAAGGGTCGTCATCAGCCGCTCCTGTAGTCAGACCCGGGCCCAAAAGCCCGATCCATTTGCCTATATTTTGTCTGAGTGTCTTGCGTTGTGGGTTAATATCCATGTCCGTACGATTAAAGTTTTGATAACGACTTATAACAGCCGCGGATCCCGCGAGTGCTGAACTTTACTTTTTGACCAGGAATAGGCAAACGGCCCGTGATGAAATCTGAATCATATAAAAAAGCTCCCGACAAGTATCGGGAGCTTTCTAAAAGTATAAATTGCTTGCCCTTATAAGCCAAAAGCATAAGCTACTCTCAGCCCGATCACACTGATCTTGCTACCTGGTGAATCACTTCCGAAACGGCTTGAACCTTCATATTTTACACTGGCATCAATAGATGATGACCCGCCAACAGGAATCTGTACACCTACGCCGGGAGCATAAAGAAATGAACTTGATTTATTGTATCCCAAGTCATTTTTGTTTGTAAGGAATGCTGCTCCGGCGTCTGCCTGAAGGTAGAAATTGGAAACAGGGAAAAATTTCGCTCCGGCCATTAGCGGTATGATACGTAAGCCCCTGGGCTCGAAACCGTCAATATCTCTACCGTAAAAATTATTATACCCGGTGGTCACATTAAATTTCAGTTGGTCGGCTAAAGGGATGTCTACTGCAAGAGAACCGCCCAAACTGCCTTTATGCTCGTGGTTGAATTTCCCGACAGACAAACTCGTTTCCAGACCAACACTATATGTGATCGGATTCGACGATGTTGAAGAAGTCGAGGTTTGTGCTTTTGCACTCATTGAACCTGCTAATAAGGCGATCGAAAGGATTGCTGTGATTTTAATTGAATTTTTCATGATTTGTTGTTTTTGATTGTTGTTATTTATTATTGTTAATTAATTTTCATTTGTAAAGGATATGTAACAGATCGATCCCCGTCAGGTAAATAAGTAAAAAACGACTCCTGAAAAAATCGAAGGATCTGGTCGCAAGTGATTTTTGTTTTTTCTTTTCCTCCTGGCATCCTGTTAAGTTGCTGATGGATATGATTTTGTTTTTCATGGCTCTTGTTGTTTGTTGATGTAAAATTAGCTTGGAGCCCGTACTTGTCGATTCACTACTCGTTCAACAGGCACTACGGAACGTTGAATGCCACTCTTTGCCCGAAAAACACGCCCGGCACGACACTTAATAAAGCGCGCGTAATCTTATCATTACCATCAGCCCAGGCAATCATGTCCAGATAGATCTGCCGTAAACCTGTTATTCCTCTTATTAATGTTTTGTTGATATATAATTCCGGAATCAGCATCAAATAATCTGATACCTTTTCTCTCTGCCGGACATTTCGGGATTTATAGCTTGCGGGAAACGCTCCCTTAAATTTCAGGCATTGGTTATGACGGCTATGAGGTGCGGGAAAACAGGATTCGCCAAAAAAAGAATATTCCTTTCTTTTATTGACTACCCGGCTTTTGAATACATTGCTGATTATCATGTCCATATTCATTCATTTATCAACAGTTTCAATCTTTCACTATTGATCAGTCTTTTTTTTGATAGCAGCTTTTTATTGTTGAGGAGTTCAAAGCATTTAATGCAAATAACCGCATGTAAGATCCCTTTCAGGCCGTCTGCGGTTTCTATAGCGATCAGTAACTTTTTGGGGCTACCACCGTAAATACCCAACCTATTGACATTCACTTCGTCAAATGTGTGGATCGATGGTCGCTGGATGCAATGGATCTGCAAATCGTCTAACAGTAAAAAATCATAGATATAACCATCTTCATGTAAAATGATAATCAGCTTAGCAGCGTGATAGCTAATAGTGTTCCCTCCATTTAAATCCCCGCTATTTATTGCCATATGTGAAAACTTTGATTCGTATCAAAAAAGCTCGCCCATGACATATAAACATTATGCCACACTTATAACACATTGTAAATCAATTAAATAAATAGAGTATTTATATTAGACAGGGCGTGAGATATCACTACATCACTTCAAAAATTGATATTTCACGGCAAGCAGCACGATAAATCAAATGATATCTGTGTTGAAAAAACCAAAATGATTTAGGATGATTTTGGGTTGACCGGTCAAAAAAGCAATTCTGACATCGATAAGCATTTTCAACTATAGTTTTTGCCTGCTCAACGAAAGAAGATGTTTTAAGCCTGATGACTATTTATATTTATTGATAATAATCCCGGGGCTTCCCTGATCTGAACCACTACCGTTCGTTAAGATGCTACGATATATCAACTTTTTAATTTAAAAATGTGATATTTCCCCTCTCTTATCATGCAAATAAAATCACAAAATATTGACAATGAGCATATTGTATAATGGCATGATTATTAGTTAAGGGTTATGAATTAAACCTCTAACCACAGTGGCGTCGTCTGATCACTGATGAGATATTTATAAAAAGTTTGAATCAAACTGACTATGGAATGCTTAATAATTGATCACAACCAAAATGCAATCAAAGTTTTAAACGAAATGGCTTCGCGTATCAATGATCTCCACGTTGCCGGGCATTATGAAAACGCGGTAGATGCTTTGAATTATCTACAGCACAATCATATTGACCTTCTATTTTTGGAAGTAGAAATGCCCCAGCTTAGCGGTATAGAATTGACAAGAAATCTGCTCAATAAAAATATCGTAATCATTTTCACTACCATGAAAAAAGATTATGCCGCAGAAGCCTTTGAATTGAATGTCGCAGATTATTTATTGAAACCTTACTCAGAGATCCGGTTTATCAAGGCAATTAACAGGGCCAGGGATATGATCTCACTTCAACAAATGAAAACTGACATGACCAGCGATGAATATATTTTCATCAGGGATTCTACCATCGTGAGAAAGTTAAAAATGGAAGATATCTTATATGCGGAAGCGATGGGTGATTATGTTAAATTCTACACGGAGCACAAACTTTACGCTATTCACGGCACACTTAACGGCGCTGAAGAGCGCTTACCAAGGTCAAAATTCATTCGCGTTCACCGATCCTATATTGTCTGTGTAAACAAGATCGATACTATGCAAAATGGCGGGGTATTTATTAATGGGCAATTCCTGCCTGTTGCTGACGCATACCGGAAGATTTTAAATAAGCGGATGAATATTTTTTAAACTTTCCTTTGACAGGTAGTCCAGAGATCCCTCTGGACTTGAATTCTAACATAATTTTTTAATAAAAATATGGAACAATCAAATCGTAACCGACTTTACCTGGCCGGTAAGTTTAAGTAAATGTAAAAAATCAAATAGCAAGTTATGTACCATAAAAAGCCATTCTGTTGAATAGCTTTTTATGGTACATAACTTTAATTCAATGTTCTGGATTCCGGATCAAAGTATTTTTTCCAATGTTTTGTCCAGGTCCTCTCCGTGCAGATTTACTGCAATAATTTTCCCGTCCTTATCTAACAAAAAATTTTGAGGAATGCTTTTAATGCCATAAAGTATAGCTACTTCATTGTTCCAAAATTTCAGATCGGATAACTGCGTCCATTCCAGTTTATCAACTTTGATCGCTGCAAGCCAAGCGCTTTTTTTACCTGGCTGATCTAAAGATATGCTGATCACGGTGAAGTTTTTATCCTTGTATTTATGATAGGCACTTACCACACCCGGGTTTTCTGCTCGGCAAGGCATGCACCAGGATGCCCAAAAATCTATTAAAACATATCTACCTTTAAAGTCGGAGAGCTTAACAGGTTTCCCGGCGGTATCAGTCTGAGTGAATTCCGGTGCCATTTTTCCCACAGCCGTCGCACCGGATGATTCCAATAATTTTCTAAAATTCCTTCCGGCTTCACTTTCCCGGATGTTAGCCGATAAATTGTCAAATATGGGTTCGATTTCCGCTACGTTAATTACTTGTCCTGCAATTTCCTTCAGGGCAACAAGGCTAAAGAAAGAATCCGGGTTGAGGCGGATAAATTCGCGTTGACGGGCCTGGTGCTCTGTTCTCACCATGGCATATTCATCCCTGGTATGCTGGATAAACTCCTTATCTTTCTGTTTTTCTTTAGCAGCCGAAGCATAATTCTCGTTGATTGCATCAATCTTTTTTAGCGTTGCCGCAAGGAAGGTATCATAGCGTTTCTTCTCTGCATTGATTGGCGAGCCGGTGATAGTTGCCCTTTTCATGGAGTCTGCGGAGTTGATCGACATAACACCCTTTTCAATATAGATCATCGCCATATCGGATTTCATATTTGACTTTGCCAAACCAACACCCTGGTGATCAATGATGATACGGGCTAGGTCGGGAGATCCGATGGTACCGGTAAATTCAAAAGCGCCGGCTTTTAAAGTCATCGAATCAATCTTCACGGCATCTCCTTTTCTGTATAATAAGAAGGCTTGGGCTGGAGCGTTCTCATTGCCGATCTTGCCCTTGATTAGAAAAGTGTTTTGGGCAAAAGTGAGTACCGGGATAAAGGCAAGTATGCTTAAAATTATTTTTTTCATGGGTTTTAAAATTTGCGATTAATAGTTTTGAGTAAGATTCGTATTGTAGCTGGTAGCACTTTGCGGGAATGGGAATATCCAAAGAGGCGATTCCGGTTTAAGAGAATAAGTAATCCCGTTGATTGCCCGGCTTATCGTTTGTTTATAAGTGTCGTCGGTATTCCATCTTTTTATATTAAGGAAATTTCTCATTGTATATAATAATTCAATGCGCGAAGTCCTCATTAACAAAGCCATCACACCTGCTTCGGTGGCAGCTGTAACAGGAACATAAATATTGGGATGTATACGATTCTGCCTGAGTTGATTAATGATTGCTAACGAACCGGTAAGATCGCCGGTCCTTGCAAGGCATTCTGCTTTAATAAGCCAGGTATCACTTGTAGTCAGCCCTGCCGTATTTATGGCGTACGGTGCAGCAGAGTAAAGCCAAAGTTTGGAGGCGGCGATTCCGCTGAAGGGGTTGGCTGCCGGATAATAGGGCTGCACATAACTGTTGATTATATTCCCGGGTTCATAAATATCGTTAGTGATCTCCAGACTCGGCGTACTGATGAGCGGACTGCCCTGGTAGGCCATATAAAATAGATTTTCAGGAGCTGTCAGGGGCGGTTTTCCGAAAGTTACCGTACCCACCGGCTTAAACACGCGGTCATCGTTAACATAATTATTGATATTCAGGCTCTGGTTTGCGGCAATCAGGGCTTCCGGGTATTTTTTAAGGGTAACCAGGACTTGCGCTTTTACACCGTAAGCGAATCCCAATCCTACGCGCATATTGTTAGCCGGCACAGCAGGTAAACTGTTGAGTTCCATCGCAGCATTAATGTCTGCAATGATGTTGTTATACACTTCGGCTACCGTATTTTTTTTGTTAGGAATTGAAATGTTATTATCCTCTTTAACATAAGGTATCCCGCCATCTGTTGCGGCACTGGAAGGATTATAACCCTTGGCATAAAAATTAATAAGCAAATAGTGTAGGTAAGCCCTTAAAATGTATGCCTCCGCTTTCAATTGTGATGCTTTGGTCTTGTCACCGCTCGCATTATCCGCGTTCCTTAACACCACATTACATACGTTGTTAATAATAAAATATAATTTTTCATATTTAACATCAGTAACGGCCAGGGATTTCCGGTCAACAGCTTCATCGTAAACGGTATAGGCGTAATTTAACGATTGCTGCTTTGAACTGATCAAAGATGGAATATTTGTCGAAAAAGCATAGGTGTCGTTGACCAGATTTCCAACATCATATGGCGAAAACGCCGCTTGAGCTGTTGTTTTGGCAAACAAGGTATCACCGGAAGCGGAATTTGCTGAGAAGTTAAAATTCAGCAACAAGTCAAGATCGGATACCCTGTTTAAGACATTACTGCCCTTTGGAGTGATTTCAGTAAATTTTTTGCAGCCTGTCAGCGAGGAACCGAACAGGGCCAGTGACAATATAATAGTTAATGTTTTTTTCATACCAATAAGATTAATAGTTCACATTTATACCGAGAACGTAAGAAGTAGGCAACGAGGCCCCACCCGTTTCAGGATCGATACCAATTTTATTCCTGGTCCACAAAGCCTTTGGGTTATTTAATTGGAACCTGAGATTGATGTTTTTCGAAGCCAGTAAACGATTGAATTTTTGAGGCACCTGGTAACTTAGGGCCGCACTTCTTATCTTGAGAAAATCTCCGGACCGCACAAACGAGTCGGAGTATGCAAGCTGTGATGCCGGCGCAGCCTGTGTACCAGGATAGGTTCCGGGCGCATACTGACCAAAACCCGGAATGATCGTGTTGGTATTTTGCGGCGTCCAACTGTTCGTAACATATGCAGGAAGCGGACCGTAAGGTACCCCGCTTAATATTTCGGGAACTAACGCCCGAAGATGCTGGCCGCTATAATAGACCATCAAAATATACAATCCAAAACCTTTATAATGAAACTCGTTAGCCATATTCACGTTAAGTTGTGGGTCGGTACTTCCCGAATAGGTTATTGCACCGAGGTCGTTTCCTGTGAGCGCAATGGTGCTTAAACTACCATCGCCTTTTAACCATTGAGGCTGGCCAACGCTATTCAGGCCTTTGTATTGAAATGAAAACAACGAATTTACCGGGTAGCCTGCTTTATATCCGCCTTGTGCCAAAGCCAGTGGTGTAGTTGCAACTTCGTCTATATAAGTGACTTTATTTTTATTCCAGCTCAGTACGGCTGTAGTAGACCAGGAGAAATCGTTTCTGCGCGTCGGCTTGCACCAGCTGTATTCAAGGTTAAACTCCAAACCATTGTTCGTCAAGCTGCCGTTATTGATGATCTGGCTGGTGAACCCTTCGGAAGGATCCAGGCGTTGGGTGATCAGAATATCTGAACTTTTCTTTCTGTACCAGTCTACAGAGCCGTTCAACCTGCCTGTCAATAAACTAAAGTCCAATCCTAAGTTGACTGTAGCTGTTTTTTCCCAGCGCAGGTCAGGATTAGCTGCGTTCGTAACTACGGATAATGGTTGATTAGTAACGGGGTTTGAGAGTGTTGAATTAGCCGTAAGAAAGCTGCTGATCCCCTGCACGATATTACCGGTTATACCATACGTAGCACGAAGTTTCAGGAAGTTAATCCAGGATACGGAAGATAAAAACTGCTCATTTTGCAGGTTCCATCCGATACCGGTGGACCATAGCGGTTTACCGCGAAATTTTTCGTCCAAACCGAATACATCTGCATAGTCTATTCGGTAAGAGCCAAAGACGTTATACCTGTTATCGTAGGTGTAAGTTGCGTTGGCATAATTGGAGTTAAAACGATGCACCGTTTCAGGGACGACGCCGATTGCGCCGGCGAGATAGGTATTATAAATTGTTGATGTTCCGAACC
>Ga0247741_1000932_pt1 | contig 16047 bp, 16 predicted proteins | sample UWRJL213509R2_FD_180945 | JGI IMG/M metagenome (GOLD analysis project Ga0247741, IMG submission 180945) | Plant litter microbial communities from Arlington Agricultural Research Station in Wisconsin, United States - UWRJ-L213-509R-2 | ecosystem: Environmental > Terrestrial > Plant litter >... | reverse complement strand
AATATCACTTTGAATGTTGAGAAGTGAAAGCGGATGATGAATTATGAGTAGAAACGAGCGGCGAATGAAAGAGTAAGAATCCGTTGATGAACCACAGAACTGAGGGAACTCTCTCGCTTGAATCGATATTGATGGAAACCACGATGAACTGGAAAAAGGGGAATAAAAGGTTCCGTTGGAAACTATGGCGGTTCGCACATCCTTGAGATGGAATTTGAGCTCCCCTGTGCCACTACGCTGGGGTGTAAGATGACTTCAAACTCGGATTGAAGTGCACTGTCACGAGAGATCCCCTCCCCGCACACATATGCTGAGATGAAGTGCGTCGGAACAGCCGAACATAAATCGTGAGATGCACATTATGTTGTGTGGTCAGGCTCCCAGGATCAATGACGAAGCTCCGGCTAAGCGAACGGGTTAAATTAGAACAAGATAGAATCAAAACCAAATTGGGGAGGTAGAAATTCTGCCAATAAAAGTTGAAAAAGCTTAAAGGTTGAAGTGGACAATGCAGCGGCAAAAGAATTTCGCCCATGAACACATCCATGGGTTACCCACCAGCATCAGCAAACCGGAAAAGATAGGGACGCTGGAAGGCTTGCTGGTATAGAATGTTACGGCGCAAGGTCGATATTTAGCCCCTGCGAGTGATGACTAGTCAGTCATATTAAATAAATCACAGTCGACAATTTCGTGAGTGGCAATAGTAGACCCGTGTGGTATTCAAGTCTGGTTCTTCCGGGTGCAGAATGCGCGCGAGAACCAGCAACTTTCATCAGGTTATCCCCGGATCCAGGTTGCCCGCATGCCCATCAAAATTAGGAAATAATTACGATTTGTGGCGTTCGGCCCGGAGCCGAACAAACTGACCAATCACGTTCATGGGATGGCAATCTTTTCATATCTTTACACTAGGCGCAGAGAGGGATTTACCTTGATAGTAAAAGTATTGGATAAGCAATTGAGCATTATAACTGTCGCTAGCAGGCGAAAGTGATACAAAAGGCGACAAAGAAGGTAGAATTCCTGGCCAAAATTATTGTCATGGAGAACTCACACCCCCACTCTAAATTTGCGATGACGGTCTAATTTGAATTGGACAATACTTTGTATGTAGGCCAATCTAATACTAATTTATGAATAGACCCCCATCGTATTGTCCAAATACTGAAATAAATAGTGTCGACTAGTCAATTTGTGTGCGAAATTGGAATGTATCAATTTAGTTGCCCATTTGGCACAAGGTAGTCGGAATGTTTATTGTTCGACGTCTGCTCATTCCCAATTCTATCATAGTAACAGTGCAACCGCAAATAGATACCCGAATCTCAATTGGTTCTCACACAAAAAGTTCAACAACGTTATTAGTTTTGGGTCACTTGGGAAACTGTTGAAACAAAAGAAATTCATTCCGCTCTTTACGAAGTCAGAGAAAATGTTTGCATATTAAGAATTTTCTACCATTGTAAAACAATTAGCAAGTACCTGTGTGGTAGTATCCAGGGCCTTGACAGATACCTGACCCATCCCCGAGCTTCACTCAGACAGCAGGGGATCGAAGGAGATCATGATCCACCTTGAGTAAGCAAATTTAAATTATTTTATTATCTTGGTAATTTGCGCCAAACTCCCCCGATCGGTACTTAATCCCCTGGGACTTCTAGCGATCTTGTGGTTCAAGCTTGGTCGCTTGTTTCCTCAAACACCGATCCAGTAAAGTACGGCAGTCATTTGCGGCAGGCTATGATGAGGGGAGGTGTTGTATTCGAGGACAAGTCATGGCTAGCTGGTAACAACCTTGTCTCGTTTTATAGGCTACCTTGTGTCCTTATCTATTAAACTCCTCTGTTCGAGCTGCGGCTTCTTAAGCTGACCCCACATCAACTCGAAAGTGAGTTCAACATAGTATCTTCTATGAAATTGCAAAGCTCAAGTGAATCATTGTTATTCAATGCCAGTGTCTCCAAGTACTCGACAAGCGTGCACTTCTTCTTGGCTGGCCCCAAAGAAGAGGATGACGATGAAGGAAAAGCTTTCGCAAGTGGAGCGACACTGCGAAGCAGTCATGGCTTTGGCCACCGCTGTGCATGAGCTTTCAGAAGATATGCTGCGTGGCTCTACCACTGGTCCCACTACCGCCATGCAAGCAGGCGGTGGGTCCAAACCTAGTCCAAATGGTAGGTGTTTTGTTTGTATTGGTACGAACGACTGGCCTACCTTCTATCCAGACAATATTCCTGAATATAAAGCACCGCCTACCATCGATGCGGTCTGCCATCAACTATCTCAAGTAACCCTCAACCGCCGCCAGGGATTTCCGCCCGCCAATCTTTGTAGGGGGCAAGTAACAAAACCCGAAGTCTATGACTCAAGTATGTTCTCGAGTGACTGCCGACGCTAACTCGCTTATTGACTAGATCACGCAGGTCATTTCTTTGATCATTCTCACTTATCAAGAATTATCCCGTCAAACCTTGTTGCTTCATTCAATGCACTGGCCCAAAGTTTGTTTTGTGGTGCATCCCAGACAGCCTCCTCAGCTACTCTTGCGGGTTCGAAGCAAGTACGAAAAGAAACACTGTTTGAAACGCGAGGTCCACATGGCCTTACCTCAAGGGACCAAAGATCTCTTGACAATACTCCAGTCGACCTTCGCACTGTGCGCAAGCTCTTCCCGGCCCTCGATCCCCAACTTACGATTTATGCGGCTTGCCCCAACATCACTTGCTCCGCCATTTACCCACCAGCCCCAAGCATTGAGCCAGGAGTCTCACAGTACCCTTTGCGGTGCTTTCAAACAAAATTTGGCGTCAGCTGCGGTGCAATGCTGGTCAATAATTGCTCCGTCCAGAAAGGGATGGCGGTTCCTCGGCCACTGAAACCCGTACCCTATCACCACTTCCATGACCATGTTGCCGCAATGCTCTCCCGCCCTGGAATCGAAGAAGCTATCCTTGCACATTTGAAGTCGGGCGCCCTCGAAAAAGAACTCTCAGATATCATGTCCGCCAAGGCTGTCCGCGAGTTTCTTGATGCCTCTGGTCAACCCTTCGTTCGCATATCAGGAACCGAGCTCCGCCTTGTCTGGGGGATTGCTGCCGACTGGTACAACCCACACCAAAATAAAATGGCTGGGAAATCGGTTTCGACCGGAGTAGTAGCCATGGTTTGTCTGAGCCTTCCGCAGCACCTCCGTTATCGCGAAGATCTTCTTTATCTTAGTACAACAATCCCTGGACCCAAAGAACCATCTCTTGACGCCATCAACCCTCTCATCACCCCTCTCATGTACGATCTCGTGGTTTCCTACGACCCTGGCATTTTCATCACTCAAACACATAGCTATCCAAAAGGCTGCCACATCTTCAATGCTGTTATTCCTCTCATAGCAGACACCTTGGCTTCGAAGAAGATGTCTGGCAACTGCAGCCATAATGGACGGTTTTTTGCTCCCGCTGTCGTCTTCTTAGAGACGATATCGACATCCTGGATCCTTCAGATTGGGCGCCGAAACTCTCGCGCCAACAACATGAAGCTTACGCCAGGGAGTGGTTAGACGCACCTACAAAGGCCCGACAGAACTCACTAGCAAAGTCACACGGTATTAGGTGGTCGGCACTCCTACTGTTACCCTATTGGTGTCCAAGCGACTGGTCTGTTATCGATGGACTACATGTTCTGCTTCTGGGAGTGATTCGAAGGCATTGTCGAGACCTACTGGGATTGACTTTTAAGGATCTCCCTCACGATGATGACGGCGATGATGGCGACGATGGCAAACCAATTGCACCTCACATTATGGAGCATGCGCGATCGGTTCTTGCCAAGTTGGAAATCGGCAAAGTACACCGACTGACAATATGTGTCCTTAAGGCCTTGTGCTCAGAGAACGCAGTCTCATTGCCCGCGCGGGGTCATACAGGCAAACGATCAAAGAAGCAACTTGTGCATGCACTCCTGGTACGTACATTCTTTGCCTTGATTTGTCTTTACCCTCTAATGACTTTCATTGTAGGGGTCATATTCCTTGTTACACGCTGATAGCGCTATTGACTCTGATGACTCGCTTGGATTAGATGTACTTTTTGACGGCTCCCCCACTACACCAGTTCAGCCCACAACAACCATCCCCACTCCGAGTGTGTCTCCCCCTTCATCGACTTCGCCTCCTTCTACAGTTATCACCAAGCAAACCCTGCTTCAAATCCGAGAGCACATAGAACAAACTATACGACCTGTCTGGCAAGCTCACCTGCCAGACAATTTTGGTGATGCGGAGCACGGAAAGTTGAAGGCAGATCAATGGAGGACTGCGCTGGAATTCGACATACCAGTTTCACTGATCCAAATTGCTAACAACCGGAAGCCGTCAGGGAATATCGAGGATGACTTTCGTCTGCAGAAGATTGCGGAGCACACCCTGGACTTGGCCATGGCACTTTGCTGGTGCCTTTCTCGACGCACATCCAAATTCCATGGCGACAAGTATATGTTTTACATGACGCACTATTTAAAAGGTATTCAAGATCTGTATCCACACTACGATCTCAAACCCATACACCACTATGCGCTACACATACCTGAGATACTCGACCTCTTTGGGCCACTGCATGGAACTTGGGGCTTTTTCCTGGAACGACTGATTGGGTGTCTGCAGAAAATGAATACGAACTCGAAGATAGGTAACTATGAGTTTCTTATACTCCATAGATTGTGCACTCAACCTGTCCCCTTAGGCGAAATTGAAACCTCGGTTATGCTTACGTTCTGCCGTCGGTCCAACCTCATCCGAACTGTAGAGGCTGATGACTGTCCGCGTGTCTTGAAGGAGGCCTGGGACACGTTCTGCAGTCGCATAGGCATACCTGACCTAGAGCTCGGAGTTTCACAGTCACAGCACCCCCCACCATCAGCTCATGGCTTGTGTTCGAAGGCATCTACCCAGTCACTCTTGGATCCGGACATCTATGACGCACTCGTTGCGACGCTAGCCCACCGTTGCAAACCTTTGCGTTCAATCAGCAAGGAGGCGCACTTATACCACTACTACACTCATAACAGCGTGCAATACTCGGATTTCCGGACTTCCAACAGACATAGCCTTGTCTATTTTGTGGACGCGACAATGACCATGCAAAATCATATGGAATCTCTTCCGAAAATTCGCCCCGGTCAAATTCGAACGATCTTTCAACATAGCCGTATCCATGATCGCATCATAACCGAAGAATTTGTTGCAATCCACCCATACATCCCAGCAGTCTTGGAGAAGGACCCTTTCTCCGCATTTAAGGACTTCCGTGCTGGGATATTCAACGCAGAACCCTCATACCAGGTCGTGGTCGTACCTGCTTCACACATTCATTGTCATGCCAACCAAAGACCATGGAATTCGTCTTCTGTGGTTATGAGAGCAATTGACAGGGTGAGCTTCATCACAAGTAATGTTCTATCTGATCCGACTAACTCTACCTTAATAGAATTATTGAACTTGATTTGAAACATTATTTACAAGCATCTATTGCCTAGAGCCATGCCCTTACCCTTCCTAGATCAAATATATCTATATTCAATGTTTTCTATGGCAGGCCATGAAGCAATTCTTATATCTTGGTGTTGAACGTTTGAGGTAAAGCCTTGCTCGTCGCTCGTCGGAATCCCGTGGGCATGTTACTGAGGTACATGGATCGCCTTGCGCCGTAAACACGACAGCGTGTGAAACGCGGACGTCTTGTTGAGCAGCTCCGGCTCCATCGTGATGGACGTACCACTGAACCCGTGAAATGGAGGTGCAATCCAAGCTGCGATTGAAGGGCATTTTTGAGTCACGGTCAAATATTAGAAGTGCCTCAAGCCAGGTTAGGCTATAATTTGAACCCATGAGTACTTACTCTGAGCCGGGGCTTCCGTAGGAGTTGACTCAAACACCAAGGTAATTTTGCCGAGTGGTACTTATTTATCTACTGTGTATTTAATGACCGCGTGGCAGCGTATTGCACTGAAAGAAGTGGTCTTTGGCTCCCGAAAACTAACGGATTCGAATTAAGCGCCGAGAGTCCCGCGTCGGAGTTGTCATATGTAAGAGTATGGATTAGATACTCTGAAGACATGGATCCGAACTGGGTTGTGTGTGGAGATGGTCTGGAGTGTATACCGCCCCAAGAAACAGGCCAGTATTCGGCGAGCATGATATCGCAAATGAAAAGGTCTTCTCCTTTCTCTAGTAACAGCATACGGTACGAAAGTCTTGTTCCCTTCTTCTCTTGGTGCAGCAGATGCTGCAGGGTTAGACACAGTGCCTCTTGTGATGGCGAGAGAAAGGTTTCTTGAAGGAATCGAATGTTATTTGTAGTAATTAAGTCTACAAATTATTTATGAGCGCCACATGTTCGTTCAAGTTCCACGAAAGGAACAACAAATTGAAGCGGGAATTAGAGGGCTGGCCACTAGGGTAATATCTTCGTGTTTCGTGCATGTGCTTTAGATTGTGCGTCGAGTAAGACTCACCATAAATAGGGCGAAGCCGTCATCACCGCCAGTCTATTCCCAAATGTACCGTCCATTGACCACTTGAAGCTGTAGAAGATCTGCGAGATTGGTCAGTACTCATAAATAACCAAGGTAAATATACTCACCAGACAGCCCTCCCATTCGTCCATACAGAAGGCGGTAGTCTGGTTTCCGTCATCGACGGCCTTGGAATAGTTGACGAGGTCGAGGACGTACTCTGTTTATCAGGAACCTGATGCTGACGGAGTTGGGTCACCATTCACGACGCGAACGGACTTGATCATGCTAGGGCTGAGCTCCACTTCAGCAACGACTTCCTCAGCAGTAATCTTTGTGTCGTCGCCATCCGTGGTGGCGGATCCAGAGGCGGCGACCCAGACGTCTCATTGATCGGATCGGTCCTCGTGTACGGACGTATGTAGGGTCTTTGCCGCAGGTGCCGGGCCGGATCATTACCAGTATGAGTACGCAAAAGATGAGGAACAGGGTTCCACCATCACCAAGGCCGCCACCAGATCGTCCAGCCTGGATGATAACTCGTCAAAGTCCATCTCCACCTTTCCCAAGTTGACCTGGACCCTGCTGCGATGAGCCTTGATATCGCCTCCGACCTTGTCGCAAAAAGCGTGTAAGATTTGGTACTTGGGGGCGGGTGTGAACAGGCCAACTCTTCGAAAAATCAAGAGGCATACGCGTGACGAGAACACCCACACTAGCCAACAACGACAGTCAAACCAATGTGTCTGCATCGCTCTGCACCTTGCGAAACATGGCGGTGACTCCAAACAACTTCCCCAACCGCCAGGATAGTTTCATTGATCACGAGACAATTTTAGTCGAATATTGCCTCCTGGCCAGCGATGAAAGGCGAGTCCAAGCTCAATAACCTTATGACAATCGTTAGGTGCCGTTTCGGTGGGGTTAGCCTTCTTCTCCGTCTTGCCCCTGAGAGGCTTTGCCAACCCCCCGGGTTATAACGCAGGCTGAGGTGTGCTCTGGATGTCAGGATGGGTATAGGTTGGCATGATGTTGTTAGGAATACCTTACTGAGAACCACTAGAATTCCCGCGAGCTTGTGCGGCTTACATTGGAGCGTGAAGCACGGCCATCTTCACTCCTGGGTCATTACCAAGAATAGATCCTTCCCGAGAATGTGATCCATACCATATTTGAATTAGGTAGGAGGTGTTAGATGCGATTCTCTCGAATAGTGTCTCTGGTGACTTTCTGTGTCTTCCATAGTGTGTATGATTAAAGTACATTCAGGGGCGTAGGTATACGCAAACGAGATGAAAATGATGAAGGAGACGTGGTGGTTGAACGTTGAGGACGACGTTGTGTATCGTGAACATATCTCGCCGTCTCCCGTAGCGTGACCTCTTGTGACAAGTCACAACGCAAGGCGTGTCCCGTCTGTAGTCTGATTTCACGCGTGTCGATCAAACTGTAGTACAACCTAGCGACTACAAAAGCCAGCACTGTTCATTCAAATTGTTGATGAGTACTCAATATAGCCCTCGACGTTTCTAGCTGGCAATTGCAACCGGTGCTCCTGGTCTCTTTCTCGCCCAATTGCTGCAAACCCCTTTGAGCCGTATTGAGTCACCAACATCTGCCACGTCCTATCTGACGAGGTCCCAGCTTTGCCTCCAGTGGTGCATTCAGACTTCTACATGCGGGTCGCAGGTACTCATCATACACCCAAGAGTATAGGAGTACTGCGAAGGTGAGGATACTTGTCTCGTCTTATTTGATTAGATTGTCAATCGTATATTTACTTATAGGATATTGGCTAAATCTGCTCTGTCTGATCGCAAAACGAGCAGCTGACCCCTGCACCTTCCTAGACTTCGACAATTATGCATATACGCCTAGCCACCGACGCCGGCAGCTATCGAAAACCAACACAACGGACATCCGAGCTCACATTGCGCAGATCGACCTTACGTTCGCGCACTTCGAGGGGTTATCCTGGCCCCTCTCCAGATCTTGAGAAGAGTGAATGTCGTCTTCGATGCGCACCTCCGGCCATCCCGAGTTCCTCATGTATCTTATTATATATTTGACGTGTTTCAAACCTCCGCCCATGTCGTGGACAGGATTCTGTCCCTTTCCCGTCGTCTTCCGGACTTTGGATGGTGCCACCCCACCGAACGACTCCCTCTTGAAGCGGTGATCGTTGAACAGAAGACACATCGATTCTGATTCACCCGAGAACGAACAATCCCAGGATGTAATCACGCTGGCCACTCCGCCTTGATGTACTCGGTATATCCTTCGGACTTGAGAAGTCATTTCTGTTCCACGGTCTTGACGCTTGGAGGGCCATAGTTTTGTCAAGGAGTAAGCTGAAAGCGACACGGTCTCCAACACTGATCATTGCGCTGACCATCGAGTGGCTCTCTGCTACCAACATATACATCTAAATGATTCATCCTTTGGGCCTTCTATATCTTCAACCCCGACTTTACAAAGCACATCCAACTTGAAGTGAGTGTGATGGCATAAGTGGCACACTGACCCGGAGTAGTTATCAAGATGTACAATCAATTTTAAGTAGTTATAATAAGTGGGGAGCTAGAAACTCTGCGTCTGATAACCCATTATATACTATTTCTACCCCTTGGATGACCAGCTCTCTATCTTGTACAGCTACCAATGGAAGAATCGCAGCGGTAAAAGATTTAGGATCCCAACGTGCGCACTCAATTTCGAGAATTTCTGCAAGGATCCTTCCATGGCCTTCATGAGAGACAAAGCGCCGAACTTGAAGCTTCTGTATATCTCCTGGGTGATTTGGGGCTGGCCCAAAAACTGGCCAAGCGACTTGCTGAAAAGATAATGAACGTGCCAGGAAACGACTCGGATCTAACATAATACTTTGCCAGGTGGCTTTGTACTGGTCAATTTGCTGGATCCTCCCCTATTGGTTCGAAGTAAAAGCATAAGTACATTGTCAGTAGAATAGCAGAGGCACATTACCAAAAATGGAACATTCTTTGCCTCCTCAATCCTGAGCTGCTGTTTACTGCTCGTGTCATTCTTACGCCGTTTGAACTCATCATACTCGAGTGGATTGCGTCTCCGCATGAATTGCACCGACGTCCCTTCCATCACCTTTAAACCGGTCACTGCTTCAGCCTGTGCTACTCCGTCAAAGTCACGCATCTCTGGGTTGTAGCCTTGGGTCATCATACGCAATTCTCCCTGCTGCCACCGTTCAATCTCCATGGCATAGGCTTTTCCCACCTCCTGGCCTTCCCATGATGTGAGCGATAGTCTTATACATTTGTGGATAGACTTACCTTCCACCTCGTTCATTAGCTGATCTGTTTCCGAATCCCGTATAGCAGTTGGATCGGTGTCCTGTTGACTGCTGGCTGACCAGGCGTCTATCATCATATGTTTAGGAAATGGACCTTCTGTGCCTTTGTGGATGGCACCAATAGCGCCATGCTTTTTCCCAAGCCCTTCCGTGGTCAAGGCCACCGCTCTCACTGAATGATCTTTCACCTGGACGCTAGGGTTTTGCCGACCAAGTAGTTTATGCTCATTCTGTGCCTTTCGGAATGTGGCAGTTATGTGCGCTTCCTCTTTTCTCTTCTTCTCCTTCATGATTCGAAGAAAATTTTGATGCACTGTTCTGTCTCTGTTTTGCTCCATGTCTGGCTGGCGCAAAGGTCAGTGATGTTCGAGGTGCAATAAGTACTACTCTCCAAAAGACGATAAGGGCAAAATGCAGTCATGTGATCCTTCCTTTATTGTGACAATGCGTTCGAACTTCGTAGCGCCTGGTGCGCTCAGCTAGTTAGCTTCGAGGAGGCACAGTCGCACGTCAGCGAACACTTTTTGCCAATGGTAACAGGCAATGTTTGATAGCGGACATCATGTCCTTGTATGTTATGGGTACTAATCCTCCGACAAGTTATCCGTAACAGTTGGCTTCGAACCTATTAGTGATATACTATTTTTTATTTTTTATTTTTTGAAATCTTTGGAATACTGTAACGTGGTACAAGTAGACTAAGTACTAAGACGCACGGGTATCTAAGGATACTGGGCTGCTACGTGCATAATATATGGTAATAATATGTGAGTATCTGCACTAACTGTGGGGAACAGGATGTAGGTGGGGGTATTGTATAGCTGTAATGTTTTGGAGTGGTAAATTGAGTGGTGTAAGGAACGATTGTCATATGGTGGTGCGAAAATGAAGGTAATAGGTTTGAGTAAGAAATGAAATGTATTTAGTAACCGGTCTCATCGTCTGACTCTGGTGAGTCGGGTTCATCGTCGAATTGTGGTATTTCGCGCTCGGAGACAGGGCGACCGAGGATTGTGAAGGCGCCCCTCTGTTCTAGGTAGGTCGTTAGGGCTGTTATACTCTCAACCATGCCGAGTATAGTGGGGAGGAATATGTCGCAAGAGATCCAGAGGAGGTGGATGCGATGTTCATTATGGTGTTTGCAATCGCGTAGGATGTGTTCCCCTTCTCCACATGGCAGTTTTCGTCCTTATCGGGGTGGAAGCGTCTTTGAAATGATATACATTGTTCGTTGGACGGACCAGAAGACCTTTTGCTTGTATTTATTACTGTAGCTGAGCAGGATATGTGTGCATCAAAGTACTAAATGAAACCCACAAAACGAATTTTATGTGCTACACTCTCGTTACTAAATGAAAACAGAGAGCAATTAACGGCACATAGAGCGCAAGTATCATTACCAGAATGCAGCAGAGCATTCCCTGAGAAGGAAGCAGCTTGATGTTCAAGAGTCTCTGCTTTTTGGAATCCATCTGTCTGAGACGTCAATGGTTGAAAGAAATTTTGTACAGCGTACTGACCTCTTTCCAGGTCCATACAGATATTTGGCCGTTATGGGTGCCTGCAACGGCAACGCGATGACGCGATGAGATCTACTGATTGTCAGACGTGCACATGCGAGCTTGTCCTTGTAACTTACATCTAGAGAACGGTATAGATCTGCAACCAACCCATTAAAAACGGCGGGTGATACATATGTCCGGGCTCACATTCCCCAGGACCATGTAGGTGGTACAAACGAGAAAAGCTTGAGGTCTCATAAATAATCACACCACCAAATCCTCCTGCTACGAGAAGATCATTGTCCAAAAAGGCAAGACCCAATGTCAGGTTTTGCATTGGAGGGACACGGTGATGAATGGTTCCTCGGTGCACCAGCCCTGGTAGCATTAGGATTTCGATACCAGAGGATAAATTTGTAAAGGCTAGAGTTTGAGCGTCATTGCTAAGAGCAGATGTCCCGCTACAATGGAAATGGCTTCAGCATTGATGTATACAATAGATAAGTCTTACATTCGACGGTCAATTTTGATGCAACGAAGAAGCTTCCAGGGACTGAGAAGATAAAGAGAGCTGCTCCAGATTAACCATGCTGAGGCCACAAGGATATATGGTAAATACTCACATAATTGAACCTTGCTTCGATGGATGAGAATCGACCATGCCAATTAGAATCATAGAACCATCTGTTGCTGCTATTCGTACTGTGTTCACCCGCTTGTTAGATATATCCAGGCCATAGCAATGCTGTAAATCGTGCAGTGGACTGTGTGAACCTGAATGAATCTCTAAAGGAGAGAGCCTAATGGCCTTCAGCGTCGGGCCAGTAGCATAAATTTCGACTTGAATGATCTGCAAGTCGCAATCACCACAGATGGCAGCAACACGCCCCTGAGCATCCAAGCACTCGACAGGGCCTTGAACCAAAGTCTGAAAAGCCGACTGAAATGGCCTAAACAGAACTTCAGACTGAAAATTGGAGGTCAGAAGAGTAGATTCAAATAAAGTCTGCGAATGCTACCTGGATCAATGATTGCAAATACCTTATCCCGTTTCCAATGTACGTCGGACATGATCGGATGTAAAGGACAACAGAGCCATCCCGAGACCCAATCCAGAAGGTTTCGGTTCTCCAGCTCATCTCGGCCCACACAATGGTGGTAATATCAGAGCCAACATAGATTGATTGTTGAAGAGACCCCATCGAAATGTTCCATATATTGACGATCTTTTCACTACCTACATACCAGTGAGTAGAAACATCGTGGTCCAAGGAAACCCTCACCTCCTGTCAATAGATATTGTCCGTCTGGTGATATACATATTGCGCGCAAGATGTCCTGCTGAGGAGACTGAAAATGAGTTTTCGTTACAAAACAGAGCTTGGTGCGACGCCTCAGTGGGTTCATGGAGCCAGAATGGAGAGCTTGAATTATGTTTGCGAAGATGGTTCGGTGGAAACACAAATCACAAGTAGGAGATTGCACTGAGGACAACCTCTGCGCGCAATCCAGTCCGAAGCGTGACACCGTGTGAAAATGCTAGCAATCCAGTTGCGGTTGCGTTTCATAGCAGAACCTTCATCTTATTGTTGTCCCTTTTTGTCAAGGCTGTAAGTTCATGGCCTTTGTCTTTCTCCTCCATGCTATGGTCGGCTGCCAGGACGGCTTCCTCAGAAATGCCCTTTGCATTAAACCAGGCTACACGGTGGACAATAAAGTCGACATGTATGTGGAGCTTTGTCAACATCTTCCTTCCGCATGGTGCCCGTGTATCATCAGGTAAGCCTAGCAGCTTTGCTGCCACCTCCGTTAAGTCTTAACGAAGTTTTCTTGATAACAGCTGACGATGTTCGTCCATCGAACCTGCATGCAACGTTTCACGTGGCAGATCGGCACCTACTCCATATCAATGAGCCCTTTAGCAAGCAGGTAAACGACGGAAAGATATATGCTAGGATACCTAATAAGCGCGTGATATGTTGATAACAGCCGGATGTCCAACTTACAAAGTTACTTTGTCCAGCCACCCCACCTCACTTAGCCCATTGGTCCTTAACCATTGCAAAGCTGCTCACTGGTATGTCCGGTGCCCCCCATCCCGCTTGTTGACTGACATAGCAATCTCTTTCAGAGTACAGGATGCGGAAGACGGCACTTGCAGGCCCAGCTGTGGTGAGGTACCTTCGTCATGCGTGTGGCCAGGAATTGATAAGGCTAACCCCCCGATAGCCACCAGCACAGCAAACGTTACAGTCGAGTGTAGGCCAGCCAGTGGTGGCCCGCACCCTTCCTCTATGTCGCAAGTGAAGCCGGACAGTGGCAAGATCTGAACGCGAATATTCTGCTCCTGTGGGCAACGCATACTGTCAGGATGGGGATCTTCGGATTTTCTCTGTTCTCTGGAGTCTCCAGCCAAGTACGTACGTATTTGAACAACTCATGTAACAACCTAGCTGATCATGACAAGACAGCCCTTTGTCACCATTGTCAGAATAACCTCAGCTCCGAGTGAAGACCATGATCACCACCTCCCGACCACTGGCATGACATGAAGCACCTTCAAGCAATTAAACCCAGGCCTACTCATGAGCTATGGTGTATTGGACGCCTTCTTTACCAGTTCTTTCCGCTCTTCTAGAGGTTGTCAAGAGACAAAGAGTAAGCACCTTTCCTATACAATGACGAACGAATAAACAAGCAATCTCACAGGTGATGCAACGCGGCCACGCCAAATGTCATAAGATAGGGTCCCACCAAAACTTTCTGGGACTCTGCTGAGCCTTGAACCTCTCGTCGTTCTCATCAACTCAGTGTGGACATTGGCCAGGACGTCCATCGCCCGAGAACGATGATGGGCTCCCGCTGCTTGGTAGGCCCATTTACATGACATCGGTCCTGCTTGTACATTTATCAGTCGGATTCAGTCCATTAATACCCATTGATTTACAAACAAACTACTACAGCTGGAGTCAAGGAAATGGATCTATATTCGAGAATCAAGAATCTAACTCTGCAGGAGGAACTGTACAACAAGCTCTTTATGTGACCCTTCCAGCTTGGACTGGAGTGATTTCTCCCAAGTGGCGATAAAGATGAACGGAATGAGAACCATTTCATCAATATCTATGTCGAACTTGTGCTCTTGCTGGATATCCGATCGCATGTGCCTCAACAGACCAACAACAATGATTGTCGGATCAAATAGAAAAACTTGTTTGTCTGCCTTGTTGAGAACATCATTCTTATGATTGAACCACTCCTCCAGAGCAGTGGAAGGAACTGCGTTTCCAAAAGCCCTTTTCTCGAAAAGGAAATCCTTGCATTCGGCGGCCATCTCTTGAATCACCGTGATAAAGGAGAGTCGACCTGCTTCTTGCTCACATACTTCAGGGTTGGCAGATTGGTGCCACCGAATAAAGAGTAGACACGGTCTGGTGCTGAGACCATAAAGCTCGCAGATGACTGGATTGTATGTGCTTGGGTCTAGCCCCGTAAAGCACACATCAAGGTCCAACACCTCAACGCGGGAGCGTGTTACATCGTCAAACCTGGTGCAAGTCTCAGAAGATATAGCAGTGAGAGAAGGACAACATCACTTACTTTGGCCCAATAGGAGCTATACCACGATTTGGCCAAATCAGAAAAATCAATGCGTGATACGCGGCATCATCTTTGGACGAGCTGTAAGCTTACGATGGCTAGATGCCGGAGAGGTATGATAGTCTTACCCGGTCCAAGCCAGACGCACAATTCTAACTTATTAGAGAGAATGATATCCTCTGGCAAGTAACTGATCGTGAAGTAACGTCCAAGAGGCGTGAACACAGCCTTTTGAGGCAATGGAGTGATAATGTAACCCAGACCTGGATTAGAGAAAGACGACATCTAGGGAAGGTTGATGGAACCCTGGGTTAATGCGACCTTGCATCGTATTTATCATTAGGAAGAGAGACTTGCGACCTTGTACTTTTTATGCTGCTGTATAGATCTTGTTTTGCCACTCTGAATGGGGGACAAGGTAACATCAGAGCTTCATATTGTTGTGATAGAATTAGCCACAGCTATCGACTTGAATACCAAGCCCATCGTTGTCTGACTGCCATCTCAACGCCAGCTGCACTGTCAAGCAGTGCTAATCAGAACAACCGCAAATCAATCCAATTGCCGCCTTGTATCACTATCTGCACTAGGTACAAATGAAGCCCTGGCATGGAAAGTAAGGTGTGTAGGTGTGACTTCAGCCTTGTTGCATATCCCCATCAATGAAAACTGGTGTCGTAGGCGTAGTCAACGTCGATGTCGATAGTGATGTCAACCAGAACGATTACTTTTAAAACTGTCCCTGACGTGATTCACAACGGAACGACCAGCTGGCAGCAGTGGGCTGGAGGATGTGCGGATACTGCACAGCGTGTGGGTAAGTGTTTCTAGCGCATTCAATAGTTTACCCACCTGCCATGCAGTCCCAGATAGAGCTCTTAGCACTCCTCCACGTAGTCCGGCCGAGTCCGCCAGAGTCCGCCAGAGTCCGCCAGAGTCCGCCAGAGTCCACCAGAGTCCGGCGGACTCTGGCGGACTCTGGCGGACTAACCGGACTAAACCGGACAGTCCTGCCTCTGCCAAAAGTGTTTGTTGACCAGAGTCCAGTCCAGTTGAGTCTTAGTCTGGCGGACTCTGGTGGACTCTGCCAGACTCTGGTCAACTCTAGTA
>Ga0247741_1000930_pt1 | contig 16074 bp, 12 predicted proteins | sample UWRJL213509R2_FD_180945 | JGI IMG/M metagenome (GOLD analysis project Ga0247741, IMG submission 180945) | Plant litter microbial communities from Arlington Agricultural Research Station in Wisconsin, United States - UWRJ-L213-509R-2 | ecosystem: Environmental > Terrestrial > Plant litter >... | reverse complement strand
ACACCGCGACACAGTCGGTGTACTTGCACTTCACACAAGGGTCAGCAACGACGTATGCCATGGACAGAATCTAGCCATATCCGGCCCTTGGCCGGAAGACATGGACGCCAAGATCAGGGGGGTGCAAAGTGCCGCACCATGAAGCTCGCCGCCCTCCTCCTGCTCTCTCTCGTGGCCTGCCAGCGCGGCGAGACGGATTCAGGTGCGCCGACGAAGAGCGTCGTCGCGGCGCCGCCGGGTTCCGACTACGCCGAGGACATCGCGGCGCTCTGCGATTCGATCACCCGATCGGGTGCCGACAAGGTCGACGAGGACGCCCGCGCGCTCACCATCGCGAACTGGCTCGGCGCCAATCTGAAGAGCTCCGAGTCGCGGAAGTTCCTCGTGCAGATCCAGCCGCTCAGCGGTGAGCCAAAGGCAACGGCGCTGGAGAACGAAGCGAAGCGCGTCGGGCTCTCCAGGTGCGCGCTTGCCGCCGAGTGGCGTACACCGCCCGCGAACTAACTTCTGACGCGCTCCGGCGGATACCCCATGTCACGATCGATTCGATCGATACTGGGCTTCGATCGTTATGGCGCGCATCGGACATGCTCTCGCACTCTCGCTGCTCGTCGCGAGCGGCTGCGATGTGGTGTTCGGCCTCGAGCGCGAGCCGCCTCCCGAGCTCGCGGACTACGATCGATGCGGCGCGTTCCTCTACAACGAGCCCCTTCGCTACGCCGTGGTGACCCACGACACCGCGGCCGCGTGGTCGTGGGACGACGCACGCCTTGCCTGTCACTACCGCGGCATGGACCTCGCCGTGCTCAACGACACGCGCGAGCTCGGCATGGCGCCGGAGGAGGCCGTGTGGCCGTTCTGGATCGGTCAGCGGATGATCGGCAGCACGAGCGAGACCGTGGACGGCTGCCCCGCCGTCACGACGGCCGTCTCCGCGCGCTACGTCGCCGCGGATGCCACGGCGTGCGCGATGGTCGGCGCGCCGCTCGAGGTCGATGGCGCGAGCTGTGATGGCGCGTTGCCTCCCGACATGGAGCCGAGCTTCGTCACCAGCGCGCTGTGCGAGACGCCGCGGCCCGAGAGCATCGATTGCCTGGGGCAGGATCCGCTCGACGTGAGCTACATCCTCTCGGATGCCCCGATGACGTTCGCCGCGGCGAAGCAGTTCTGCGCGGCGAAGGACGCTCACCTCGTGGTCGTCGAGACGCAAGCGGAGTGGCGCTTCCTCGCGAAGCAGACGACCGAGGCGTGGTCGAAGCCGTTCTGGCTCGGTAGCCAGTTCACGCAGTCGAAGTGGGAGACGGTGAATGGATGCGCCGGTACATATTCCTGGACGGGTGGAACGCCCGGCGTGCCCGCGAACGGTAGCTGCGTGGCCGCCCAGCTGCGCGCCAGCACCGACGAGGACGCGCCCGCGAGCATGGTCCTCGACGGCGTGGCGCCGACGCCTTGCACCGAAGATCTGATCTACGCGCTCTGCGAGCGCTGAGACCCAACGCACAATGCGGGTTGTTGTGTACGCGCCGCGGCCCGTGCAAGGATCCCGCACATGAGGCGCGTCGCATACGGGCTGCTCGTCGCTTCCGCGCTCGGAGGCTGCAACCAGATCTTCGGGCTCGACGAGACCAAGGCGCGTCCCGATGCGCCCATTCCGCCCGATGCGATGTGGCTGACCATCGATCTCGGGCTACTCCGGCTGACGTACGACCAGAACGTGGCCACCCCGGCGCCGGAGTTCTTGCCGATCCCGGATCTGATGAGCGTGCAGGCCGCCACGGCGGATGGTCCGCTCGTCACCGTGGCGACCGACGCGACGAGCAAGGTCGCGATCCCGATCGACATCTCGATGGCGGGGCCGTTTCGCCTCGTGTACCAGCGCACGGGCGGCATCCCGCACGAGTATCAGGGCCTCGTCACCGACGCGCGCGTGGTCGACCCGTTGTGGGGACCGATCGCGCGCACCGCCGTCCCGGCGAATGCGGGCTGGAAGATCACGCCGGCCGGCGCGTCGCCGAATCACGCTCTCACCCGCGTGTTCACGACGGGCGTCTGGACCGAAGCGAGGACGGTCCAGGTCATCCCGCCGGGCCCGACGTTCGATTACGGCTTCGTGGCGCCGACCACGGTCTCGATGAGTGGACCGCTCGGTCTCCCCGCCGAGACCGACGCGGGCGTGCTGGCCGACTACGCCAATGCGGACAGCTGCGAATCGGCGATCGGCTCGTCGCGCTTCGACGTGAAGAACGCGGCGGCGCACGCCGCCGTGACGGGCGAGACGTGGGACAGCGCGAAGGATCCGCGGCGGGTCACGACGCCGGGAAACATCGCGCTTCCGTCCCGCATCATCCCGTTCGGCGACGAGGCGAATCCCGTGTTTCGCGAGAACTACGGCTTCGTTCCGAGCCAGCGCATGCCGGCGTTCACGCGGCCCGCGCCCGGTGGCCTTGGCCCGCTCGCGCTCCTGCGCAACCCGGTCATGACCGTCGTGCGCTCGTGCTCGGTGCTCAACCCCGTCATGGCCACCGACAACGTGCATCGTCCACGGCTGTTTCGCGAGACGATGCTTGAGGCCGTCTACACCGAAACCACCGTCGATCGCGTGGTGGCCGGGATCCCGCTCACCAACGGTCTCGGCGCGCTGACGCTGTTCCCCACGGGCCAGGCCACCGCCACCGTCGCCACCGATGTAGCGTTCCCGGACGCCGTCAAGCTTACGGCGAAGAGCGGCACCGTCACGGATCTCTTCGCCGCCGATTCGGTCGACCAGATCGCCGTTCCGGCATCGACCGACGCGTGGACGCTCTCGTGGGGCTGGGCCGGCGACACGGGGAAGGCGGACTACTGGGAGGTCCAGCTGCTGGAGATGACGAGCCCGTACCCCACCGCGAGAAAGACCTATGCGACGACCAACGCCACGAAGGCCGGCGTGAAGACCACCACCTCGGTGCGGATCGATCCCGCGGATCTCGTCGCCGGGAAGCACTACGTGTTTCAGATCAACGCGTACGTCGGCCGGCCCGATGCAGGCACCGGCAACTACGAGACCGTGTTCGGCAACCAGTCGATGTCGGTCGTGCACTCGCACACGATCCGCATCCAGTAGCTCGCGTCCGAGATCCGGCCGGACACCGTCCGCACGGCGGACGCTGCGGACAAGCGCTCGCGAAATTTCGCGCAGTTGGCGCGGCACGCATCGTGGAATCCCTCCGCGCGGAGGTTTTCATGTCGGAGCAAGAGAAGAAGGATCGGAGCATCGGCGAGGCCATTCGCGCCATTCACAAGCAGTTCGGATCGGGATCGATCATGCGGCTCGACGGCAGTCAGGCGCAGCAGGTCGACGTGATCCCCACCGGCTCGATCGCGCTCGATGTCGCGCTCGGCTGCGGCGGTTTGCCGCGCGGTCGCATCATCGAGATCTACGGGCCGGAGTCATCGGGCAAGACCACGCTCACCTTGCACGCGATCGCGGAAGCGCAGCGCGCCGGCGGCGTGTGCGCGTTCATCGATGCCGAGCACGCGCTCGATACGGAGTATGCGCGCCGGCTCGGCGTCGACCTCGAGGATCTGCTGGTCTCGCAGCCCGACTGTGGAGAGCAGGCGCTGGAGATCACCGATACGCTCGTCCGCACCGGCGCGATCGATCTGATCGTCGTCGACTCGGTCGCGGCGCTCACGCCACGCGCGGAGATCGAGGGCGACATGGGTGATGCGCACATGGGTCTGCAGGCGCGGCTCATGAGCCAGGCGTTGCGCAAGCTCACCGCGCAGATCGCGCGCACGCGCACGATCGTGATCTTCATCAACCAGCTGCGCCAGAAGATCGGCGTGGTCTACGGGAATCCCGAGACCACCACCGGTGGCAACGCGCTCAAGTTCTACTGCTCGGTGCGCCTCGATATTCGCCGGAAGAAGGCGATCAAGCGCGGCGACGAGACGATCGGATCGGAGTGCAAGGTGAAGGTCGTGAAGAACAAGCTCGCGCCGCCGTTCCGCGAGGCGGACTTCGAGATCCTGTACGGCACGGGCGTGAACAAGCTCGGCGAGCTCGTCGATACCGCGGAGAAGTTCGGGCTGATGGAGAAGTCCGGTACCTGGTACTCGTACGGCGGCGCGAAGCTCGGCCAGGGGCGCGAGAAGGTGGTCGCGCACCTCGACGAGCATCCGGCGTTGCAGACGCAGCTGCGCGAGGCGCTGGTGCGTCAGGCCCGAGCGGCAAGCGCGCCGCCCGCGCACGCGAACGGAGCGGCGTCGTGACCGCGCTCTACGACCGCGTGCGCGTCCTCTCCCGCGCGCTCTACGCCGAGCCCAAGGCGCTCGGGGCGATCGGCGATGCGCTCTACAACCACGTGATGGAGCTGCTCGATTGCGACGCCCTGTCCCGCCTCGAGCAAGAGCTCTGGTCGGTCCTCGACCTCGCCGGTATCGAGGACGAGGACGGCGCGATCGCGACCAAGATGATCCGCGACGCGATCCTCCGTCTCGCCGACGATCCGATGCGGCACGTGAGCGACGTGCCGTACGGGATCACGAAGGCCGAGGCCAAGGCCGCCGCGTTCGACGATGGCTGCCCGTTCTGCGTGATCGAAGCGGCGCGTCCGCCGGACGTCGTCGCCGACGATCACGTCGAGGGCGAGTGCGAGTGCTGCGACATGATGGCCCGCGAATGGCGCGCCGAGCATGCCGATGCCCTGGCGCGCGCCGGGCTCGCACCACGGCGCCCCGCCCGCGCCGCACCGAGCTAAGCTCGGTGCGCGCCGCCAAGGGCGCCGCATCGCCGCATCGCCGCCGCCGAGCAAGGCCGCATCGCCGCATCGCCGCCGCCGAGCGTTCGCGCCCCGGCACTTCCGTGCTGTTTTTGGCCGCCAAGATCGCCGAGGGCGCCAAGGGAAATTATCCACGCGTCGCGAGCGCGGGACGAGATCGCGGATGCTGTGCTGTTGGTCTTAGCATGGGCCTCGCGCGCGCCTTCGCGCGCTCGGATCAAGCTGCGTCCCGAGGCCCCCGTTGCGCTGCGACGCCTTACACGGGTCCGAGGCGTCGCGCGCTTCACGGCGCGTCACGAGGCGTCACGACGCGTCGCGCGCTTCACGGCGCCTCGCGAGGCATCACGACGCGTCGCGCGCTTCACGACGCGTCGTTGCGCGCACCAACAATACGAAGCGGGGTCCGATCCGAGCGCGCGAAGGCGCGCGCGAGGCCCATGCTAAGACCAACGGCACAGCACCCGCGGTCTCGACCATCACCCGCGACGCGTGGAAAATTTCCCTTGGCGCCCTCGGCGATCTTGGCGGCCAAAACAGCACGGGAGTGCGGGCGCGCAGATGCTTGGCGGCGGCGCCGCGCGCACATGCGTGGCGGCGGCTCGCGCGCGCAGATGCTTGGCGGCGGAGCGGCGGCCTGTAGCAAAATGATGCACCCACGAATTGCCTAGGCAAAGTGTCCACCCGAGTGGACCAGGTCCGGCGGGAGTGTCCTGTGGAGTGGACACTCGGACGAGATCTGCCAGGTGCGCAGCGGGTCCAACCATCGATTTCGTCGGCACTTCACCCGATACTGGATCGGTCATGGCACCGACCGAGCGACTAGACGACCACCTGGCGAGCGAGCGCGATTTCTACCGGCGGCTGCTCGATCTGGGGGGGCAGCAGGAGATCGAGCCCCTCCTCGACCAAGCGCTCGCGCTGATCGTCGAGGTCACGGGGGCGACCACCGCCTACCTCGAGCTCTACGACGATTCGGCCGCAACGCCGCGGTTCTGGAAGGGTCACGGGGTCACCGAGCAGGATGTGGCCACGATCCGCACCACGATCTCGCGCGGCATCATCGCACGCGCGATTTCGGAAGGCCGCACGGTGGAGACGCCCTCCGCGTCGCTCGACGAGCGGTTCTCGGCCCTCGGCAGCGTCCGCACGAACGCGATCCAGGCCGTGCTCTGCGCGCCGGTGGGGACCGCACCGCCGATCGGCGTCATCTATCTCCAGGGCCGTAGCCGCCCGGGCATGTTCACCGCTACGGATCGCGGTCGCGCCGAGCTGTTTGCCCGACAGCTCGCACCTCTCGCCGGTCGCCTCGTTTCGAGCGATCCGGACCGGACCGACCACACGCTCGCGGTGCGCGAACGCATCCGATGTCCCGAGATCGTGGGGCATTCGCGAGCGTTGGCGCACCTCCTGCACGCTGCCGCAAACGTGTCTCATCTCGAGGTGGACGTGCTGATCACCGGACCGTCCGGGACTGGCAAGTCATTGCTCGCGAAGACCATCGCGAACAACTCCCCGCGCGCCGCTGGTCCGTTCGTCGAGCTCAACTGCGCGGCCATCCCGGAGGCGCTGCTCGAGAGCGAGCTGTTCGGTGCCGAGCGCGGAGCGCACTCCACCGCCAACACTGCCCGCGCCGGCAAGGTCGCGGCAGCCGAGGGCGGCACGCTGTTCCTCGACGAGATCGGCGAGCTCTCGAGCTCCGCGCAGGCAAAGCTGCTGCAGCTCCTCGAGACCCGCGAGTACCACCCGCTCGGCTCTCGCACCGCGACGAAGGCGAACGTGCGCGTGATGAGCGCGACGAACGCAAACCTCGAGGCGCGGATCGCGGCGAAGCAGTTCCGCGAGGATCTCTACTACCGCCTCCACGTCGTGCCGCTCGAGGTGCCGGGCCTCGACGAGCGCCGCGAGGACATCTCCGAGCTCGTCGAGTTCTTCTGCGCCGACGCGTGCAAGCGCCACAAGCTGCCGCCGATCAAGGTCACCTGGCGCGCGCTCACCGCGTGCCGCAACGCCACGTGGCAGGGCCACACGCGTCAGCTCGCGCACGCGATCGAAGCCGCGGTGATCCGCGCGCACGGCGAAGGCGCCGATGCGCTGCACGAGCACCACGTCTTCCCGAAGGCCGCGCGCGAGGCAGAGCCGGTGACGATGCAGGAAGCGACGCGCCAGTTTCAGAAGCGGCTCGTCCAGGAAGCGCTCGAGAAGCACGACTGGAACGTCACCGCTGCGGCGGCCGACCTCGGACTCGCGCGGTCGCACGTCTACAACCTGATCAACGATTTCGGTTTGCGTGATGGGCGGGGGAGAGAGAAGCCCAAGGACCGCCAATGAGCATTGAAGTACAAAACGCGCGACGACTCCTGACTCAGCCCCGGATCTCGATCATCACCTCGCACCCCGACGCGGAAGTGTCGCGGCTGCAGGGCCTGATCGGCGATCACATCCAGACCGATGGCCGCCTCGCCCTCGAGCATCTGCTCGGCGATCTCGTCCACGCGATCGGCGATACACCGCCGGCGCCGAAGACGTTGGACCTGATCGGCCACGCCACGCCCGATGGCCTCTTGCGCATGGGCGACTGGGTGCTCGACGGCGAGAACCGCACGGTCACCGCATTCTTCCGCGGGATCGCCGACGCCGAGGTCCTGCCGCGGATCGGCGTCACCGCGGTGCGCCTGCTCGGCTGCTCCACGGCCGTCGGCACGCGCGCGCGCGGCACGATGAAGGTGCTCTCCGAGCTGCTCGGCCTCGAGGTGTACGGCACCACGAGCCCGATCTACAACCTGCACTACGACGAGGCCGGCTTCGCGCATCAGTGGCGCTTCCTCCTCTCGGCGGCGAGCGAATCGCCCACGCCGAACGAGGACACGCCCGCGCCGCTGCCGTCGCGCCGCACGCTCGATATCGATTCGCTGCCACTCGTGGCGCTGGGGGCAACGCCCGAGTGGCAGCGGTATCTCGTCGGTCGCGATGTCGCGCGCGAGATCCTCGATCTCGTCGATCGCACCGCCGGTGCGCAGATGCCGGGCTTGCTCGCGATCCCGACCGCGGAGCTCGCGCTGCCGTCGCACCGCGAAGCTCACTACCACCTCGCGGAAGTGATCCTCGACGGAAATTTCCTGCGCGTGTATCCTGATGGGAATGCGCAGCCGGGCATCGTCTATCCGGTGCTCGCTCCGCAGCGATTACTCTCGCTGTTGACTAGTTTGCCGACGGTCTAGCGGACCGCGCGTGCTCAGGGTTGGGGGAAGGGGGAACCACAACTTCAAGGGGTGAAATGAGCAGAACTACGTTCTACGGGTTTGGTGCGTACGTTGGATCGCTCCGGGGATTGAGCGAGTGCGCTTGGTGGGACGACGATCCCGTGCTGACGTACAAGTTCGCGCAGGCCGCGCTCGTTCCATCGGATCTCTCGATGAATCCGAGCGCGGTGCGGGCGGGCAAGATCGGCATCAAGGAGATTCAGGTCGACGATCACCGCCAGGACGGTGGACTGACGACGATCGGACCGCTGTTTCCAACGGGGGCCACGATCGGACAGATCTGGCTGAGCCAGCAGTACTACGAGTCGCTACCGAACAAGCCGCCGCGCCAACCGGCGAGCGGCCCCGACGATGGCTACGACTACGAGTCGACCTGCTATCTGTTCTGGGACGGCGAACAGGGCGACCGCCGGTTCTACGGGTTCCACGCGCACATCGCCCAGGTGAAGGGACCGCTGAGTCAGGTGGAGATCTGGGAAGGCGGAACGGGAAAGATCAGAGGTCGTGGACCACAAGGAACGTGGTGGCTCGACCTCGCGGCCGTCGCGTTGCCACCGGGCCCCGACGGATCCGAGATCTCGCAGGCAGGCGAGACCGGCGCGCTCTTCCTCGACACCACGGCGACGCGGTCCTTGACGCTGCGTGGGCCGAAGAAGCCTCTCGAGATGGGCGAGATCTTGTATCCGTAGCAGCTATCGCGGTGGGACCACGCACCGCAGGCCCATCCCGAAATAGCGAGAATTGACCGAGCGCGGGTTCTCGTTCGCGACGTAGTCGGCCATTTCGTCGACGGGCGTGTAGATCGCGCTGCCGCCGCGGACGATGCGGAACGTGGGTCCCGCGTCCGAGATGGAATCGCTCCATTCCGCCGCATTTCCGACGAGGTCGTAGACGCCTTCGACGGATACGTCCTCGGGGAAGGTGCCGACGTCGGCGAGACCAGGTCCGCCCACACCCTTCACCTTGGCCGCCCGCGGGCGCCGGTCCGGCCCCCACGCGTGATTGCGGACCGGTGCTGGATTCGGCGAGCCATTCGGGAGCCGCTCCCCGCCACGCAGCACGCGCGTCCATTGCTCGCGCGTCGGGAGCTGCTTGCCGAAGAACGCACAGAACGCGCGGGCCTCGTACCAATCCACGCCGGTGACCGGGCCGCGCGGGTGCGACGCATCGCCGAGGCCGGGGTCAGCGGGGTAGGACGGTGTCGTGATGCCCGTGATTCGAGACATCGCGCCGAAGGCCGAGAACATGGCGTTCGTCACCTCGGTGCGGTCGATCCGGAACGCGGGGAGCTCGATGCGGCGCGCTGGCTCGTGCGGCGCATCGCTGGATGGCGGATCTCCCGGTCCACCGAACATGAATCCACCGGCCGCGATCGGAATCGTGTCGGCGAGGCTGGCCGCGCACGTGGGCACCGCGACGTGCAGTACCTCGGGCGCACCGACGCGGCGCGCGTATCCCGGCACCTGACGGATCGGGATCGTCGACGGCGAGCAGTCGCCGCGCCTCACGACCAGGAAGGCCGCTCCGCCGCGCGCCTCGACCTCGTCGATCCGCGCGGCTCCCGAGAACCGCGACGGCCCCCGCTCGACCAGCTCCTCGGCAAAGGGCCTACCCGCGCGCGTCGGGTCACCGTCGGTGGGAAAGTGCAGCGTCCAGTCGAGTCCCTGGATCGAGCTCGCCGGCGCGGGGTGAGCCTCTTGCGCGACCGGATCCCAGTCGAACGGCTCGATCGAGAGCAGGAACTGACCCAGGTCCCGGCTCACCAGCGAGTCCTCGCGCTCGGTCTTCAGCTTGTCGACGTGCCGGAGATAGAACCCGGCGCTCGCGATCGCCATCGAAGCGCCGAGAAGCGTGACGAGGGTCGCGAGGCGGCGGCGCAGCACCTGCTTCGAGCGCTCGACGAGCTTCGACGGCGTCCAGCCGTTACCGCCATCGCCTCGCTGGCTCCACTCGGCATCGAGCTCCAGGATCGCCGCCTCGTAGGGGGCGAGCTCGCGGAGCTCGGCGCGACCGAGGAGGCTCGGTGCCTCGGGCCGAGACCGACGAAGGTGATAGCGCAGGAGCTCGATCGCGCGCCGGCGATCCAGATCGCGGCGGTCGATCCAGGCGAGCACGCGGGGCACGAGGCTGTCGTGCACGAGCTCCCAGCCCGCGTCTCCTTCCGCGCCGCGCACGCGCACGAGCAAGCCACGCGATCGCAGCGCCTCGAGCACGGCGCGAACCTCGCGTTCGCCGTGCCTCGCACCGACGATGCCGAGGAGCTCCACTTCCGGGCGCATCGCGCGCTCGTGCGTGGTGGTGACGAGCGCCACGAAGAGGTCGCGTGCGATGACGTCGCGACCATCGGCGAGCTCGGTATCGAGCACGCGCTCGAGGTACTCGCCGACGATCGCGTCGAAGCCGCCGAGCGCACGGTAATGGGCGAGCGTGAGCGTGGCGGTCCCCGGCGGAAGCGCCTCGTACATCACGGTGCAAGCGAGCTGGAGGTGCGGCGGGTAGATCGCCGGCGATGCGCCCCACCCCATCTCGGGTCCGAGCGCCGCCGCCGCCTTCTGGAGATCGGAGAGCAAGACGTCGAGTAGATCGGTATCGATCGCGAGCCGCGCTTCGGTGAGCGGTGCGGTGATCGCATCGCGGGCGCCCCCCGGTCCGAGCGGCGGGAGACGAAGGATCGGCGCACCGGCCTCGATCTCCTGCGTGCGGGCGACGAGACGTGCGAGATAGTCCTCGCGGATCGTCAGCACGACCGCCACGTCGGCACCCGGCCAGCGCTCGAAGGCGAGGATCTCCCGCACGAGATCGGACTTGGGTGAAGTCTCGGCGAGCGCGCTCTCGAGCTGGTCCAGCACGATCACGTGCTTCCCGCCCTTCGCGGCGTGGTGAGCGACGATGGCCTCGGCGATCGTCTCGGCGCCGGAGTGGATCACGTCGGCGACCGCGACGACGTTGTTGCCGCGGCAGCGAACGTACGTCGCCTGGATGCCGAGCGCCTCGAGCCGGGGAACCAGGCCCGCGCGGAGGAGCGAGGTCTTGCCCACGCCGGAGGGCGCGGTGTAGATGACGCTGCGCCGGAACAGCACGTGCTCGGTGAGCATCGCGAGGTCGGCCTCGCGACCGTGAAGCCGCCCGCGATCCTCCTCGGTGAGGGGCGACAGGTGGCGGAACGGGAGCACCGGTGCGACCTCGGCCTGCTCCGGCACGGCCGCGCCCGTGAGCGCGGATGCGAGCTCGGACGCACTCTGGTAGCGCTTCGCCGGATCCGAATCGAGCGCGCGTTCGCACACCTTGCGGAGCTCGGGATCCTCGATCAGCTCGAACGGCGGCAAGAGCGTCATCGCGTTCGGGCGGCGCCACCCGGTGAGGAGGTGCACGAACACGAGCACCGCGGAGAACAGATCGGAGCGCGCGTCGACGCGGCCCTCCATCATCTGCTCGGGCGCCATGTACGCGGGCGTGCCGCCGGCGGACTCGGCCGGGCGATCGGGAGAGCGCAGGCGCGAGAGGCCGAAGTCGACGAGCACCACGCGCTCGAGATCGTCCTTCTCGACGACGATCGCGTTCGCCGGCTTGACGTCCGCGTGCACGAGGCCCGCGTCGTGCGCGGCGGCGAGCCCGGCCAGCAGCTGGCGCGTGAGCTCGATCGCGCGCTCGCGCGTGACCTTGCCGGCGCCGATGACCTGCTGGAGATCCTGGCCGTCGAGCAGCTCCATCGCGAAGAACAGGCGGCCGTCCTGGGTGATATCCGCCTGATGGATGCGCACCACGTTCGCGTGATCGATGCGACCGACGCTGCGGATCTCGTGCACGAACAAGCGTCCGTCCTCCGAGGATGGATCGATATCGGAGTGGAGGACCTTGAGCGCGACATCGCGCTCGACCGCGAGCTGGCGCGCGCGATACACGGTGCCGAAGGTGCCGCGCGCGACGATCTGATCGATGCGGAACCGACCGGGCAGCACGGTGCCCGTGAGGTCATCCTCGACGGAGGGATTGCGCGGGATCCGCGGGCGCGTGCCGCGCAGCGAGAGCTGCGAGCGACGTACGTCCCAGAGGCCGGCGAGCGGAGGCGGCTGCGCGATCGTCTCCGACGCCTCGGACTTCTGCAGCGCGGAGTGGTGACCGCAGGTCGCGAGATGGATGGCGAGGCTCGCCATGGTCACCGTGCCGGTGCGCTTGTCGAGCGCCTCGCCGCACAGGCCGGAGAGCAAGCCATCGATCAACGGCCGCCCGGCCGTCGGCGCGTCGATGGCGATCAAGTGCGCGGGCTTGGACGTCCGCAGCACGCGCAACCAGCCCGCGGCCCCTCCGGCACCGGAGGCGGACATCACGAGCACGACCTGCTCCGCCTTCGCCGCGGCGATGCGCTCGTGGATCCACGCGAGCGGCAGCGTGGACTCGTCGGGGTACTCGTCGGGCTTCTCGCCGGTGACGAGCGCCAGGCCGCCGGCGATGTCGATCACGGTACCGAGCAGCACGAGCACCACGACCCGCGCTTCCTCGGTCACGAGCTCGTCGATGTGGCGCTTCAGGGTGCCGCGATCGGCGGAGTAACGCTCGCCGGAGGTCGCGGTCAGGCGACGGATCTGCCACTGCGCACCGGTAGCGAGGAGCGCCTCACCGACCTGACCGAGCGTGTGGACACCACTCGCGTCGAGCGCGGTGCCGCCCTGCGTGCCGTGCCCGGCGACGAGGAGCGCTGCGCCATCGGGCCGGCGAGGAGCCATCGCAGCCAGATTACGCTAACCAGCGGGTCACGCGCGCGGCGATCAGACCAGGAGCTTCGACGTGAAGGAAGTGACCCACGTTCGGCACGATCTCGAGCACGCGCTCCGCGAACCAGCGTCGATCGGCATCGGTGGGCGGAACGATGCACCCGTCGTCGGCGCCGTGGAGCTGGAGGAGCGGCGTGGTGACGCGCGCGTCGGCCTTGCGCAGGCGATCGACGAGCGTGGTGAACGGGCGGAGGATCGCGCGGTAGTACGCGAGCGGCGCGGGCATGCTCGCGGCGAGGCATGCGTGCAGCGCGGCGCGGCGTGCCGGATCGAGCGTGAAGCCCGGCGACCAGTCGCGCCACAGGCGATCGACGAGCGATCCGGCGACGAAGCCGGCGCCCGGCAGCTGGAATAGCGCCATGTACCAGCTCTTCGTCCACTGCTGGGAGTACGCGAGCGAGCGCAGGAACGTGCTCGGGTGCGGGATCGCGAGCGTGACGGCGCGGCGCACGCGCGCGGGAGATCGTGCGCACAGCGTGTACGTGATGATGCCGCCCCAGTCGTGACCGACCACATCGGCCTCGCCGCCGAGCCGATCGATCAAGGCACATACGTCGGCGGCGAGCGTCTCGGTGTCGTACGGACCCACGCGCGGCGACGGCGCGTAACCGCGGAGCCACGGTGCGACCACGCGATGCGTGCGCGCGAGCTCCTCGAGAAACGGCGTCGCGGTGGGCGGGTGATCCGGGAAGCCGTGCAAGTACACGAGCGGACGCGCCGCGCGATCGCCGCCGACAAGCGCGTGCACCTCGCCCACCGGGAGCGCGAACGTGGCGCGCTCGAGCATCAGGGCGCGAGACCGCCGGGACCGACCGCCGCCTCGAGCCGGCGCTCGAGATCGGTGAGATCCGCTTGCGGCACGCGGTCCGTACGCCACGAGAAGCGCACCGCGTTGCCTTTGATGTCGTGGCGGAACGCCTTGGTGCCGATCACGGTGAGCATGTCGAAGTAGACATCCATCAGGCCACCCTGGCCCGCGAACTGGGAGCGCACGCCATCGGCCATGTTGCCGATGTACATCTTGCCCATCGAGATCCAGCCGTCGACGTCGGTCGACGTCGGAGCGGGCGACAGCGCGAGATCGACCTGCACGTCCATCGAGCGCTTCGAATTCATCATCTTCATCATCGGATCGGCCTCGGCCGTCTCCGGCGCGCCGATCGCGAAGCGCGCCTTCTCGATCTTGAAGCCGGGCAGAAAATCGCGCGGACCGACGGCGCCGATGATGCAACGACCGCGCGTATCGGCGAGCACGGCCTCGGTGTCCTTGACCTTCGCGAGGCCCGTGGCCGCATCGGCGAGCGTGACGACGGGATCGAGATCGGCGTTCTTGCCGTCGATGCCGCCGATGAACACCACGTAGTTCGCCTTGCCGGCCTCCTGCGACCAGCGGTCGTCGGGAACCTCGCCCCACTGGATCGGTAGCAGGCGGACGTGGATCGTGCGCGGCCCGTTGACACCCGCGGTCTCGAGGCTGAAGTGGCCCTTGCCGAGATCCTTCGGCGGCGAGCCCGGCGAGAGGATCTTCAGCATCTCGCTCATCTTCTCGGGATGCGCGAGGTTCGCCGCGACGTACATGCACGGCGAGCCGCCGCAGTCGTAGCCGCCGATCGCGGCGAGGTCGCGGCCGAGGTCCAGGCCCATCGCCGTCATCGCCGGAACGACGTTGGGCGAGAGCTTCTCGAATGCCTCGCCCGGCGTCTTCGTGCCCGACAGGCTCATCACGGCGCGGTAGCAAGCGAAGTTCATCTCGCCCCACCACGCACTGTCCTTCGGCGCGACGAACGTGACGCTGTTCGTGACGACCGGGCTGACGCTCGGGCCGTCGATCTTCTTCGGCGCCGGCAGCTTCGCCGGGGCGACGCCGTCCTTGTCGACCACGGTCTCGGACTTCTTGCACGCGACGAGCGCGAGCGCGAACCCCACCAGCACATGTCCCATTCGCATGGGCGTACCGTGCCACAATCGCGGCGTGATCTGGCGCTTCGTCCTCGTGGTCCTGACGGCATGCGGGGCATCCGCAACTCCCCCTCCGCGCATCGAGCCGCGGCCCGAGCCCGGCGTGGTGCCGGTGGTCGCCGAGCCGCCGGTCGCGATCACGCCGCGCTTCGATCTCGACGTGCCGAGCGCGCCGACGAGCCTCGTGGTGATCGGCGGCAAGCTCTTGTGGACCGATAGCCTCGGGGCGATCTGGTCGATGCCGAGCGATGGCAGTGCACCGGCGCGGCTGCTCGGCGATGCGCGGTTCGCGTTTCATCTGTTCCGCGCCGGTGATGAGGCGTTCGCCACCGCGCGCGGTGATCTGCTCCGCGTGGATGCCGATGGCAACGTGCACGCGCTCGGCGTGAAGCTGAAGGATCTCGCGGAGGAATCGGCCGGCGATGCGAACGGGCTGTACATCACGATGTTCAAGCGCACCGAGATCCTGCGCGTGCCGGTCACCGGTGGTGCGGCCACGAAGCTCGCCGACGTGACGCGCGGCGTGCTCGGGATCCACGACGCCACGCTGTACGCGGCGAGCTACACCGGCGGCACGCTCGTGGCCATTCCGACCAAGGGCGGCGCCGCGAAGACGATCGCGTCCAACCTGCCGCGGCCCACCGCGGTCGCCGCCGACGAGCGCGCGGTGTACGTGTACTGCGAACGCGACCAGACGGTGCGGCGGATCGATCTCGCGGATGGCGCCGTGAGCGTGATCGCGCGCGAGCTCACGAACAGCGACGACATCGTCTCCGACGGCGCGTATCTCTACACGTTCACGTGGGGCGCGCAGCCGGGACTCGTCCGCGTGTGGAAGGACGGATCGCATCCCGCGCAGCGCCTGACCACGGATCTCGCGACGCCGAACAAGATCGCGGTCGATGCCGAGGCGGTGTACGTGTCGAGCCGCGATCAGAAGCGGATCGTGAAGCTCGTCAAGGCCGCGCTCCCGGCACCCTAGCTCGCGATGCGGTGATCCGCGATCAGCTGGTGCTCGACGAGGCGGTGGTACGTGCCGCGCTTCTCCATCAGCTCCTCGTGCCGGCCCGACTCGACGATGCGCGCGCCCTCGATCACCACGATGCGATCCGCGTCGCGCACGGTGCTCAGCCGATGCGCCACGATCAGCGTGGTGCGGCCTTCCATGAGGCGCGCGAGGGCGCTCTGGACCGCGGCCTCGCTCTCGGCGTCGAGGTTCGAGGTGGCCTCGTCGAGGATCAGCACGCGCGGGTTCGCGATGATCGCGCGGGCGAGCGCCACGCGCTGCTTCTGTCCACCGGAGAGCTTGGTGCCGCGCTC
>Ga0247741_1000929_pt1 | contig 16078 bp, 13 predicted proteins | sample UWRJL213509R2_FD_180945 | JGI IMG/M metagenome (GOLD analysis project Ga0247741, IMG submission 180945) | Plant litter microbial communities from Arlington Agricultural Research Station in Wisconsin, United States - UWRJ-L213-509R-2 | ecosystem: Environmental > Terrestrial > Plant litter >... | reverse complement strand
TGTGCAATAGGCAAAGAGCCAAAACGTTGCGCGTACATTTGGCTTAAACCGCAAGGTTCAAAACGTGAAGGCATCAATAAGAAATCGCTGCCCGCAAAAATACGGCGTGCATCGGCTTCGTTAAAACCTATGTGAACACCAACATGTTGCGGGTGACGTTGCGCGAGGTGCACCAATTCTTTTTCAATTTTTGTTTCGCCGCTGCCCATTACCACTAAACGGCCACCAGCTTTAACAATGATGTCTGCAATTCGTAAAGTGAGATCCAACCCTTTTTGATGAGCTAAGCGCGATACCACCGCAAACAGCGGGCCATTACCCGGCTTTAAACCAAACATTTTTTCTACGTAATGCGTATTAGCGCGTTTTCCGTTCCACTTGCGTACTGCAAAACCTTCAACTAAATGCGGGTCGGTTGCTGGCTCCCAACTTTCATCAATGCCATTAGTGATTCCGCTTAATCGGCCTTCATCCAGTTTTTTCTTTAATAGACCTTCAAGTCCGCAGCCAAATTTTTGTTCGGTAATTTCGCGTGCATAATTTTCGCTTACGGTTGTTACATGGTTCGCGTAATTAATGCCTGCTTTTAAAAACGAAAGCTGCCCATAAAATTCCATGCTTTCGATATCAAATACCTCGGGCGGAAAACCGAGTTCTGCGCTGCAGTGAGAGGCGCAAAGACCTTGGTGAGCAAGGTTATGAATGGTAAATACGCTGGGCGTCATTTGGCCTTGCCACTTCATATATGCAGGCGTTAAAGCCGCTGGCCAGTCGTGAGCGTGTACTAATTCTGGTTGCCAATTTAGTGCAGCTTTGCCTCGTGCTATCTCTGCAGCGGCATGTGCAAAACAAGCGAAACGAAGGTGATTGTCACTCCAATCTTTTCCAGTAGCGTCGCCGTAAGGATTACCTTTACGCTCATAAAGCTCAGGACAAATAAGTACGTAAATTACCGGGCCATTTAATCCAAGTGTCTGAATCTGCATCTCCCCAATCTTGCACGCGGGAAAGCCAGCGAATGCTTCAATCTCATCCACAATTTTTATAGCGTGCCCGCTATTAATAATTTGTGTATAGCCCGGAATAAAAACGCGTACATCATTACGTTTTAATAATGCTCTAGGTAGAGCAGCAGACACGTCGCCAAGCCCACCCACCTTAATCAAATCAGCGTACTCAGATGTTACGAATAAAATGTTTCGCTTATTTTTATAAGCAAGGTTTTTAACGGATGGCGATGAAAGCTGTAAATCCGTAGGTAAATTGAGATGTGAGAGATGCGCAATACTAGCAGCGGTTCCCATGGTAGACTCCAAAATAGTATTTCATTAATACAGCAATGACCGTGCCTGTTACCAAGCTTAGAGTCTTATCTGTCGCAAATTTCCGTTAAATTATTCTGCAATTAATCAACACTTATAGTGATGACTCGGTACAAATGCAGAAGTTCTTTATTTCTTAGCACCATTCATCGTCAAAAATATTTAAAAACTATAAGTAAACTATTTTTAACGCAGTGCAATATTTAAACCGGAGGTTGATGTTCTGGTGTATGTATTTGGTCTGCGCTTGAAGGCGCTTTAGGCGCTTCCTCGTGCAAATTTGCACGCAATTGCGGCAGTGATTCGGGGTAATGCAAGCTAATAAAATTAATTAACTTTTCACGCACAAAACAGCGTAGATCCCAGTTGCTGGAAGAATCTTTGCTGCTCACCAAAATACGCAATTGCATCGCTTTGTCAGTAGCATCGGTGACTTGTAAAACGGATACTTTTCCGTCCCACAAATTAGGTGATTGCTTACATAACTCGTCCAACTCTTTGCGTAGCGGTTCTAATGGCATTGAATAATCCACCCATAAAAATAACGAACCGATTAGATCAGATGTTTTACGTGTCCAATTTTGAAATGGATGTTCAATAAAATATTGCAGCGGCACCACTAAGCGACGGTCATCCCAAATCCGAATCACGACATAGGTGCCGGTTATTTCTTCCACACGGCCCCATTCGTTTTCTACGATCACAACATCATCCAAACGAATAGGTTGGGTAATGGCAAGTTGTAAGCCGGCAATTAAATTTCCTAAGACAGGTTTTGCAGCAAAACCAACGGCTAACCCTGCCAAACCCGCAGAGGCAAGTAAGCTGGTGCCAAATTGGCGTGCATTAGGAAAGGTCATTAGCATTGCTGCTAAACCAAATAAAATTATAAAAAAACCGAGAGTCTGGACCAACACTTTAGTCTGCGTTTGAATTCTGCGGGCAGATAAATTGTCGGTAATATTCATTGGGTTGCGCTGCAAAATAATATCTTGCCCAACCGCGATAATTCTTAAACCTAACCACGTTAAGGCACCAATAATAAACAGCGAATTTATGTGTCGTGCTAAATCAATAAAATGAAAATCGTCATCCGCTGAGCCTAAATAAGCGCGTAAGCCGAGTAGGGGAATAAGTAAGTTAATAGGGGGTTTTATACGCTCCAATAAATCGCGAGCAAATGAGAACGGGCTGGCAATGCGAGTTAATAATTTCGTAAGAAGCGGCGCAATTACGGCGAGCACTAGAACCAGAACGGCGGCACCTAATAATAATTTTAATTCGGGGAGGTACTGCTCCCAATTAATTGTCATTGTCATACTCCTACAATCTGTACTACACAATTTATTGGTGATTCGCGAACTAATGCAAAACGCTAAAATGATATTTATCTCGACACTTTTTAGTAACAAATGTTATCAATGTGTTAAAAGCTATCGCGATAGCGCATTTATATCACCGTGAGAAATAGAGGCTCTGTATGCGAGCGCACACAGACATCGAATTGGAGAGTTATTGGCGGTTATGTATGAAGAGAAGAGTGCGTCTGTCGCGTAAATCTTTAAGGTTGTAATGATTAATCCGGTTTACGTAGCGCTAAAATTAATTCTTGTTTATTCATGGTTGAGCGACCGCTGATATTTTTTGTGCGAGCTTTGATAAGCAGCTCTGACTTTTTTTGTGATTCTAGTGAATCTACCTTGGATTTTTCCTGCTTAGTGTGAACAGCATTCTTTGCAGAATCTTCCCGCGCTTCTGCTTTCTGAATTTTACTGGTCGTTTTTCCAGAACCCGATTTTTCACCGCCGCCTGATTGTTTATTAACGGTAGCCCAAGCTATGGCTTCAGCCTTTTTCGTGGGTATTCCCTGAGCTTTGTAGCTTGTTTCAATTTGTTGAGCTTTCTTCTTTTGCTCCGTTGAATATTTTGCTTTGCTACCTTGAACCATTACACTACTCCAACTTCATAAATTGATGAAAGCGTACTGTTAGAGATACGCAGTTTCTTCGGGCGAATTCTGCCAATTATCATGCAATCCATCGCTAACGCGTACCGGTGCTGCAGCTAATTCTTTGGTGTCGATATCATCTAGGCAGGAGAGGTGAATGCTGTAGAAATCTCCGCCAACTTCTTCGAGGTATCCGCGAGTAAATGTGCGAACGCCGCAATGTTTACAAAATAAGTTGTGAGTAGAGTGCGTATTAAATAGGTAATCGTTTAAATCGTTTTCACCGGATATTAAGGTGAATGCAGCGGGCTTGATAGTAACGCACCATAAGCGTATTTTGCGGCAGAAAGAGCAGTTACACTTTCCAGTGCCTTGAGCTAAATCAAATTTAACTCTAATTTTTACTTTTCCGCAGTGGCAACTGCCGTGATAAGTCTTTTCCATCTCAATCACCTTTAAGTAGATAAACAGAAACCACAACTCTTAAATTAAATCCTTTTGAATCCCTATATCCCCTAATTTTTCTACAGCCCAACAGTGAAAATGACGGCAATGCCGTCATTTTCTACTTAAAGCATCAACTTATTTCTTTTTATAAGTTTTTGCTAATTCTTGTGCCAAGTGCAAATGATGCTCAAGTTTTGGCAACGTCGCTACCGCGAAGCTAGCTAACTCAGGATCGGGAGATACTGATGCTTTCTTGAAAAGTGCAATCGCATCTTCATGCGCTTTTACTTGGTTATTTGCGTAGGCTTCGTCGAAAGATTCGCCATCGCGTTGTTTCAGTACAGCTGCTTTAGCTTTATTCATCAATTCCGCTTCGGTAGAAACTTTCAGTTTCTTCTTGGCTGCAATGCTAGCCAATTCTCTGTTAGCGGCGGTGTGATCATTAATGACTGCTTGAGCGAAAGTTTTTACATCGCCAGCAGTTGATTTTTGCAAAGCCAGTTTGGCGGTCTCAATTTCTGCTATACCAGCGGCAGAAGCATCTTCTACGAAATCATCTGCATCCACAGTGTCTGCTGCCATTGCAGTGCCGCACACAGCGCTGAATGCGAAAAGGAATGCACCGGTCATTAACAATTTAGTTGTCTTCATATTGATTACCTCTGTTTTAAATTTAGTTACGAGTTATTAAATAATTTCCTTCTACGGGCGGCATGTGACTGCTACCTTGATGCGAAGGTTGCCAAACTGAAAAGGTTAATACGGTGCGTTAGCGAACTCAAAATATAAGGTCATGTTTCGCTTTAGTGGTTTGCCTATTAACAGATTTTAATTTTAAAATTTTAATCTATGCGATTTTCTTAAACATAATAATGATGGTATTTCGTTTAAATTGTTTTAATAATTTATAAAGTTATTTGGTAATTGCAAATTGCTCTAAAGATCTATTGAAATTAAAAAAATTAGGTGCTTAGATAAAAATGAGTGTGAAAGCACTTGCTGTTAGTTAGAAGTTTTTACTTTTAATTAGTGGGAACATTAATGTAATCACCGCGAGGAAAATGATTATGGCCCAGCAACACGAAGGTAAAGGAAATTTTGCTGAAAACCCAAAAGCAGCTTCGGCGGCAGGTAAAAAGGGTGGTCAAGCAAGCCATTCAAAAACTACATCCAAGCAAGGCTCAGGTGGGAACTCCAAAAGCGGACAAAAGTCGTAGCTCAGGAGCGGTGGATGGAAGCACTGCTTCCATCCACTACTACTTAAAGCAATTTAAATAACCCATGTAAGTTTAATTAGAGATAATAATCGGTGAAAAAATGAAAAATCTTGAAAAATTAATTTTAAGGCAAGTCGTATTTGCGTTGATTCCGTTGCCAGATATGGTTTGTCGTTCCGGTCAATTCATCGCTAGCATGCCTGTTCCAATTTCCATGGCGGCAATGAAATAATGCTCGCCGAGCCTGCCCATTTTTCTTGGTTGGCCTGTGAGCCAGCGTACAGAAAATGATAAAGGAATTTCCTCATCATGTTGCCTGGACAGACGCAATGGCGGATGGCGGCAGCTTTGTGGGTTTAATTGAATACCAACGAAAATTGCCTTTTTCCTGCGTACATATATTGTGGGTGATAAATCCCGCCATTAGCGATCAAATTGAAGCCGAGTTATCGGCAATTAAAATGCTTGAAAAGATTTGCAGAATTACTGATAGCGATACTGTTGTCTACGATGATGGCGTAGCACTTTAATTAGCAAATTTTTAGGCATATTTATCGCAAATGCGTCGATCAATAAAGATCACGGTAATCAATCGCTACAAGGAAATTTGCAATGGCTAGAGCAATTTGGAAAGGCGCAATAAGTTTTGGGCTGGTTCATATTCCAGTGGCGTTGCAATCTGCCACGTCTTCTGATGCTGTGGATTTCGACTGGCTTGATGAACGCAGCATGGAGCCCGTGGGTTACAAACGCATAAATAAGGCTACCGGCAAGGAAGTTTCTAAAGAACATATTGTAAAAGGAATTCAGTATGAGAAAGGCCGCTACGTAATTTTAAGTGAAGAAGAAATTCGCACTGCGCATCCTGCCTCCACACAAACCATTGATATTTTCTCGTTTGTTTCAAGTGATGAAATTCCCTTAACCAATATTGATACCCCATATTATTTAGCGCCTGATAAACGCGGCGAAAAAGTTTATGCGCTACTGCGTGAAACTTTGGTGGATGCAAACAAGGTTGCACTTGCCTATGTAATTCTTCACACCCGTCAACATTTAGCGGCACTTATGCCAATCGACTCTGCGCTGGTACTAGTGCTTTTACGCTGGCCCAACGAAGTTCGCGGCCTTGATGAGATCGCCTTAACCAAAGCCACTACCGATGCATCGCTCACTAAAAGCGAAAAAGATATGGCAAAACGCTTAGTGAGTGATATGTCTGGTAAATGGCAACCAGAAGAATATCGCGATACTTTTAAAGAAAAAATAATGGAACTGGTCGACAAGAAAGCGAGTGATGGTGAAATTGAAAATGTTGAAACAGAAGCTGGCGAAGAAACTCGTAAGAGTGCGGACATTATTGATCTAACCGAATTGTTAAAAAGAAGTCTGCGGGGTGAAAAATCCAAGCCAACTTCCAGCAGAAAATCAGCAGAACCAGCGAAAGTAAAAACGGCTTCTAAAACAAGTGCTGCAAAAGCCGAACCTAAAGAAAAAAAGCCTACTAGTACCGCTAAAGTTAAGACATCCACTTCTAAATCAACAACTGCCAAAACGTCCACCACTAAAACTGCCAAAAGTAAGTCGTCAGCGAGGTAGTTCCTGTGGAAAAGGCCTTGAGTGAATATCAAAAAAAACGAAATTTCAAGTTAACTTCTGAGCCCTCAGGTCACCTCGACACTGGTAAACGTAAAAGTAGTGCCCATGCCTTACGCTTCGTAATTCAAAAGCATGATGCACGACGGTTGCATTATGATTTTCGTTTGGAAATGGACGGTACTTTAAAAAGCTGGGCAATTCCTAAAGGCCCAAGTCTTGACCCGAAAGACAAACGCCTTGCGGTGCATGTTGAAGATCATCCCATTAGCTATGGAACTTTTGAAGGTTCAATCCCGCACGGTCAGTATGGTGGTGGTGACGTAATTGTTTGGGATCACGGCGTTTGGCAACCGCATGGTGACCCTTTAGATACTTATAAATCCGGCAAATTAAAATTTACGCTTATTGGAGAAAAACTCACTGGAGAATGGGCGTTGGTGCGAACTCACCTGCGCGGCAGTGGCGATAAAGAGCAATGGCTCCTAATTAAAGAGCACGATGATGTTGCACGGCCGTCGTCCGAATACGACATAGTGAGTGAACTGCCGCAAAGTGTTTTATCGGGAGCGGTAATTAAACCGAAAAATGCCGAGAAAAAAATATCCCCCAAACCCGCGAAAAAAAAAGTTGCCAAACCTGTTAAAAAAGTTGGCTCTCTAAAAAAAGTCATTTTGCCGAAAACACTTTCCCCTGAACTTGCAACCTTGGTAAGCGCTCCTCCGACTGGTGAATGGCTGTATGAAATCAAATACGATGGTTATCGCATTCTCACTCGTATTCAGGATGGCGAGGTAAGGCTATTTACTCGCAACGGTCACGATTGGACTGACCGCTTGCCACTACAAGCAGAAGCCATAGCCGCGTTGAATTTAGGCGATTCCTGGTTAGATGGTGAAGTAGTCGTGTTGAACGATGAAGGCTTGCCTGATTTTCAAGCCCTGCAAAATGCTTTTGAAAAATCTGCTGCCATGAAAGGAAACGCTAAAGAAAAAGGCAAAGAAGAGAGTAAAAGTATTCACTACTATTTATTCGATGCGCCTTTCTTAAATGATTTTGATTTGCGCAATGAGCCGCTTGAATTGCGTCGCGCGGCGCTTGAAAAAATTATTCCAAAACGTGCGAAAAGCCCTTTGCGATTTTCATCTGCATTTGCCCATGGTCACGAAGATGTGCTTGCTAGCGCTTGTGCATTATCCCTAGAAGGCATTATTGGAAAAAGGGCAGGTAGCCACTATGTTACTGCGCGAAGTGGCGATTGGATAAAACTTAAATGTAAATTGCGGCAGGAATTTGTCATTGTTGGCTACACCAAGCCTCAAGGTTCACGCTCCGGTTTTGGAGCTTTGTTAATTGCAGTGCATGAGGAAATTGGAAAATCTGAATTGCGCTACGCGGGCAGGATAGGAACGGGATTTAATGAAGAGCTTTTGCAAGAACTTTATCAAAAATTAAAAAAATTGGAGCGAGACGATACGCCTCTCGCACACGGTTTAAATAATTTGCAGATGCGTGGCGTGCAATGGGTTACTCCTAAACTTATCTGCGAAGCGGAATTTGCCCAGTGGACTGGCGAAGGTGTTTTACGTCAAGCCGCCTTTGTCGCATTGCGCAGTGACAAGCCAGTAAAAGATATTATTCGCGAGCAAGCGAAATCTCCAAATGAACTTAAAGCGGAAGAATCCCCCAAGGAGAATATTAAGATGACTGCAAAAGCAGGTTCAGTAAGAGCGGCTTCTGCAAAAGAAAGCTCTGCAAAAAAGAATTCTACAAAAAAGATCGTTGACAAAACCACTGCATCAAGCGACGAGAAAAAAGCTAAACCAAAAACCACAAAATCTGAAGCGCTGAAAGGCAAAAGTGAAAATTCGCAAGTCACAATAACGCATCCTGATCGCATTATTGATCCTGAATCGCAAGCGACCAAAAAAGATTTAGCAATATTTTACGGTGAAATATCCTCATGGATTTTACCGCATCTCAATCACCGTCCTGTATCCATTTTACGCGCGCCGGAAGGAATTGCAGGTGAGCAGTTTTTTCAAAAGCATACCGAACATTTGGCGATTCCAAATATTAAGCATTTGGATAAATCTTTAGATCCAGGTCATGCTGCGCTAATGGAAATTGATTCAGCACAAGCTCTGGTTGGTGCAGTTCAAATGGGCACTGTTGAATTGCACACTTGGGGATCAACCAGCGATGCGATTGAAACGCCAGATCGCATCATCCTGGATCTCGACCCGGACCCGGCATTACCTTGGCGCAGTGTGGTGGAAGCTACGCGTTTAACTCTTGCGATGTTGGAAGAATTACAACTGGATGCGTTTTTGAAAACCACTGGCGGTAAAGGCATGCATGTTGTTATTCCGCTAAAGCCGGATGCTGATTGGGAATACGTTAAAGAATTTTCTAAAACCATATCGCAATTTATGGAGCGACAAATTCCCGAGCGTTTTGTAGCTAAAATGGGTCCTAAGAATCGCATTGGTAAAATATTTATCGATTATCTCCGCAATCAACGCGGTGCCAGTACAGTTGCAGCATTCTCAGTTCGTGCCCGTGCGGGCTTACCGGTCTCCGTACCTATTACCCAGAATGAGCTACTGAAATTAACCGCATCCTCACAATGGAATATTGAAAATTTACATGAACGGCTTTGTCGTTTGAAGAAAGATCCATGGGTCACCTACGAAAATAAACAGCTTATCACCCAGGCCATGTGGAAAAAGCTGGACGCTAATCACCGCTAAATTTTCTCCAGTTCCCGCCTTATGTTGTGTGGCGCACAGTCGCATGGCGCGCTTAGGTTGATTATAAAAATATTTAGGCTTCCATCACTCATTTGGGTGTTGGAAGATATGTTGTTAATAAATGGAGAAAGGGCGAACCTATGGCCAGCAAAAGTAAAACGAATGCCCCCTCAAGTAATTCTGATTCTGCGAAAAATAGTTCTTTGAAAAGCAGCTCTTCAAAAAATAGCTCAGTAAAAAATAGCTCAGTAAAAAATAGTTCTGCAGACATCCCCGAAGCGACCGTTGCAAAAAAATCTACGTCAACGAAAAATGCATTGCAGAAAAATACTGCAGCGAAGAATTCCAGCACGAAAAAAACATTTTTGAAAGATCCCACGTGGTATAAAGACGCTGTCATTTATCAGGTGCACGTAAAATCTTATTTTGATTCAAACAACGATGGTGTAGGCGATTTTGTCGGCTTGATTGACAAGCTGGATTACATTGCTGAATTAGGTGTAAATGCAATTTGGTTGTTGCCGTTTTATCCATCGCCCATGCGTGACGATGGTTACGATATTGCCGAGTATCGCGCAATACATCCCGCTTACGGAACCATGGCAGATGCGCGCCGTTTTATTGCCGAGGCCCATAAACGTGGTCTGCGTATCATCACTGAAATGGTGATTAACCATACTTCTGACCAACACCCCTGGTTTCAAAAATCGCGCACTGCAAAAAAAGATTCCAAGTGGCGAAATTTTTATGTGTGGTCTGATACCAATCAAAAATATGAAGGCACACGAATTATTTTTTCGGATACCGAAAGTTCTAACTGGACATGGGATCCGGTAGCGGGCCAATATTTTTGGCACAGATTTTACAGCAACCAGCCCGATTTGAATTTTGATAATCCTGAGGTATTAAAAGAAGTACTAAGCATCATGCATTATTGGTTTGATATTGGTGTGGATGGTTTGCGGTTGGATGCCATTCCCTATCTTGTCGAACGTGAGGGTACTGCTAACGAAAATTTGCCTGAAACTCATGCGGTATTAAAAACAATTCGTGCAGATCTCGAAGCAAATTATCCCGACCGAATGTTATTGGCAGAAGCCAATTTATGGCCGGAAGATATTCAGCAATATTTCGGCAATGGTGATGAATGCCATATGGCATTTCACTTTCCGTTGATGCCGCGCATGTATATGGCGATTGCACAGGAAGATCGTTTCCCAATTATCGATATTTTGCGGCAAATGCCAGAGATTCCACAGAATTGCCAATGGGCTATTTTCTTACGCAACCATGATGAACTCACGCTTGAAATGGTGACTGACCAAGAGCGCGATTATTTATGGAATCATTACGCTGCCGATAAACGCGCGCGTATTAATTTAGGTATTCGTCGTCGCCTTGCACCACTCGTTGAGCGCGACCGTCGCCGTATTGAATTGCTAAATAGTTTACTCTTGTCCATGCCAGGAACGCCCACGCTTTATTACGGCGATGAAATTGGTATGGGCGATAATATTTTTCTCGGCGACCGCCACGGCGTGCGTACACCTATGCAGTGGACTGATGACCGCAATGGCGGTTTTTCACGTGCGGACCCAGCAAGTTTAATTGCCCCCGCAATTATGGACCCGCTCTACGGTTTCCAAGCGATTAACGTTGAAGCCCAAGCGCACGATACCCATTCGTTATTAAATTGGACGCGCCGTATGCTTGCGGTGCGCAAACAGCAAAAAGCATTTGGGCGCGGCAGTTTAAAAATGCTCGCGCCTGCCAACCGCAGAATTCTCGCTTACTTGCGTGAGTATGTGAGCCCCGAAGGTGCAACCGAAATTATTTTATGCGTAGCGAATGTGTCGCGCGCTGCGCAAGCCGGTGAGTTGGATTTATCTGCCTATGCGGGAAAAATTCCCGTGGAAATGGTTGGCGGTACTTCCTTCCCGGTAATCTCAAAATTAAATTATCAACTAACTTTACCGCCTTACGGTTTTTACTGGTTTTTATTAGCCGATGAAACACAAATGCCGGGTTGGTACGTTGCGCCAGTTGAACGCACACCAGAATTAACCACCGTAATTATTAAAAATGGTTTGGAAGATTTAATGCAGGTGCCTGCGCTCACTGTTCTTGAAACTCAATCCTTGCCAAGCTATTTACCAAAATGCGCCTGGGTTGGTCACCCTGGTGAGCCCATCGGTGAAGTGAAATTATCCTACACAATTCCTATTGGTGAACCTGCAGATCTTTTGGCATTTACTGAAGTAGAAGTTAATGCGAGCGATACCCTGGAAAAATATTTTTTACCTGTGGGTTTTGTTCCTGATCACTTGGCAGGCACACCATCGCAACAACTTGCCATAGCGCGTTTGCGTCAAAAACGAACTGCAGGTTTATTAACGGATGCATTTACTTTGCCGGAATTTAATCGCCGAATAATTAATTTTATTCGCGATCAAGTCGTGCAACCGTTTGCAGGTGGTGAATTGCAATTTATCGCCTTGCCCGATGCGCTTCCGCTTTTACAAAGTATTGAGCAGAAAAATTGGGATGATAAAAATCACGAAGACATTAATTTGGTTGCCACCAAAGACGCTAACGGCTCGGTTGTTATCGATGAAAAACTCGTGCTTAAACCAATCCGGAAAGTAACGTCTGGCGTACATCCTGAAATGGAAATGAACGCTTATTTACATGCGAATGGTTTTGAAAATATCGCGCTACCTTTAGGTGAAGTTCGCCGTGTAGATGCAAATAATGAACAGTACACGCTGATTATTTTGCAGGCTTATGTCAGCAACCAAGGCGATGCCTGGCAGTGGACACAAAATACCCTGGAACGTGCACTCCGTGGTTTGTTAACCGCGGGAACGTCTTCAATGGACATGCAATTCCCGGCGTTGGACGAGCTACAAAGTTTTGCGCAAACCCTTGGTCGGCGTTTAGGTGAGATGCACGCGTTATTGGCCGGGCCCGCTAAGACGGCAGCACCGAAACATAAAACTGTTAAAGAAAAAGCGCCTAAGGGAAAAGCAGCTGTTGCTGAAGTGTTGAAAGAAAAATCATTCGACAACACTCGCTTCGGATACGTAGAGACTTCGGCTAGTGAATTAGCCAAATGGGTAAAATCTATTAATGATCGTTTAGAGCAAGCATTGGTTATTTTGCGCGAGTACAACTCCACTGATGCCGAGTGGTTGGTTGCAAACGCGAACAAAATCACTGCGCTTATACGAACTCTGGCGAAAACTTCAGGTAAAGGTGCGCGTATACGTGTGCACGGAAACTTCAGCTTGACTCACGTTTTAGTCGTGCGCGGCGATGCCTATTTTGTTCACTTTGAAGATGGCTTAAGCAGTGGAACTCCTGACGACGATCTTCGTCAAAGTCCTGTGAAGGATGTTGCCGATATGTTGTGTTCCTTCGATGATGCCGGCGCTATGGCAATTCGCAGCGCGCAGGCGATGAATACTGCAACGGGAGCTGAACAGATTCGCGCTATCGCAGGTACCTACAATGGTCAGGTTCACGCCGCTTTTTACGATGCTTATTACGCGGCTACTGCGAGCGTACCGGCATTGCGTAAAGCAGACGGCGATGAAGCGAAACTTAAACTTCATTCGATTGATAACCGGTTGACCGAGATACTTAAACGTTTACACCATCCAGATTCGCTGGATGTTGTTATTCAAGGTTTGATCAGGATCATTAAGTAAGTTGTTAACAATTGTTCAAGTAGATGTTGCACTGTTGCGTGGCATTGCGAGTGTGAGTATGCTGCACGGCACAATCTATTAACACGCCAACCAGTCGTGCTGATAGTTGATCGTTAAATCCAGCCATGAGGTTTGAAATGCGTAAACTTTTTGAAATTCCTAAAGCAGGGCTTCTAAGTTTAGTTGTAGCCGTTCTGTGCTTGAGCGCATGCGCAACCAAGCCTTATGTGTCTACCGACTATGAAGCAAGTTACAATTTTGCTGCGTTAAAAACATTTACTGTGAAAGCGCCAAAGCCGGAAACTAAAGACGACATTTTAATTTCGCCCTTTACCTTGTCCCATATTCACGCGCTTGTTAATAGTGAATTGTCGAAGCGTTACCAATCAGTAGCTGAAAACTCAACACCGGATTTTTTAGTGACTTATCACGTAGTGCTCGAAGAGAAAATCGACCCTAATACTTATGATGAGCTTTATGGCTACGGTTTTTGGGGAAGAGGTTATCGCTACCCGTCGCCACTTTTTTATCGTCCACCGATGGGAAGCGTGCGCGTTTACAACCAGGGCAGTTTGATTATTGATATTGTTGATGCGAAAACCCAGCAGCCAATTTGGCGCGGTGTTTCGGAGAAACGTCTCAACAAAGGTTTGGAACCACAGAAACAACGTGAAGTTTTAACCGGTGCTGTATTGGAAGTCTTAAGTCAATTTCCTCCTGTGAAGTAATGGGATGAAGAATAAAAAAAATGGCCGCATTGCGGCCATTTTTTATGGAGCACAAATGCAAAATACTGAAGTAACACCTGCTAGCATTCGTATGGCCGCTATGAATCTGTTATCCATGCGCGAACATTCTGCCAAAGAGTTACAGACGAAATTGGCAAAAAAATTCGAGCAAACGGAATGGATCATCGCTGCCATTGAAAAGTTACGGAGCGATGGACTGCAAAGCGACCAGCGTTTCACCGAAGCTTTTGTTGCCATGCGCTTGCGTCAAGGCAAGGGCGCGCTGGTAATTCGCATGGAGCTAAAAGAGAAGGGCGTAAGTGCATTCTTAATTGATGAATTCCTCATCAATCCTCCAGAAGACACCGATTGGAACGAACTGGCTTGGAAAGCTTACCTCAAAAAATTTGGCACAACTCCTATAGACGATCTTAAAGACAAAGCCAGGCGAGTTCGTTTTTTAACCGCTCGGGGTTTTTCGGGGGCCAATATCCAGGCCGTTTTCAAACGCTCCGCTTCCGATCTCGATGATTAACAAGCTATTGTCGTTTACTCAGGTATTTCTGGCTCCATAAAATATCGACTGTCTTATTTCTGCCGGTAAACAAGTGTTAAACTCGCGCGGGAATTTATAGGCCAGGTATTAGAATAGTAGGCCAATAATCTTTCATCGCAGTCTATCCACCCAATTATCGAGATTTGCTATGCCTTTGCTTTTAGGAATGCGTTTGTTTGCCTGTGTGATTCTAGTTTTCGTTGCACCGGCGTTCGCGCAAAAAATCGAGCGTACCGATGCGCCCCTAAGTGTCATCGCCCAATCCGTTGAGCCCCGCGAACTACAAAATAATATTGAAGCCTTGGGCAATTTGCGTGCGTACGAGTCAACGCTCATCACCGCTAAAACCACTAAAACAGTTACTCACATTCGTTTTGATGATGGCCAACGTGTTAACAAAGGCGACATTTTGGTCGAAATGACCAACGCTGAAGAAGCGGCCCTTATGGACGAAGCGCGTTTGACGGCTGATGAAGCAAAGAAGCAACTGGAACGAACTCAATCCCTCGCCAAAACTGGCGCTATATCCGCCTCAGTGTTGGATGAACGCACCCGTGAATCGCAAACCGCATACGCACGTTTCTTGTCTGTGCAAGCTCGCCTTAAAGATCTCGTTATTGCCGCGCCCTTCAGTGGGGTTGTAGGCCTTCGCAATGTTAGTGAGGGCAGTTTGATTACTCCCGGGCAAACCATCACCACCCTTAACGATGACAGCAGAATGAAATTGGATTTCACCGTACCCGCGATTTATTTGCGCAGCTTACGCATAGGTTTGCCGATAGAAGCGCAAAGCAATGACCTCGGTAATAAAATATTCAAAGGCAAAATTTTTAGCTTGGATAATCAAATCGATGAAGCAACGCGATCAATAAAAGTTCGTGCGATTTTGGATAATCCAAATCATGAGTTGCAGCAAGGTTTGTTGATGACCGTTGTCGCTCATGCGGATATCCGCAAGGCTTTGGTGATCAGCGAATCTGCTTTGGTGCCGATGGGCAGCAATAATTTTGTGTTCGTGTTGAAGCCCAATAAAACCGAAGGCGTAGCGCCCTGGATTGCGGAGAAACGCCAGATTTATATTGGCCAACGCTACAAAGGTTTAGTGGAAGTTGAAAAGGGCTTACAAGCGGGTGAAAAAGTCGTTACGCACGGTTTGCAAAAAATTCGTGTAGGCCAGGCTGTGAAAATCATGGCGGAACAGTCGAACGATCCCGCAAAAAAAACTGAATCCTTAACTGAATTACTGCAACTGAAAAAACAAGAGGGCAAATAGTTATGATGCTCTCTGATGTTTCCATTCGGCGCCCGGTATTCGCGTCTGTTATTTCGCTGTTATTAGTTGCCTTCGGTATTCTCGCGTTTGATCGTTTGTCGCTGCGCGAATATCCCAATATTGATCCACCTATCGTATCCATCCGCACTAGTTATCCTGGTGCTGCTGCGAATATTGTTGAAACCCGTATTACCAAACCTCTGGAAGACCGCATCGCCGGCGTGGAAGGTATTCGCGATATTGAATCTAGCAGTGAAAACGGCGTATCCAATATCACGGTTATTTTTAATATTGAACATGATATTGAAGCGGCCGCGAATGATATCCGCGATAAAATTTCCGGTGCCGTAGGTTCGCTTCCTGAAGAAGCAATTGCACCTGAAGTGCAAAAAATAAATTCCGACGATGACGTTATTATTTGGATGAGTTTGGTTGGCGACAATATGTCGGTGCCGGAATTATCGGATTACGCCAAACGTTACGTGGTCGATAAATTCTCCGCAGTAGAAGGTGTAGCGCGGGTGCGCA
>Ga0247741_1000928_pt1 | contig 16082 bp, 16 predicted proteins | sample UWRJL213509R2_FD_180945 | JGI IMG/M metagenome (GOLD analysis project Ga0247741, IMG submission 180945) | Plant litter microbial communities from Arlington Agricultural Research Station in Wisconsin, United States - UWRJ-L213-509R-2 | ecosystem: Environmental > Terrestrial > Plant litter >... | reverse complement strand
TAGTATCACAGTTTCCCAAGGTAAATCCATCGAAGACTGGGTCTAGTACGACAGAAGGGGAAGTCGATATACCCAAACTTCAACGCCAAATCCGCTCAAGATACAAAGCTCTTTGCTCCTCTCTTGGCGTACGGCCACGAATGCAGGTCGCATCCGATACGGAGGGAGCCCTGCCAACCGACGACGGTTTTTTGCCCCTCGAAGACTCAATGGAGGTGGATGACCAGTCAGGATCTGGGTCTCAGTCTCCAGTTGGGAAGGAAAATCGTATCGCCCCCGGCTCCTCTATCCCAGTATGGAAGATCGATAAAGCCACGGGCACAAGGAAGGCCGTTACCAATTTGGATCTAAGCTATTAAAGCTCTTCCTCTCGAAATCACCAAACCGTTCATTATTCCAGCCAGGAAGTTGGTTCTGAGCTCAACAGACGTTTATCTTCTTCGGGGAGCTTGGTGGGAGACTGAACTTTGAAGCGAGGCGAGCTAGATTTGTGCGCAACTATGAAAGACAGGCTAGAAATTTCTATCCCGATCAAAGGTCGGACGTTTCGACGAGGTGAGCATCACTAGTCTCGTTATTGCGAGCACTCCATGAAGGAATGTCCGCCAGTCATCAAGTGGAACTACCCTAGCTCACAGAGGATTCTCTGGCGCCAGCACACCGTCCGCCCACTGGTTGGCAGCACACCGCACAATATATTGCCCACGCAAAATTCCTCCCAATGCAAGCCCAGAGTAAATTACTTGTCCCATAAAACCAGATGTGGATAGATTGGAATGTTCACTCTGCCACATCAACGGCATCAGAATCCCCACTCAGGGCCCACTGGTATCATCTCCACCACTTAGAAGAAATGCTTTTTGTATGAGCGCTCAATAATATCAGCACCGTTTTCATCACGGATAGTCAGCTGGTAGCGTTGCTGGAGCTCCCATAACTGTCGCGCCATGCGCTTGTCGATGGAACGAGGATTGAATGAGGAAATAGAAAGCTTGCATAGTGGGCGAGAATCAGGGCTATCGAGTTCTGCAGCTGAAGCGAACATTAGAGATATCAGATGCCAAGAAAAGTGGACACCTTGATCATTGTCGCATTGAAGTGAATGAAGGCAAGGGAGGAATGTCATTTCCGGGTCTAGTGAACTTTTGTCGATAAACTTTGTATGTCCCAACCGCTCGAAAAGATTGTCGAAAAAGAGGAAGTTGTAAGATAGTCTGAGTATTTCGAGTCGGGGTGTCTTTTGTAGAATGGAGTCGATTTCAAGTTTGTCCTGTCGACGAGAGACAATGATAACAACTGGCATGACGAGCGGATGAGAAGATTTTGCAACCACCTGCAACGCAAAAATCCTTGTAGATGGAGATCGTTCAATGATGGAATTATGAGTGTGTCGAAGGTAGTGTCCACAGACTCCGTCAATTGCATCCGCAGCGTCTTCAGGCTTGGGAGAGTAATCTCATCCCTAGTTACTTCGTAATTGGGGATGATACGACTCATGTCTACGAGAATGTCACATTCTACCAAGCGTTTCGCGCGCTTGAAAAGTTCCAAGCATTCATCACGACACAGAGAGCGAAATTTGACTTTCGTGACGTTAATCCAGTCGATCCCCAGCTGGGAGAAACAAATACCATTGATATTGATATCGGATAGGCAAGGAAGGTCACCAAAAACGCGGAATCCTTTGTCGCGCTGCTCGCGGAGGCGACCAAAGTCTTCACAAACTATCCGTAGGCTCCGAAGCCGAGGTGCGCCAGGCAGCACACCGTTCACGAGCGTTATTAGCCGGCATGGGAGGTGAAGGTCCAATGCGTCCCATCGAGCCGAATGCTAGTTCAAAATTTGAAGTAGCGATGCGAGGAGGGGATAGTCCTTCTCTCTTGGCTCGTAGTGTGTACGTAACCTGACTTGTATGAGAAGTGGAAGGGAGCCAGACAGCTCAAGCAACAGCGCCAAGAGTTCAGTTTGGGGGTAAGTGTCTGGGGTGTTGAGTCGAATGTGTACCCTTATCCAGAGCTGAGGTATGGACCAGACTATGGTTCGCCATGTGTTGGAAACGGCAGCGAGGTCGAATTGAAATTTTCGAGAAGGCTGGTCCTCAGCTTGCTGCGGATCACAAAGCGTGAAAATATATGATACCAACTCGAGAGGAGCCGGCGGATGATGGGATCGTGTGCCTCGTCAACGCAGGATTTGACGCGAGCTTCCTGAACATATAGCTCGTCAAGAAGGTCTTTGCATTGCTGTATCTTGAGTTGGATCTGGGCAAGCTTCGAGCAGGCCGAGCAAAGACCGTCTTCGTGGATTTTGCAATGCATATTGGGCGTTACCACCTGCAACAGAGCTCAGTGTACGCTCAGTGACTGACCAACCAAAGCGATCATGATCGACCTCGCACCTTGTATCCCTGAATTTTAATAGCCGACCTTTTTCTGAACAAAAGGGGTTGCGTCGAGGCCGTTAAACTTAAAAGAACAAGTTTGAAAACCAGTTGAAGTTGGTAATCCGCCGCCGGCCCGTCCATGAGCGTGACTCAGTCACATGGAGAGACAGTACATGAGTTCGATTGTTACAAATATTTACTGAATAAATACATCTGGGTATATTGCGGTCGTCCACTATCAGCAATCCATAGAAATAGAGTCGTATGGACCGTCGTGGTCGCTGGTGTTGCCCGACAAGACGGTGGGGACATCACCGACAACGCACTGGGTGCTGGAATTGTCTTGACCTATCACAGAAGTCAGCGCAAGTCGTCAACTCGCATATGTGAAAGGCACGTACCGGGACAGTTCATCCATTGTCCATTGTCCGTGATATGAATCTCACCAGATGGATGGTGATATCCCAAGAACATTCCTACGAACCTTCGGGTCAGTGACATAAGATTCGCGACGAATGACATAGACTAACCTGGTACAGTGGGAACGAGGTCCTCTCTGAATTGACCTATTAGTATCATACAGTAGTGTTGAGTGGAAATATACTGACTTGTTATTGATATGGGTGACTGCACCGGAAAGGTGAGAATCGATATAGTTCGCGAAGTCCTGGTTTCCAACCTTGAGACACAGACAAAGATCAGTAAAGGGGTGCAGCAAAGTGAATTAACATGACAACTTACACGGGGCATACCATAACCAACAACACGGAAGGAGACTCCACTGATATGTAAAGGAAGGTAGACGCCATCAAGGAGTGCAAGAGCAGCTCCAAGAGAATGGCCGACAACTGTGACCTTGGTTGCCTTGCGGGCAGAGATAGTGGACTGAACTGCAGACAGAATGGCAGTGGCAGTTCTACATAGCGGGAGTACATGAGTAAATTCTAGATTCAGGGCACAGAAAGGGTACACACTTTGCGTGTTCGCTGGTAAATCCACTGTGGGTTTTCACAGACGAACTGATACCAGGGAAGAGACCCGAGTCAAGATTTGTTAAAATGGCCTTTATATCTGTAGCATCGGCGGCGCTTGATGGGTACAATCATGTAAGTTTAATGGTGCCAATGAAACGACGAACAGGAACTTACGCGGAAGTTGGGTCGGTTCCCTGGTGGGCGACGATAACAGACGCAAGAGACGGTGACCACCCGACAAACCCTGCAAGTTCAGTCGAAGATCAAATACATTGAAAAGGCGAAAAGGAAGACCCAAACACTCACAATATTGTACGGAGGTACCATCGCCACCAGATGCGGTTGGAATGAAGTCGGCATTGGCGGCACAGTTAGCTAGTAAAATTTGAGAGAGAGAGTCAGCCTTCTGCAATGAAGAAATAAATAAATAAGTACTGACCTCCACAGCTCCAATTCACAGTTACGCTAGGTTTGCAGTACGCCGTGCTGGCAAAATGAGTGTAAGGCCTATAAGAAGTGATCTGCGAAGTGCTGAGAGCAGTGATGCTCTGCCTCTTCGACAGTTCGACGACGGGTAAGGCGTTGGCCACAGATAAGGCGCAAAGCAGAATAGAGACAAAGAAGGTGCTGGAAAACATGGCACCGAGTATTGATTCACAAGAAGAATAAAGGAGTGGATAAGGGTTTGAGAACGCCTTGGATGGACTGAACGAAGGTCAGCCTCTGGGTCATATTTATACTCGATGCGCTCTTCAAGAGTCTAAGAATTCTTCACTGCCAGCAATGAGACGACCTCTAAAAATGCGGTTTCTACTGGCGACTGAGAGCTTGACGTCGACACATGTCCTTCCTTTTCACCAGGTAGCTAGACGCTCCGTGTGGCGGCCAGCCTTAAAAAGCGTTGGATGAGGTCTGGAAAGGCAAGAGCCGCATGGCTCCTTCATAAACAATCAAAACTGCTCGAGGGACATGAGACTGGTGTCAAAATATAGGGCGAGTGGGCTAAAGTTGGAGTTTTCACGATGGAAACATGGCATCTGTTCATAATCACGTTGTGGAAGTTAGGGACAAAGAGAGTTGCAGTTGGCTCTAGTACTAGTAGCTTCACGTTCGGGCCACATCAGTGTGTGCCACGTGGCGGGACAATCGCTCGTGGGTACTGCTTCGAGCGACTTTGCCAGAGCGTCTAAGTACGGTTACCCGTCAGACGCTACCCTATGAAGTTCAATAATATCGATATCGATCATAAATGCATGAAACTCGAAGCCCTAAACGCCCAGATGTCCTTTCCTGAGAACAGAATATTACATGTGTAGTAATCCCTTCTACTATGACAGGCAACGTGAGCTTATCAGCGTGATCATATCCGCAAGTACAACTGCTCCTGCACCAGCACCAGCAACGGTGCCAGCAATTGCGAAGTACCAACACCTGCACCAGGACCCACAATGGCAGTGCCTGCAACAACCGCTGTGGAGCTGTGGCCGTATGTACAGCTGCTCCGGAAGGTCTAGTTTCCGCAGCTCCACTGCAAGTAACACCAGCACCCACAACAGAGACGGGAACCAAGGCATCAGCTTCTCAGCATAGTAGTAGGGCCAACTCCACCGGCGGCAGTGCCAATAATGGACCCTGAGGACGTCGAGAAACAGGCACCACTGCCGCTGAACCAAGGCAGATGTTGTCGAGCGCCAGAACACGCGTGCAGCTGATACTGAATTACTCGCAGTCTCAAATCCCGGACGTCTTTGCAAAAGTATCTCTCGCTTAAACTGCTACCCGGGAAACTACCATCTTTGTGAGGTGTATCTATTAACCCAGCTAATGCTGCATAACCTTGTGCTCACCAATCTTCCTTCAGCAACCGCAGCGTACGCGATGTCAAGACATGTTTATCAGCACCTTATGTTGTTGAGAATCCTTTAACATCGAAGCCTCTCAAAAAAGACTTCCCTCAAGGGGTGTTTGGTAACCTGAATAGTGTTTATGACAAGGACGAGGGAGGAAGACTCGTGTGCGTTCTCTATGAGTCAATACAACACAATGGCATACATTGACTACAATATTTACGGAGAAAACCAGGATCTCAAATCTGTCTTTAGAAACGTTCAGTACTTGAATATCTCCACCTTTTCCGAGTCGATCTATTACTGATCTATTCCCCGGTTGGCAGGTGGCTCTCATCGACCGAGGCACGACTTCGCTTAAATCGACCAGATCTGCAAATTAATGGTATGAGTTCCTTCAATTAAGTGAGATGTCTATCTATACCAATTCCGGGATTCTAGATTACAAGAGCGTCAGTATAACAAGCCGAGACATGAACTTGAAAGCAGCTGCAAGTTTCCACAGCCGCTATCCCGAATTGCTGGCACACGCTCCCTTCCCTCTCTGCTCTCTTTCAATTCCATTCTTGAATAACGTACAAATCACACTACAATAAATTCTTTGTCAATGTGCTCGATTGGATTTTCTAGGTTTTCAAATCACTTCGGTGTCGATCGTTGGGACTGGACAGCATGTCATCAGGAAAGCGTTGCTGCCCTATATCACAGATGGAGAAACATTTTAGTTGCATAAGCTGCCGTGTTGTGGAATATTGAACGAATTTGAATGCTAAAGGGACTTGGAGTATGTATAGTCTTTTTCTTTAAATTTCACTGTAGCTACAACTTCACGAAAAGTTGTTTTAATTTTTCTTTTCATCCCCGCAAACCCAATATTGACCAGTCGAATTTATCGTCTGCACGATGGAATTTTACATTAATCTACAGTGACTCCGTTGTTTGTTCCCGACTCTGGCACCCGTACATGTGTCTTGTAACCCAACGAGGCGCGAACCCCTTCAAGTACTTGAACAATCCGAGAGCACAGCAGCCAAGAGTTTCACAGATGTGGAACATGGAAATGAAAACCTATTATGAAGTTGGAGTCGTCAATTTGATACAATTACACAAGTTAAACGTTGCACTGGAACGGTCCACCTGATCATGAGGCGTGCATAGGGTTATCATGCAATATTACTTTGTCCTCTCGCACCCAGTTCATCGCTTATTCTTAGCCTGTCCTACATTTAGTTTGTATCTTTCAGTTGAAGTATGCCTCGATATAGTAAAGCAGTTTGAGGTATCGTCATAAAGGTGCGATAATTAGATCCCGCACTGTTCAAAAATGGACCAGAAGAAACTGGAATCCTTCAAAGTTGTCGAATACTTTGATAATACACCATAAGTGTCTTGAAAGGGAGGTTCAATATCACTAGATATTACTCGGTACTAGGCGAGTGATGGCTAATGGTCAATATCTAAATCTAGACACGAGCGCCAATTGAGGACCGCCTAGATCCATGTTCCGTCTCATGTTTACTGTAGCTCCTTCCGTGCTAGTGGTTCGGTCGGGATCCGTTTTTTATTTATTTAAATAAAATATATCAACCGGGTAAGACGCGAGTTACAGTACATGGGATGTGGGATTGACTTATGCTGTGCGCAATCGTTTGCGGTAACAGACTCTGGGCCGAGAGAGAGAGCGATGCAGAACCACCCTGAGACATGATTGTTGGATAATTGGGATAGAATATTGAGGATATGAGTGTGTTAATGGCCTCTAATCTACCTCGCAAAGACAAGCCCAAGGCAATGGCTTTCTGCTCGTTTGTGAGTTTGACGGTCTAAGAGCGCTATCAATAAGAACTTACCAATCTCTGTCATAAGCGCCTCCAGATCATAAGCATTCATGATGGCGCTCATCTGCGTCCGTTTGAGCTTCGAGAAGTGTACAATATTAGGCCAACCAACGCTGATAGTTCCTTCACCCTCGATTGGGTGCATTTGAGTTGGTAGGTTGTACATTGAGGTGGGTTGTTGAGGTGGATTTCCAGGGTGTCTATGGGACATGGACGCTACCATGACAAGGCCATTTTCATCGGGAGAGTTGAGAACGACGACGGGGTGTTGTCCAATTGTGCTCTGACGGTATACCACCAGTTGTAAGCAATACGGCCCAGCACCATCAAACAGAGGGAGCACATACTGTCCCTCTCGGACGCGGCTGAAAATTCTTCGGCTTCACAAACATCACAACTCCTGAGTGGACGTTCAACTGGGACATGTTTGCCGTGTGTACTATCTGAAGAGTATACGGGTGTTCAGGCCTTTTATCTGGCTCTTTGACGCAATTACACTCGTGTAAGGTGTCCGAGCTGCAGTTTATATACACATATAAGGGTTTACAAGATCTGTGTGTATACCGCCCCCCATCCAAGAGATCCAATTCTGCCTGTTCTGCCTGGATTCCTCCAACGCACTTTGCGGGCTGTGACTCTTGCATGATTTTTTCCGGATCTATCGACTCGGAAATGAGCTACCAAAAGGGAAAGTACTGCAGTTCTCACAACAGATATCACCCCAAATGAAAACCCCAAATTTGAAATTGGTAATGATATTGATGTACTGACTTCGGTATTAAATGGTCTTACCTAGAAAGTATGGTCCAACGAAGATTTCTTCTGCTTTGGTAGATGACGTTAAACCAGTGTCACCGCAATGGCGGTGTATAGGACCAAGTCAAAACTCCGATCGGGCTATCTATACTTAATATCCTCGATTTGGTTGTGGTAGAATGCGATATGCGTCGTGCGAGTCTGATTTGCGAAGAAGATTCGATACATAGCACCAACATGTGCTCAATCGCCATTGTTTCCTGTCGGACGTTCGGATAAGTACAACTCACATCGTACCACGCACCTTCAGTTCTTCAAGGATTTCCACACAAAAACCCATACAATCCCCATATCATAATATGGGTTCCAAACTACCCCTGGCCGCGTCGTCGAGCTGGCCTGCAACTAAAAATAGAACACGAGCGTCAATCTTCGCATAGTTTCCTATTTGATTCGTTTTCTGATTCATATTCTTTTATCTTCAGAATTTCCGGATTATATTATATTCTGTGTTTATGAAACCCAATATGCAGCTGAATTTTATTCTAGGGCTTTTTTGAAAACCTTGACAATGCTAAGTCGTCAGTATATATGAGAAAATGCACCTATGTACGCTGGTGGGGTTCGAAATATATTTTGCCACCTCTCACTCAATTCAAAACGTGCATGTACAAACATGTGGTCCGCATGTTCTCTCAAAGGATCTCGGCCTGTTTCCTTTGTTCAAAATACATGAATGCGTGTTTTCCACGTGGCCATTACATTCAGCTAAGGGTGGCTGACTGACCTGCCGAATTTTCTATCTACACCAATTTCCTATCCGACTTCAATTTTATTTTTAATTCGGCGAACCACCCATAGCATCTCAGACAGCATACTTAGATTGTAGCGCAGGAGCGGCACTGCCTTCAGATCGTTTGCAATACCACACTTGTTGAACATGCTGAGCGAAGGCATGTGAGATGAGAACGTGCCGTTGTGGAGTGGAGATTACAATCACAAGATAACCGAGTGCTAAGCATTGAATGACTGCCTCGGGTCTTGCCTCCGGTGTTACCTTGCGAGGTCAATAATACTAAAGCCCCATCTTCTCAAATATGGACATCAGGAAGATCTTTCTCGATTTTAAGCGCACCTTTCCATGTACTGAATACTAAGTCCTTTTTAAGCGCCTTCTTCAAGTAACGTGTTTGTCATCTTACGCGGTCTAGGTCAAGCTCGTCATTTGTTTCGTTTCTGGGTGGTGAGCTTTGATTTTATGTAGGATCCGAGACTTCGAGAGCCGGCTTCCTCTAAGAAGCCGAAAGTCGCGGATTATCCGCGGAGGTGATTTCATTTGATTCGTAGAACGTGTTCCACCGTTGAGATCCCCAGAAATGTTATCGCCTTACTGATTGCTTACTGACGAAATTTGGTGGGTGAGCCTATTAAAACCATTCTAGAAGCTTAATTCGCAAACGGACTACAATCTGCATCGCGCACTGACATCAGCGTGAGACGAAAGGATGCAACGCATAGGTTAGACGCCTCGTTGTGAGTAAAATTAAGAGGAATGTGTACGGGTGTCGGAGCTAGAGATGAGAGCAGGGGCCTCACAGCGGTCTTCGTGAACGGCGACCAGAATGACGATGCCGCTCCTCGATTCATGGAAAGAATATGGCAGATCCGTTCAGGTGCGCGAATGCCTGCTACGTCCCTTGAATCACGGGCGAACACAGCTATGCCAAGTAGCAAGTACCATAGTCAACAATAGCGCACTGCGCGTCAAAAATCCATGAGAGAAAAAACTGTATACAAGCTTAGCCATCCTATACCGGCGAGATAGTAAACGCGTATCAATTGCATAGGAAGCCAGAAATATGTTTCATAAGATACAAGTAAGTTTCGTAAGTAAGCATACGTCGAAATTTTGGTGAAGGACATAAGAAAATATGAAGATACGGTTGACAAGTCAACAAAACAATCGGGCACGTAAAAAGTCTTCTAAACTAGAAGTCACAACTTTTTTTGCAGAAAGACACGAATAACCATAATATACGTCGACACATCGGGTGTCAGAGTACAAATCGGCGCAAGCGCCTAGAAAAAGCGCCTAGCAACAACTCGCCCTGCAAGTTGCGTAAATCAACTTTGCACTTGGTTGTTCCGGGATTATCACCCTTTGGAAACTGATTGCTCACATCTAAAAGGCTTTCCGTTCCGTCTTTGCCTCTTCTATTGCCATTGACGAAATGGTCAGCAAAAAGTTGTTGATCCTTGAAGCAAGCTGTACCCCGAGGACGACGGCCATTGCGATAGCGAGAACAGTCGGGATGATAGAGCCAGGAAGAAACCCGAAATGAAGGGGCTCCAAAGTCAAGGAGATAGATATCTCACGTATCGACACGTCGTCAATGGGCTCTGAGCTTGGAGTAAGTACACCGCTGTGCGCCAGCTGTATTCTTGCGTACTTCCGACGCGTCATGTGCTTGCCAGGCAGGGGTGCAGACTCGAAAGACACCAGAGAACTTGGTTCGAAGACTTCCATGAACACATTGGTGGGATGCTGTATCACATTATGGATATTAGCAAACTGAAAGCCATAAATGAGCTCAAAATCTCACAAATGCAGGCCAAGATAGGCGAAGAGTGAATCTATCGAAGCGCTTCCAATTGTGGTCGTCCAGGTGCAACACTATCCAAAGCTCATGAGGACAGGCGTCGTACGTTGCGGCTGGGTCCCATTTTTCGATGTAAGGGCATACAGAGCTTGAAAAGGAGGAACCAAGAGGCGCCGAGGTTCGGTTCAGCTGCAGTGTTGAGGCTCGGGAGCTCAGAAGTGGCCTGCATGGAGCATGAGGTATGTCCTATCCCAGAATGTCGTCTATCTCGTACCAACGGTGTGTGAATGGCAAATTTGGAGAGGCTGTCCGCACGCCGAGGAAGTTTACTATCTCTGTATTGCTGGAAACATGATTAATGAGGAATAATAAGCCATAAAGCAGGTGAAGTAACATAGAATAATGAGGAAAGCTCAAGCTGGCGACAAAATATTGTTCCACGATCTCGTCGCATCATGTGCTTGCACAGGTTTGCACTTTATACCGAGCGCTTGCAAGTTGCCAACTCTTCGTCAAACCTGTTTCTCCGGACAGGCCTGTAAAACCCAGGGATACCAAGTGAGAGTACCCGTGAATTGATCAAGAACCTATTGGTTGAGTTCTGTTGCAGGTGGTAACGCCCAACATGCATTGCAAAATCCACGAAGGCGGTCTTTGCTCGGCCTGCTCGAAGCTTGCCCAGGTCCAACTCAAGATACAGCAATGCAAAGATCTTCTTGACGAGCTATATGTTCAGGAAGCTCGCGTCAAATCCTGCGTTAACGAGGCGCACGATCCCATCATCTGCCGGCTCCCTCTCGAGTTGGTATCATATATTTTCACGCTTTGTGATCCGCAACAAGCTCAGGAGGACCAGTGTTCTCGAAGATTTCAATTCGACCTCGCTGCCGTCTGCAACACATGGCGAACCATAATCTGGTCCACACCTCACCTCTGGACAAAGATACACATATGGCTCGATACTCCCGAGATTTGCCGACAAACAGAGCTCTTGCCACTATTCCTCAAGTTGTCGGGCTCCCTTCCACTTCTCATTCAAGTCAGGCTGTGTACATACTACAAGCCAATGGAAAAGGACTACCCCCTCCTCGCATCGCTGCTCCAGATGTTGAACCAGCATTCGGCTCGATGGGAAGCATTAGACCTTCGCCTCCCATCCCGACTATTAGCGCTCGTGAACGGTGTGCTACCTGGTGCACCTCAGCTTCAGATTCTCCGAATAATTCCCAGAGACTCTGGGAACCCCCATGAGCAGGCCGACAATGGATTCCGTATTTTTGGCTGCCCACCTTGTCCATCCGATATCAGTGTCAATGGCATTCGGTTCTCCCAGCTGGGCATCGACTGGATCAACGTCACGACAGTCAAATTTCACCTTCTGCGTCCTGATGAATGTTTGGAACTTTTCAAGTGCGCGAAACGCTTGATGGAATGCGAAATTGTTCTAGACGCGAGTGTCGTCCCCGATCGTGATGTAATCAGGGATGAGATTGCTCTCCCAAGCCTAAGGACGCTGCGAATGCGACTTTCGGCATTTGCGGATATAATCTTCGATGCACTCGTACTTCCATCGTTGAACAATCTCCACCTAGAAAGATCGGCGCGTTGCATGTGGTTGGTAAATTTTCTCGTCCGCTCATCATGCACATTATTGTCGCTATCTCTCGTTGACATTCACCTGGATGGGATTGAAATGGACTCCATTTTAGAACAGGCACCCCAACTCGAAATACTCAGACTATCTCGTAACTCCATCCACTTCGACAATCTTTTCGAGCGGTTGGCCCATACGAAGACTGTCGATAAAAGTTCACAGAACCCGGACACGACATGTGACTTCCTCCCTTGCCTTCGTTCACTTCGCTGTGATCAAAGTAGAGATATGCAAATTCCCTGGCATCTGATACCCCCAATGTTTGCTTCAGCTCCGGAACTCGAAAACTCTGGTTTTCACTCACTATGCAAGCTCAGAATTTCACTACACAGTGGTGACCCTTATTTAATGGGCCACTGTATCGACAAGAGCGTGGTGCGCCAGTTATGGGAGCTGAAGCAACACTACCAGCTGACTATCTGCGATGAAGATGGTGATGTTATTGAGCGCTCATACAAACATCATTTCCCTCCAAGTGGTAGAAACGATACGAGTGGGGATTCTGATGTGGTTGATGAAGCGGGGTGAACGTTCAAACCTGGTTTTATGGGACAAGAAATTCACTCTGGTTCGCATTTGGACGAGTTCAGCTTGAGCAATATATTATGCGGAGTACAGCCAACTCGTGTCCAACACATAGTGCGCTGGGGCCAGAGAAATTTCCATGAACTACGATAAGTCCAATTGATAACTGGTACACACTCCTTCAAGATACGCTCGCAATACTCAGATAAATGTTAGGCTCACCTCGTCGGAACGTCCTTCTGCTTCAGTCCTTTGATTGGGATGGGAATTCCTAGCTTGCCTTTGATAGTTGCTGCCCTGTGCACGGTTTCAGCTCCTTTTACTCCAGTCGAGGATCCTCCCCAAGCCAACTCACCGAAGATAAACGTCCGTTGATATCAAATCCAGTTTACCAACTGGAATAATGTCCAGAGAAGCGAGTGCGCCTTGTGTAAGAAGTACCTTGGGTACAGAGCCGGAGTTGGCTGTACCAAGTGGCTTGACAACTAGTGGTTTATCGAAGGTGTGGTCGAAAGTGGCATATATGGTGCCATTCAGGCCGGCTGCACTCACCACCCGGTCGAGGGTGAGCTCGAGGATCAAGGGGTTCTTGACTTATACAACAGGTAAGCTTATGAGTAGGTATGAATCTCAACCTGAACTTACCGTCAAAATTAACTCTATAGTCAAGTCAGCACTGATTAGAGTCGCTAAGCGGAGAGTAAAAGGTGCATACGAGATAAGGTTCGTCACCAAAGATTCGAGCTATGAATTGGTTCGTATAATTAGCCCTCAGTGGGTCTCCCAAAATATGAGTACCCAGCGCTTACAGTAATAGACGCATTGATATGCGTGACGAGCCCAAGACCAACTAAGTTGATCACGTCCGCAATCAAGTCGCGACTGCCAAGATCAGCAGTGGGCACTGCGTTGACGGACAACAAAAGCGAGCCACCAAGAGCAAAGAGCGGTGCGAATTTCGTCATTTCTTGAAAGAACACTTTCAGGTTGACTTCCACCTTTCTTTCCTGCTAATGAGAAGGAATGGAGAAGGAACGGGTTGATTCGAGAGCAGACACGATTATATCCACGCAGCACGAATCTACACATTTACGTTCATCATCCCGTGGTTCCAGTAGCTTCTTCTCATCAAGAGTCTTTGGATTCAAATTTGACCCATTATAACACATGCTACGGTGCTTTACGGTCAGATGCCGGGGCGACCTTGCTGCCCATGAGAGCGTTACACGCGACTCCGGTATCAGATGACTTGAGTAGTTTCCTTCTTTGCGTTGTACGACATCAGCGAGCGCTTCTCCTGATTCTTGAGGAAGTACAGATCTCAACACGTCAAGAGGGAAATATCGTGGTTAAGATTGCCTATCATCTAGACGTTCATTGGTGTTTTCTCCTTCCGTCTCTTCCAAAGATCCCGGCCCCCATGCGCCACACTGGCAGTAGAAACGATTACCCAAATAGGTGACTCAGACTTCGCACGACAAATCGTCGACGTGGATTCCTCGAGCTTCTTCTGCACCTGGAAAGACACGCCTGTAATGTTCGCATAACTATGTACACTCCGTCCAAAATTCATCATCAAGAATAATAATTGGCTATACATCCTCGACAGGGATTCCCTCGACTCTCTAGTCGAGATCGAAAGATGTCATGTATCCTATCGGAATGTTATATGTTACCTAAAAACATAGTAAAGGGCAGGTCAATGACTAAAACCACATGGGAGTCCGAGCAGGTTCACCTGCATCGCATATAACTCATCACAAACTAGGGGCAGCCCCGCCAGACCCAAGACGACGCACTGCGGTCACAAGACGTAGACATATTTAACTCTTTCACTTGCAGGGAGTTGCCTAGAAGGCAGAGACTCAAGGTATCATCAAAGTTAGGAATCCTGCTACTAGAAAATATTATCTTTCAAAAGGGCCACTGGCAACAGCTAAAAATATGACGCGAACAGACCAAGGCTGGGACACATAGTTATAAAATCTTAAATAACTGAACAATTCAGATCAGCAGAAAAATCCTGTACTTGCCATGCCTGTTATGGACCCACGGCGCGCGCAGTCAGGGACATATCATCGCGGTCAAGCGCCCCCACACCGATCCAAAAATAGGAATTGCGCCGACGGCTGTGTTCCTCAGGGCCCTTTTCCCTTTTGTTCCCACCCACATCTTATCCTCTCTACCTCTCATCTCGTTTTGTTCCACTGTGCTATACTTTGTTCTTGAGCGGTTCAAGGACAGGCTCTACAACTGTAAAGGCGACCTCAGAACCTCTATACGACGCCCAACCACGTTGGGCCTTGGCTGAACGCTGGTCATCATCATGGGTCGCTGGACGCAGTATGACGAGGTGTGTTGTTGCATGAGTGTGTTATCTCTAGCTTAAGCTGACCTAAAGCCTCGTCTTTCTTGTTGTACAGGATGAATACCGTCTCCCAGAAGGCATGAAGCGCATCGGGTATGATGCCGATTCTGGGCGGTACTACTTTCGGGATGTGGATGGAAGCGTATGGAGAGGAGCGGAGGGGGTCGAATTCGGTGAAATGGTACGAGGTAAGTTACAGACTTTCGAATGGAACCTAGTCTTATGTATGGAACTATTGCTTATTGTTCGTTCTCCCTGTCTCTCCTCTAGTTAACTCCCTGCCGGCTTCACTTGCAGGCCCTTCATCCACCCCAGACGAGGACGACGATACGCCCACCAGAGCTGATTTGGAAGCATCACCACGGACCAGAAACGGAGAGTACGAGTTACTCTCTGACGACCAGGTCAGCTACAGTCAAATATACTCTCGAAAGCTATATCGCTAACTGCATTGTCTATTCTTTAGATGCCAATGGCACCCTCTCGGAAACCTCATATCACCTCAACATCCTACCGCACTCTCTTCCCTTTCTTCCTCATCATTGCTGTTGTGCTGCTGCTCATCTGGCGGCTCATCGTTTCGCCCAACCTTTCATCCCCGCCACCCAGAAAATGTCCGCAGGGAACATCAATGCACTGGGTCCAGCCAGGTGATAACTGCTGGGAGCTCGCTCGCACCAATGGGTGGACGTTGGAGAAATTCAAAGAGGTCAATCCTAAGATTGTCTGCGAGTCTCTGATGCCTGGGACCTCGGTGTGCCTGCCTGTGAAAGATAATTTGGTCAATGCACCTTCGAAGGCAAAGGCAGGCTCAAAGTTATCGCAGACAACGAGCAAAGGGCGGAAACCGCAGCGTGCGTGATTGCGAGGGTATCCTGCGTCACCTACAGGATTCAGCTTACACGGACATCATATCGGACACGACTACGCCACGTACGCGACTAACTAGCTGACCCAATAATTATCCGTTCCACCCGTTCATCCACATTTATCCTGGTATCACGCCACATCATACCGGCAATTCCACTGGATCAATTTCGCAGAAGGCATCTCTTTTTTCATTCTTGGTCCTGGCCTGGCCTTTTGCATTCACAATTACATCTAGCATCACGATTCGTTTGTTCATACATCTCATTC
>Ga0247741_1000926_pt1 | contig 16099 bp, 12 predicted proteins | sample UWRJL213509R2_FD_180945 | JGI IMG/M metagenome (GOLD analysis project Ga0247741, IMG submission 180945) | Plant litter microbial communities from Arlington Agricultural Research Station in Wisconsin, United States - UWRJ-L213-509R-2 | ecosystem: Environmental > Terrestrial > Plant litter >... | reverse complement strand
TCGTCGATGAACTCGACGACCGAGTACAGATCGTCGAGCCGGTTCTCGAGCGGCGTCCCCGACAGCACGAGCGCGAACCGCGAACGCAACCGCTTGATCGTGTCGCTGGTCTTCGCCTCCCAGTTCTTGATGCGCTGACCTTCGTCGAGCACGATCAGGTCCCAGCGCACGTGCTCGATCGCGCGCAGGTCGCGCAGCACCTGCTCGTAGTTGCAAATCGAGAAGAACGTGTCGCCTGCATACTGGGCGGCGCGCTCCGGCATGGTGCCGAGCACGACCTGACTGCTGCGGTCGGAGAAGCGCTCGATCTCGGCGCGCCACTGCGCCTTGACCGACGCCGGGCACACGATCAGAACCTTCTTGATCTCGGCCTCGCGCGCGAGCAACTCGGCGACGCCGATCGCCTGGATCGTCTTGCCGAGGCCCATGTCGTCGGCGAGCACGGCGCGGCCGACGCCGACCGCGAACGCGATCCCGTCGAGCTGGTACGGAAGCAGCTCGGCCCGCAGCAGCTCGCGCCGGAGGGGGTGGTTCGCCGGGTCGGCGCGAATCTCGTCGACCCGTGCGCGGATCCGGTCGCGGAACAGCCAGCTCTGGATATGCTCCTCGGCATCGGGATACACGGCCACTGCGTGACCGGCCCGCTCGAGGCGCGCAACGCGCCGCACGAGATCGCGGACGTCCGAAATCGCACGGCCGAGCAAAGGCGCCAGGATCGCCGCGGCATCAGCGGATAATTTTGCCGGCGTGCTCACGCGCAGCTCGAGCTCCTCGCCGTAGCGCAGGTGCACCGAGATCTCGCGGCGTGGATACGGCTTCGCGCGCGCCGGAGCCCGGAAGCGGCGCCGGATCTTGTCGTGCACGTTCAGGATGTGCTTGCACGTGCCGAGCGTGTTCTTGCGGAAGTCCGGGCAGGAGCAGTAGGAGTCTCCACGGACCTCGCTGCGCAGGGCGACGCGGTAGGTCCGCCCCGACTCGGCGCTGGTGACCGTGTAGTCGGTCCACGGCTTCGACGGGTCCACGGAGCGAAGCACCATCTTCTCGGTACGCGCACGCTCCACGCGCTCGGCGATCGCACGCTCCACGAGATCGCCCGGACCAGCCGCAACTTCGGGCGGCGGCTCGGCGAGACCGAGGGTGACCTTGTCCTCGAGCACCGCCGAGATTGCCGCGCCGGCGTGCTCGCACGGGTTCGTGCACACCGAGCACCGGCACCGCAGCCGTCGGGGCCGATCCTCGGAGAGCCAGAACGTCACGGCGACCGCGTCGCCGTGCGGCTCGGGGATCCTCAGCGCGAAGCGCCGGGCGTCGAGCGGGACGCGCGGCAGGACGTCGACCTCGATCGCGCCACCGCGGCGGATCAACGCCTCGCCACGCGGTCCGAGCAGCCTGCATGCCTCGTCGAACGTGAGCTGGCTCAGGCGGTCATGCAGGGTCAACGCGCGGTCGGGCTTGCGAGCTCTCACCGACCGAGATTCGGATACCCCTATGACAGCGGCCACATCATCTCTTCGATGACGACGCGTTGTTCGCGCTCGGGCTCGTTCCTGATTCCGATCGGCCACGACTTGACCACCCCGCGGCAAGGCGGCATGCATCGCGGATGTCGAGAGAGCAGCGAGAAGCCGTCAACAAGATGCTCGGACGTCCGCGCTCCAGCGACGGCGTTCCGATCGAGAAGCTGCGCGCTGGATTCGCCGACATGATGGCGAAGATGCGCGTCGCCGACGGGATCAAGACATCGGAGACGACGCTCGGGAGCCGCCGGGCGCTCCACGTCGAACCTGCTGCCGGCGACAGCGCTGGCACCATTCTCTACTTTCACGGCGGCTCGTACCGCTTGGGTTCACCGGAGACAGCGATGTCGCTGACCTCTGCGCTGGTCGTCCGCACGCAGATGCAATCCTACTCGCTGGACTATCGTCTGGCGCCGGAGCACCCGTACCCGGCTGCGTTCGAAGACACGCTCGCCGCCTACCGCGAGCTTCTCTCTCGCGGCATCGATCCGATGTCGGTCGCGTTCGCCGGCGATTCAGCCGGTGGCGGCCTCGCGATCGGTACGTGCTTCGCGGTCCGCGATGCAAACTTGCCGATGCCCGCCGCGGTCGTCACGTTCTCCGCCGGCCTCGATGCTACGCGTACGGGTGAGAGCATGGACGCGAAGGACGGAGTCGATCCTTTCTTCACGAAGGCGGGACTTCAGAAATCGAATGAAGGCTACTTGGCGGGCCAGGACCCATTGCAGCCGATGCTCTCGCCCGCGCTGGTCGGCGACCTGACCGGCTTTCCGCCGCTCCTCCTGCAAGTAGGGACGAACGAGCTCCTGCTCGACGATACGACGCGGCTCGCACGCCGAGCGTGGGACGCCAACGTCGACGTCATCCTCGACGTCACGGCGAACGTGCCCCACGTGTTCCAGGCGTTCACGGGCATTCTCGACGAGGCGGATCACGCGCTCGACCGTGCAGCGCAATTCCTCCGCCAGCATCGTCCACGCGATGGGAGGTGCTGACGCTCTTCTCGGTTGCGATGAGGGCGTCGGTCGACGCCGCTCTCATGCATTTCTCATGAACCTACCACTCGGCTGAGGTCAGGACTTCTTCCTCCCCCCGGCAAAACCTACCGGGGGGCGGTCAGGTCATGTAGGCTCTTTCGAGATGGAGGCGCTTGGGGCCGAGTGGTGGCGCAGATTCGAGCGCCAGGTGCTGACGATGCTTGCCGAAGGTCAGCCCGAGCGTGCCCTGTCGATCATCGGCGAGCGTCTCGAATGGGATCTGGCCGTGCTCTGGCGGGTCGAGACCGCGAGCGACCGCCTTGTCGCCCAGACGATCTGGAGCGCTCCACAGATCCCGAGCGAGCTCGCGGCGGAGATCAGCGCGGCGCGGGTTGCCAGAGGAGAAGGGCAGGTCGGAGCGGCCTGGGCCCAGGGGCGACCATGCGTGCAGACGCCGCTCGGCGCGGGAGCTTTGTGCGCCGAGCTCGCGGTCCATGCGCGCATGAGAGCGGGCATCTGGATCCCTCTCCAGGCTGCGGACGGAGTCACCGGGGTGCTCGAGCTCCTGCGCGGCAAGGAGGGCGACCTCCCGGCGGCGACGGTCGATGCACTCCAGAGCATCGGCGAGCTCGTCGCGATCTATCTGCGGGCCATCCAGACGGCGGTGGTCGAGCGGGATCAGCGATCTCGGCGCGATCTCGAGCGGCAGGTCGCGGAGCGGAACGCGGAGCTCGCCGTCAGCCGCGCCTATCTCGAACGATTCTACAGCTCGGACATCATGGGCATGGTCGTGGCCCGGATGGACGGCGTCGTGGTGGACGCGAACCGGGAGTTTCTCCGGATCGCCGGATACACCGCACAGGATCTGGCCGCTGGCGCCGTGGGGAACGTTGCTCTCGACACGCAAGAGTCGCGCGAACGCGACGAGGTCGCGCGCCGCCAACTACTCGACACCGGCATCGCGTCCGCGTACGAGCGGGAAATCTTGCGCAAGGACGGATCCACGGTGCCGGTCGTGCTGGGGGCCGCGACCCTGGACGGCACGGAGCTCGTGATCTGCTTCGTGCTCGACAACACGCGGCGCAAGACCGTCGAGCGTGATCTCGCGAACCTGAACGAAAAGCTCGAAGGCTTCTTTCTCGAGCGTACGGCAGAGCTCCGCGCGAGCGAGGCACGAACCGCCGAGTCCGAGCGCCGGCTCCGCGCTCTGGCGCGGCGCTTGATGAAGCACCGAGAAGACTCCGGAACCGCGATCGCGCGGGAGATCCACGATGTTCTCGGTTCCGAGCTGACCGGCCTCAAGATGGACATCAACTGGGTGCTCCGCCGGCTCGCCGGACCGACGAGCTCCGAGAGCCCGGTGGCACACCGCCTTCAGGAGATGACGGGCGCGGTCGACCGGCTCGTGTCCGCGGTCCGAAGAATCGCCGCCGACCTCCGCCCGCCGGCACTGGATGATCTCGGCCTCGTGGCGGCGTTGCGCTGGTGGGTGCACGAGGTTTCGAAACGGTCGGACCTCGACATCGTGCTCGAGGCAACGGGGGATGTCGCCGTCTCCCCGGCGCTGTCGACCGCGCTGTTCCGCATCACGCAGGAGTTGTTGACCAACGTGCTGCGCCACGCGCGCGCCCGTCGCGTCGAGGTCTCGGTGACCACCGACGACACTCTCGTCGAGCTCCGGGTTCGAGACGACGGTATCGGCATCGACAATGCGGCTCTGGGCACGTCGCTCGGCCTCACCGGGATCCGCGAACGCGTCCTCGCCTTCGGCGGTACGTTCGAGATCGGTCGCGCCAGCGCCGAAGGTGGCACCATCGCCACCGTCCGCATGCGCGACGACCAGGTGGACGCCCCACCATGAGGGTCCTCCTCGCCGATGATCACGCGATCGTGCGACGGGGGACACGCGAGCTCCTCGTCGAGGAGTTCCCGAACGCGGACTTCGTCGAGGTGTCGACGGGCGAGGCGGCGGTTGCGAGTCTCGGGACGAAGTTCGATGTCGCGATCATCGATCTGAGCATGCCGGGGCGCGGCGGGCTCGACGCCGTCAAGGCGATGCACGAGCGCGCGCCTCGGCTCCAGATCGTGGTCATGAGCCAGCACGCCGAGTCCACCTACGCCGTGCGCGCGCTCCGCTCGGGCGCCCGGGCCTACGTGACGAAGGACAGCGCGACCGACGAGCTCGTTCGTGCCGTCCGCGCGGTCCGCGCGGGCCGCACGTACGTCAGCGCCTCGATCGCGAGCGCGCTGGCCGATGCCGTCGCGAATCCACCGTCCGCGACGCCCCACGACCTGCTGTCGGATCGAGAGCTTCAGGTGCTGCGCATGCTCGGCAAGGGACAGTCGATCAAGGACATCGCCAGCGAGCTCGCGCTGAGCGACAAGACCGCCAGCACGTACCGGCGGCGCATTCTCGACAAGCTCGCGCTGACCACGACCGCCGAGCTGATTCGCTACGCCATGTCGGCAAAGCTCGTCGACTGATCCTCGCTCTGTCAGGCAAAGACTGACACGAAGTCGAGCCCCGGGCTGATACCGCCCCTGCCGCGGAGCCAGCACCGTATCCGTATGGTTCGCATCCTGCTCGCCGAGGACGACGACAGCGTTCGCGGTCGCCTGGCCGAGCTGCTCGCCGACGAGTTGCCGGGTGTGGTCATCCGTGAAGCCGGGACGGCGAGGACCGCATTCGAGCTCGGCTCCGCAGAGCCATGGTCGCTGATCATCCTCGATATCCACCTGCCGGACGGTTCTGGTCTCAAGGTTCTGAACGCACTCCAGCTGCTTGGTCGCGACACGCCCGTCGTCATCGTAAGCGGCCTGCCGGGCACCGCGTACGCCGATGCCGCTCTGAGGCTCGGAGCTCGTGCCTTCGTGTCCAAGGATCGCATCTCCGAGGAGCTGCTCGGGGTCGTCCGCGAGATGCTGGGGAGCGCGCCGTGACCGCGCGGCTACTCGAGCGCCTCCTCGAGCATGTCGGCGAGGCCGTGCTGCTGCTCGATTCTCGCGGCCGCGTGCTGACCTGGAACCCCGCTGCCGGGCGGATGTTCGGCTATGCGGGCGCGGATGCCGTCGGCCTCGACATCGAGCAGCTCTTTCCCGCCGCTCCCGACCGCGCCGAGACCGTCGCCGCCGAGCTCGCCACCGCCGCGCGCGTCGGGCGCTCGGAGAGCGCGGGGTGGCGCGTCCGTCGCGATGGCAGCCGGATCTGGGCCTCGTCCGTGCTCACCGTGGTCGACGAGGAGGCCGGTGGATTCGCGCTCATCGTTCGCGACCAGAGCGAGCTCCATCGCGCCGAGGAGCTCGCGACGCGGCGGACCAAAGAGCTCGAACGCAGCAATTCCGAGCTGGAGGCGTTCGCCGGGGTCGCGTCCCACGATCTGCAGGAGCCGCTGCGCAAGATCCGCATGTTCACGGATCGCCAGCGCAAGCGCCTCGCGGCCGGTGCGGGGGAGGACGCCATCGTGCTGGCGCAGCGGATCGACGAAGCCGCGACGCGGATGCAAGTGCTCATCGACGCGCTACTCGGGTACGCGAGCCTATCGCGGCGTTCTCGCGCGCCGGTCCGCGTCGACCTCGGCGAGGTCGTGCGGCTCGTGCGCGCGGATCTCGAGCCGCGGCTCGAAGCCTGCGGGGGACGCCTGGAGGTCGGATCGTTGCCGGTCATCGAGGGCGATCCCCTCCAGATCCAGCAACTCGTCCAGAACCTGATCGCGAACGGCCTCAAGTTCACCCGGCCGGGCGCGCCGCCGGTGGTGACGATCACGAGCGAAGCCGACGACCTGGGGGGGTGGATCGTACGGTTCGCCGACAACGGGATCGGATTCGAGCAACGGCACGCAGAGCGGATCTTCGGGCTTCTGCAGCGGCTTCACGGCCGCGATGAATACGGCGGTACCGGCATGGGACTGTCGATCTGCAAGCGCATCGTGGAGGCCCACGGCGGAACGGTCACGGCACAGGGGCAGCCGGGTGCGGGCGCGGTGTTCACCGTGCAGCTGCCGGGGGCTCAGGGGCGGAAGGAAGGCTAGAGATGACAATGACAGCACTGATCACGATCCTGATTGCCGATGACGATCAGGACGACTGCGAGATGACAAGGGAGGCGCTGCAGGTCAATCAGCTGCGCAATCCGGTCCACTTCGTCCCCGACGGAGACGCCGCGCTCGAATACCTGCATCAGCGCGCGGAGTCGGGCGCCTCTCTGCCCGGCCTGATCCTCCTCGACCTGAACATGCCGAAGCGGAATGGCCGCGAGACGCTCGCCGCGATCAAGAGCGATCCGCGCTTTCGCCACATCCCCGTGGTCATCCTCACGACGTCCAAGGCGGACGAGGACATCTTTCGCACGTACGAGATGGGGGCGAGCTCGTTCATCACCAAGCCGGTGACGTTCGATGCGCTGATCAGCGTGATCGGCACCCTCGGCAAGTACTGGTTCGATGTCGTCGACCTACCCAAGGACGCCGCGCGATGAACGTGGCCGCGCCCATCCGGGTCCTGCTCGTGGAGGACGATGCAGATGACTACGAGCACACGCGGGAGATGCTCGCCGCGATTCCTGGGCGCGTATTCGAGCTCGACTGGATCGTCAGTTACGACGCCGCGGGCGAGGCGGTACGCCGCAACGCCTACGATGTCTGCCTGCTCGACTACTACCTCGGGAAGGAACACGGGCTGACGTTCCTCGAGGAGGCCGTGAGCGCGGGCGTGACGACACCGTTCGTGCTGTTGACGGGGCGCGGCGATCGAAGCATCGAGCAAGCGGCGCTGGCGGCCGGGGCGAGCGACTACCTGGCCAAGGCGGATGTGGCCTCGGCGACGCTGGAGCGCGCGATCCGCCATGCAATGGAGCGCGGCCGCATGATCGCGGCGCTGCGCGCGAGCGAACGCCGGTTCCGCGCGATGATCGAGAAGGGCGGGGATGGCATCACCCTGCACGGCGCGGATCTCCGCAGCTTCTACCAGAGCCCGGCCGTCGAGGCGATCACGGGCTACGGCGAGCCCGAGGCGCACGGGATGAGCTGGAGGGAGTTTGTCGACAAAGATCAGTACCCGCGGGTCGAAGCCGCGATCGAGAAGCTTCGGGCGAAACCGGGCGCCACGGCCGAGCTCGAGCTCGAGCTACGCCGGCCCGACGGCTCGCACCGCACGATCGCGCTGCGGGCGTGCAACTTGCTCGCCGATCCGGATGTCGGCGCGATCGTCTCGAACTTTCAGGACATCACCGGCCGCAAGATCGCCGAGCGGCAGCGCGACGGCTTCTTCGAGCTCACCCTCGATCTGTTCTGCGTCGCGGGGCCCGACGGGCGGTTCCGCAAGCTCAACCCGGCGTGGGAACAAACGCTCGGCTGGTCCCGCGAGGAGCTGAGCGCGCGACCGTTCAACGAGTTTATCCATCCCGACGACGTCGCCGCCACCGAGTCGATGGTCGCCCAGCTGACCACCGGGAAGCGCACGGTGGACTTCCACAACCGCTATCGTACCCGCGACGGTGGCTATCGCTGTTTCCGGTGGACCGCGATCGGCACGGTCGACGATGGTCTGATCTACGCCGCCGCGCGGGACGTCACCGACGAGCGCGCAGCCGCCGAACGCGATCGCCTGCTGTTCGCGCTCAGCCCGATCGCGAAGTGGCTCCTCGATGCGGCCAGTTCGCGCGTGCTCGACGTCAACAATGCTGCGCTCGCGCTGCTCGGGTACTCGCGCGAACAGCTCCTCGGGATCGACGCACGCGACCTCGTCGTAGATCCGGCGCGCGGCGAGCAAGACGCCACGGTCCGGTGCCTGAGAGCCAACGACGGCACGATCCGTGAGCTCGAGGTGACCGGGCAGCCTCTCGAGCTTCAGACGGGGCCCGCCCTCCTCGAGGTCCTCAGCGACGTCACCGCGCGCAACCGGGCCTTGGCCGAGCTCCGCGATAGCGAACAGCGATACCGGCGGATCGTGGAGAACACCTCCGAGGGTGTCTGGATCTACGACGCCAATGGACTCACGACGTTCATGAACCTTCGCATGGCGAAGATGCTCGGTACCACCGTCGAGGAGGCGGTGGGGATGCCCGTCTTCCACTTCATGGACGACACCCAGATCCCCGAGGCGCGAGACCGGATCGACCGCCGTGCGCGTGGGATCTCCGAGCGGCGTGAGTTTCGGTTGAAGCGCCGAGACGGGAGCTCGCTGTGGATCTCGTCGCACGCCGACCCGCTGTTCGATTCCCAGGGTCGCTTCGAGAGCTCGGTTGAACTGGTGACGGACATCACCGAGTTGCGGCAGGCGGCGCTGGTCCGCCGCCGGCTCGCGGCGATCGTCGAGTCGTCCCGCGATGCGATCATCAGCTGTGATCGCGCGGGTGCGATCCGGTCCTGGAATCCGGCGGCCGAGCGGCTCACGCAGTATTCGGCCGAGGAGGCGATCGGCCAACCGGTCTCGATGCTGATGGACGCGTCCGTCAAGCTCGGTGGTGATGCGTCGCTGGAATACGAAGGACCATTGCGTCGCCGCGATGGCTCGTACGTTCAGGTTTCGCTGAGCTCCTCGAGCCTCGATCAAGCCGAGGGCGGCCTCGAGGGGACTTCGCTGATCCTGCGCGACATCTCCGAGCGTCTCAAGGCGGAGGCCGCGCTGCGGCGAACCGAGGACCAGCTGCGACAGGCGCAGAAGATGGAGGCGATCGGCTCCCTCGCGGGAGGCGTCGCGCATGACTTCAACAACCTGCTGACGGTGATCCTGAGCTACACCGACATGATCATCGAGGACCTCCCGGCGGGGGATCCGCTGCGCACGGATGTCATCGAGGTGCGGAACGCCGGCAACCGGGCGGCGGAGCTCACCCGCCAGCTCCTTGCCTTCAGCCGCAAGCAGATCCTCGAACCGCGCGTGCTCGACGTCAACGAGGTGCTGCGTGGGATCGAAACGATGCTCGCGCGCATCGTGGGCGAGGACATCGACCTGAGCTTGATCCTCTCGGCCAAACCGGCCCTGGTCAACGCGGACGTCGGGCAGCTCGAGCAGGTCGTGATGAATCTCGTGGTCAATGCACGCGATGCGCTGCCGGACGGGGGCAATCTGACGATCGAGACCTCGCTCGCCGCGTTCGACGAGCATGCAGCCGCTGCGCACGTCGGGGTGACGCCCGGTGCGTACGTGCTGCTCGTCGTGAGCGACTCCGGCCTCGGCATGGACCGAGAGACCCAGGCCCGAATCTTCGAGCCCTTCTTCACCACCAAGGAGAAGAGCAAGGGGACGGGCCTCGGCCTATCGACCGTCTATGGCATCGTCCAGCAGAGCGGCGGCCACATCTGGGTGTACAGCGAGATCGGAAGCGGCACCACGTTCAAGATCTACCTGCCCCTGACGCGTCGCGAGCTCCAGAGCACCCTGATCCCGATCGCCGAGCTGCGGCCGATGGTTCGCGGTAGCGAGACCATCCTGCTCGTCGAGGATGAACCCCAGGTCCGGCAGCTGATTCGCACGCTCCTGGCGAAGCACGGCTATCACGTGCTGGATGCCGCGAACGCCGGCGAGGCGCTGCTCGTGTGCGAGCAGTTCTCGGCCAGGATTCATCTGATGCTCACGGATGTCGTCATGCCCCGCATGAGCGGGCGCGCTCTCGCCGAGCGGCTCGCGACGGAGCGCCCCGAGATGAAGGTGCTGTTCATGTCGGGATACACGGAGAACACCATCACGCACCACGGCGTCCTCGATGCCGGCGTGGAGTTTCTCGCCAAGCCGATCACGCCGGAGTCTCTGCTCCGGAAGGTGCGGAGCGTGCTCGACCAGCGTCGTGCCAGCGCGTGAGAGCGATCACAGGGACGGAATTCGTGATCGACGGAGGCACCGTACCGACTACTTGATACGCGTCCGGTCGGCCGGTGTTCCTGGGAGAGTCCGCGCCACCGGCTGAGGTAGAATGGCGGCGGGATGAGTGCAGGGGAGTTGGGAATGATCTTCGCGCTCGCGGCTACCGTCGTGGTGGTCTGGGAGCTGGCCTCCCGCCGGCTCGAGCGACGCGAGAAGCAGACGCCGCGTGTGGGAAGCGCGATTCGATCCGAAGGCGCGGCCGCGAACGCGCCGGTCGACATGGCAGATGATGATCTTCCGGAGGCGCTCGCCGTCGCGGTCGATGCAATCTCGCTGCGCGACGACGCTCTTCACGGAGCTCACCGCGTCGCGAACGGCGGCAGCTCGGGTGACTTTCACGTAGAGCGCGACGATGACCCCGATGAGTCGTATGCGACGGGGCACGCTTCGAGTGGTAGCTCGTCGCACGAGGCGTCCAGCCACGACGCCGATCACCACGACCACAGCGCCGCGGATGATCATGACAGCGGGGGGCACGATCACGATGACAGCGGCGACTCCCACGACTGGGATGACGACTGACGCCGCAAGAACGTGGCACCGATCGCGAGGCGCTACGCCATCGACCGATAGCGTGTCCCGAAATGTGAACCGATACACCGGGCTGTCGAAGCTCGCTCGAACGAGACCAGCTCTGGAGGGATGCTGCGTCCGTTCAGGCGAAGCCGAGCTGCCTACGTTCCGTGATGTGGAAGCGCTCGTCCAGGTACTGCGCGAGCGCTGCGATCAGGATGTTCTCGGCCGCGGTGCGGTCGTTGTCGTAGAGGCTCAATAGCGCCTGCGCCGCGACGGTGATCTCGAAGTCGATCAGCTGCTCGCAGTCGTATCTTGATCCGCCGGCCGCCTTGTATTCGTGGATTTCGCCGAGCAGCCCAGCGAGCGGCTCAGTGTTGCCGAGGGGGCCGCCGCGGAGCTGGTACACGAGCACCGAGTTGAAGAAGCCATCCCCGAAGCGGATCGCGATCGGGCGAAAGGCAGCCTTGAACCTTAGCGCGAAACGAAGCGTCTCGTTCACGACGTCGCGTGCCTTCACGTGCTGCTCGAGCAGCCAGGTGTCGAGCTCGAGCTCCCATTCCGTTTCGTCCTGACGAGAGGTTCCGTCAGCGGCGTAGAACGTCACGTACATCCGAGGTGCGCGAAAGGCGAACCCCTCGCGCGGACGGCGAACCTCCAGCTCGACGCGCTGCGAGGTCGCACGCCAACCGCTCCAGGCCCGAATCTTCGGATGCTCCGGCGCAGCGGGAGGGGTATCGAAGTATTTGTTAGTCGCCGACATCTGGTCAGACCCTCGGTGGCAACTGTAGCACGCGCAATACGGCGCGCGCCGAGGCGCGTGCAGCCAGGCCACGAGTCTCCTCGATCCTCGCCCGACTCTGCGCGTCGGCGAAGTCTGAGATTCCCTTCACGATGATCCAGCCGGGGTCGGTCGGATCCGTCGAGAGGGCGGCCGAAATCGCGCCCATTCCCTCCATCTCACCCCCGACGATAGGTAGATCCATCTGCGGCAGACCGGCGACCAACTCGTCGCGGTATGCGGCTGACTCTATGCGCGCGCCGCCAGACAAGACGATGCCGAGCTTGACCTTCTCGGCAGCACCATCCCCACTGGCTTGCTCCGCGAGGCGTTGAAAGCGATCGATCCATGTCGGGCTCGCTAGGTTCCTGGCCGTTGGCGGATGAACCACCTTGAACTTGGCGTCGCCCTGTTCGTCGTCGAGCACGTGGCGATCGTCGTAGAGAAAGACCGACTCCGACACGATCACGTTCCCGATCTCCTGGCGCGCCGGATCAACTCCGAACGCCGTCCCGACCAAGATGATCGTCGTCGCCTGGGTCTCGGCACGGGCCTGGATGCATCGCGCTGCCGCTCCGTCCGGGGAGAACGCCCCCATGCTCACGCGCATCGCCACGACGCGGTTGGCTCCGACCAGGCCAAGTTGGAAGTACTCACCGGCGCGACCCCGCTGTGCGTTGAAGGTGAAACCTTGCTCTTTGGCGGCCACCTCGAGTTCGTGCTGCTCGGTAGACGTCGCCACGACGAGCACGATATCGGCGGTGAGACTCCGCGCTTGCCGCTCGGCCTGAGCACCGTCCAACCCACGACGAAGCATCGCGTCGCGCGTGACGTCAACGCTCTCGCCTCGGCGCTCGGCCTCGGTGCTCAGCCGCTTCTCGAGGATCTGATGAGCATCCGGTCCCATAGCTGCTCGCAGAATAGTCCAGGTCCATCGCGGACTACGAACCAGTCCCTCCGACATTCAGCCGCGTGCGACCGCGGCGGGTCACGCGTGCAGCAATACGCTGCACGCGAGGCCGTTGCGTCGTCGCGCATCGGCCCCGTAGGCTGAGCACTCGGCGAAACTCCTGGCGGTTGTGTGGAGGGCTCATGCGTTCGAGGTTTGCGCGTCACCTGCGATCCGTCTTGAGTGGCGGTCCGTCGAGTGTAGGGATGCTGAGGGCCGCGCGCGCCGCTCGCCCTCCGATCTCGCCCGAGCTCGATGGGCACCAGTACGCGATCTTCTTGCTGCGCGTCGCAGCCGGCATCGAGCACGCGCTGATGGCGCAGTACCTCTACGCCGCGTACTCGCTCGGCGGTCCGACGGTGGTGGAGCGCCATCGCGCCACGATCCTCGGCTGGCAGGAGACGATCCTCGGGATCGCGAAGGAGGAGATGGGGCACCTGATCACCGTGCAGAACGTGCTGCGGCTGATCTCGGGTCCGATCAGCTTCGACCGCGAGGACTTCCCGTTCGACGCCGCGTTCTATCCGTTCGACTTCACCCTCGAGAAGCTGACGCGCGCCTCGCTGGCGAAGTACGTGTACGCCGAGAAGCCTCCGGACTGGAGCGGCCCGCTCGCCGACGAGATCACGAAGCTGGCGACCGCGGCGAATCATGAGGCCGCGCCGAACGCGGTGAGCAAGCTCTACGAGCTGATGATCGAGACGCTCGCGGATCCGGAGATCGTTCCGGACCGCGCGTTTCGCGCCGAGACGCGGAGCACGCAGGGATCGTGGAGCGAGTGGGGGCGCGGTTACGCGCACGGCGAGCGCGGGAACACGCATGGTGCGAGCCCCGCCGGCAGCCCGGACCTGATCATCCGCGTGATGTCCTCGCGGCAGGACGCGGTGGATGCGCTGCGCGAGATCGCCGAGCAGGGCGAGGGAACCACGCTGACGGATCCCGCGCACTCGCACTTCCAGCGCTTTCTCACCATCTACCAGCAGTTCGCGGAGCTCGAGACCGCGGCGGACTTTCACCCCACGCGTCCCGTGGCGACAAACCCCGTCGTCGAGGACGCGCTCTCCGAGCATCCATCGCACAACGCCTGCACGGTGATCACGCATCCCGTGACGTTCTACTGGGCGCATCTCTTGAACGTGCGCTATCGCCTGCTCCTCAGCGGGCTCACGCACGTGTTCCAGTCCGCGGCCGCGAGCGCTCGGCCCACGGCGCGCAGCGAGCTCATCACGCTCGTGTTCGGCGAGATGTACAAGCTGCGCGGACTCTCGAGCGTGCTCGTGGAGATGCCGGCGCACCGCGGCGGAGATGCTGCGCACGCGGCCGCGGGCCCGCCGTTCGAGATGCCGTACACGGTGAACATCCCGCTGCGCGAGGTAGACCGCTGGCGCTGGCACCTCAGCATGCTGACCGCCTCGCGCGGGATCCTGGAGCATCTCGTCGCGGATGACGATCCGGCGCGCCGCGCGTTCGCCGCCGCCATTCGCGATGGCGATCGGGCGCTGATCGAGCGCATCGAACGCGTGATCGCGGGCCTCGAACCAGGAGACATGACATGAAGCTCGACGAGATCCGGATCCTGCCGCCTCTCGCGATCGCGCGGCTCGGCAACGCGGACGAACCCGTCAACAACTACGATCTGCAGGTCGCCGAAGGGCGCCCGCTCGGTTACCGCACGATCGTTCCGGCGCCCACGCTCGTTGTCGACGAGGCGAGTGGTGCGATCGTGGCGCGCGAGTGCCGCCCGGTGACATTCAAGGACGCGGGCGGGCGGATCCGACCGGTCGCGCCGTTTCTCGAGCTGTGGGGGCGCGAGGGCACGGACTGGCGTCACCTGACGCTCGACGATCTGCAAGGTGCCGCGATCCGCTGGCGCGTCACCGTGGGGAACATCAAGGTGTTTCGCCGCACCGGTGATCCGAACGACAGGGCCATCGCGACCACGGAGTGGTTCTCGGAGCACGCGCGCATGCCGCTCGCCGGTCGCGCGGCGAACTTCTTGCCGGGCAAGTCCATCCCGTTCGGCGACGTTCGCTTCCTGCGGCCGACCGCCGAGTTCCCGCAGCTGCGGGTCCGCTTCACGCCGGCGCATGGCTACGTGTACGGCTCCGACGCGTTCGTCAGGAAGCCGGATGGAAGCTACGCGCTCGATGGCGGCGGCTATCTCCAGCCCGACGCGAACCTCCGCGACGTGGTGTACGACGCGTCGAAGGGGAGGTGGCTCGGCCACAATGAAGTGGTGGTTCCGAACACGCCGTTCGAGCCCACGCTGACGATTCCGCCGCAGATCTTCGCCGGAGCGAGCGGGACCGCCCCCGGAGAGTGGATCAGCAGCGGCTACCTCGATGATGAATGCGATGGCATCGTCGAGGTCGAGGTGGGCGCGGGCGAGACTCGGCTGCGAGCGTTCGCACGGATCGGCGCCGGACCACCGGCGTTCGCGCCCGACAGCTATCCGATCCGCACGGTGTACGACGAGCTCGAGCAGGCCATGCTCGGCCCGACCATCGCCGAGGGCGACTACACCGACGACGAGCTCCAGCGCGAGGCGGAGGAGATCCTGCGCCGCGCGTTCGAGACGATCCGGTTGATGAACACCACGCTGATGAACGGCAACGAGTTTCCCGAGGGCATCGATATCGGCAGCACGATGCTGCGCCAGGACAAGAACGATGCGGCGCGCGCCTGGGAACCGATCATGGCGCCCACGCTCGTCGATAACCTCGCGGTCGAATCGCTCCACCAGAACATCGTCGGAGTGCTGCGCAGCGGTGCTCCGCCGTGGTTCATCAGCACGCTGCGACGGTTCGACGAGATCGGCGATCTCACGGATCTCGGACGGCGCAAGATGCCCGCGATGATGCGCAACGCGGATGGCCGCTATCTGTGCCTCACGCGCCGGCAACACGAGAAGATCCGGATCGCGTCGCTGCAGTTCGCGTCGCGCGGCGGGAAGAGAGGCACGCCGTGACCGCCACACCGAAGAACGTGACCGCGAAGCAGCTGCTCCATCGCGCAGATGGCAACCCGCCGAGCAGCTTGCCCGATAGCGCGATCTCGAACTGCTATCCGGGCCTCGAGTTCGACTTTCGCAACATCTGGCGGCGGATCCTCGTCGGCATCGAGCTCCACGAGGCCGATTGCTACGTGACGAAGGTCGATGACGAAGCGCTCGCCGGCCTGCTGCACTGCCGGCTGCTGCAGATCGATGGTCACGATACGACCACGGTCCTCCGCGGACCGCGCGTCGCGGGAGGCCCCGATGTCGAACTCGCCACGCCGATGAATCCGGATGCCGCGTGGTTCCTCGAATGGTCGAACTCGCTCTCGCGCGTGCTGGAGCGTGCGGGCAGCAAGGTGCGCTGCGTGTTCACCGCCGGGCCGTCGATCATCGAGCGTCGCGCGGACTGGGCGGAGACCCAGGTGGTGGAGCTCGAGCTCCGCCGCGTGTTCGCCCCGGATTCGCCGGTGATCGCACAGGAGCTCGTGGAGGTCGGCGAGCTGA
>Ga0247741_1000925_pt1 | contig 16115 bp, 9 predicted proteins | sample UWRJL213509R2_FD_180945 | JGI IMG/M metagenome (GOLD analysis project Ga0247741, IMG submission 180945) | Plant litter microbial communities from Arlington Agricultural Research Station in Wisconsin, United States - UWRJ-L213-509R-2 | ecosystem: Environmental > Terrestrial > Plant litter >... | reverse complement strand
GCCTTGACCTTCTCGAGAAGTGCGCTGACGGTGGGAGTGTACGATGAGACCACATGGTAGTCAGAAAGACAGGATGCAGGTGGCGCATCCGGTGAGTAAATACCCGCTGCGTGGATCGGAAGGAATGCGAGCGGACCAGTGGGACACCACCAGATGCGAGTTGGACTCGATGAATTCGGCTATAATTTTGAAAATGAATGAATGAGATTGTATATTACGAGTCAAGACGGGACGTACGGAATAAGAAAGAGCATCCAAGATTGGCTTCACGACACGCAGCCAAAGCTCTTCGAGGATCTCATGGAGGTCGCCCTTTTCATTGGGATCACGACACTCACGGGGACCCCGATCAGCGTTCCGCATAATATACTTGCCTGATACAAGATATCTGCGTAGGCGATCCTCAAGCTTGGAGGCATCTTTATAGGTGAGATGCTCAAGGGGGATATGTAGTGGTCTATCGCAACCCTTTATGAGAGCTAGAGCATCACAGCGGTCTTCATGGATATTAAAAAGTATGGTTGGACCATCTCGTGGGAGGTCCTTCATGATGCTTGAAGCGCGACGAGGTTGCAAGAAATTGGAAAATTGAGGAATACTGCGAATTTCCTTGAGTAGTTGGTCCCAATCCTGGGCAAGCAAGATGTGGGTGCGTGCTTCGTCTTCCAAGGCAATCTTCTGCGATATGGTATCATCAATGACTAGAGGAGTAAATTCCTGACGAGAACCAGATGATTCCAGTGCTTGTGAAATATGCAAGAAGCGATCCGCTAGGAGGTGGTTATGTGCCCTCAGATCGTCTACCGGAGTGCGGAGCTGGTTGAGTTGGCTCCAAACAAGGCAGCGACCCTGTTCAAGCCATTCAAGAGCTTTTCCAACCTCTTCCTGAGCAAATGCAGCAGAAGCAGCAGTTGCAGTTAACTTTGAAATGTCAACCAGGCTTGAATGACGCTGTTGAATGGTTCTATCCATGCTTGCAATCTGAGAGAGAAGATTGATCGCAGTATCATAGGCTTCCAAAGAATCCGATGGATTGTGCGATGCAGAGAGTTCGGCCCAGCGCTGGGCAGCAGTTAACCGTACCGATGGAGACCCGGCCTTGTGGATGGCAGATTGTCGATAACTGGATGTTGCGGCGATATTGTCAGAGAAAACACCTGTGCGTTCAAAGCGACGCAAAAGGGAATCTCCAAGGTTGTTCAACCGACTCGGCATGTCAGCATGGCCATCGGGAGTGAGCTGGACTGCCCTTTGGCGGAATGAAATCGCATTGGCAACGTCGGCGAGATCACCTGTGCGTTCGAAGCGACGCAAAAGGGAACTTCCAAGGTTGTTCAACCAACTCGGCATGTCAGCATGGCCATTGGGAGTGAGCTGGACTGCCCTTTGGAGGGCTGAAATTGAATTGGCAATGTCGGCGAGATCACCCGTGCAACCCAAAAGGGAACCTCCAAGGCTGATCAACAGCCCTGGCATGTCAGCATGGCCAATTGGGGTGAGCTGAACTGCCCTTTGGCGGGCTGAAATTACAATGGCAACGTCGACGAGATCACCTGTGCGTTCGAAGCGACACGAAAGGGAACTTCCAAGGTTGCTCAACCGACTCGGCATGTCAGCATGGTGATCTGGAGTGAGCTGGACTGCCCTTTGGCGGGCTGAAATTGCATTGGCAATGTCGGCGAGATCACCTGTGCGTTCGAAGCGACGTGAAAGGGAACCTCCAAGGTTGCTCAACCGACGCGGCATGTCAGCATGGTCATCGGGAGTGAGCTGAACTGCCCTTTGGTGGGTGGAAATCGCATTAGCAACATCGGCGAGATCACCTGTGCGTTCGAAGCGACGTGAAAGGGAACCTCCAAGGTTGCTCAACCGACGCGGCATGTCAGCATGGCGATCTGGAGTGAGCTGGACTGCCCTTTGGTGGGCTGAAATTGCATTGGCAACGTCGGCGAGATCACCTGTGCGTTCGAAGCGACGCGAAAGGGAATTTCCAAGGTTGCTCAACAATATCGGCATGTCAGCATGGCCACTGGGAGTGAGCTGAACTGCCCTTTGGTGGGCTGAAATTGCATTGGCAATGTCGGCGAGATCACCTGTGCGTTCGAAGCGACGTGAAAGGGAACCTCCAAGGTTGCTCAACCGACGCGGCATGTCAGCATGGTCATCGGGAGTGAGCTGGACTGCCCTTTGGAAGGCTGAAATGGCATTGGCAACGTCGGCGAGATCACCTGTGCATTCGAAGCGACGCAAAAGGGAACCTCCAAGGTTGCTCAACCGACTCGGCATGTCAGCATGGCGATCTGGAGTGAGCTGGACTGCCCTTTGGTGGGCTGAAATTGCATTGGCAACGTCGGAGAGATCACCTGTGCGTTCGAAGCGACGCGAAAGGGAATTTCCAAGGTTGCTCAACAACATCGGCATGTCAGCATGGCCATTGGGAGTGAGCTGAACTGCCCTTTGGTGGGCTGAAATTGCATTGGCAATGTCGGCGAGATCACCTGTGCGTTCGAAGCGACGCAAAAGGGAACCTCCGAGGTTGTTCAACCGACTCGGCATGTCAGCATGGTCATCGGGAGTGAGCTGAACTGCCCTTTGGTGGGTGGAAATCGCATTGGCAACATCAGCGAGATCACCTGTGCATTCGAAGCGACGCAAAAGGGAACCTCCAAGGTTGTTCAAGTGGCTCGGCATGTCAGCATGGCCATCAGGAGTGAGCTGGACTGCCCTTTGGAAGGCTGAAATGGCATTGGCAACGTCGGCGAGATCACCTGTGCGTTCGAAGCGACGCCAAAGGGAAAGTCCAAGGTTGCTCAACCGACTTGGCATGTCAGCATGGCCGTTGGGAGTGAGCTGGACTGCCCTTTGGTTGGCTGAGACGGCGTTGGAAATTTCATCAATGACACCAGTCTGTTTGAATCGCTCTTGCAGAGTTATTCCACAGACATCCACCGTGCTGGCTTGATTCCGAAGGTCGGAGTGCCTCATGGCCATATTGAGGTCAGAAGATGAGATGTGGGCACAGTCCTCGAGAAGGGATTCGCGAGATGCGTCTGAAATTCCGAATTCATGTCCCTCTTCGACTTTCAATGACATGTAGGAACTTACAGGTTCCCGAGTGGCCATGACCGCCCATTTCTACACTAGTTTCGTCCAGAGGAATGTGAGTGATTTGAAAAGACATCTTCAGGGATGGCGCTCCCTCCTGAGATATCATAGCCGTTGTGTTCTCTGCTTTCCATGTCAAAATTCGAGGTATCAAGTCGATAATTGTGATACTGACCGTTATTCGCGCGTGTTTCCAAGACCAGTTGGTCTTTGGCCAAAGATATGTATGCGAAGTCGGTCAATTCTTCCGATGTAGCTACAATCACAAGCCCAGTGGCATCCTTGGGTCTTACGAGACGCAACTTGCGTTAGAATTGGGATAAATTGAGTTTTTAGAAAACTCACAATTTCAGAACACTATTTTGCTTCCATATGTTGGGGGGCTGCCTTGACAAAGCCAATACTTTCCTGTCCTCCTCTCCTAGTCCAAAAGCGATGAGTTCGAAGGTGGCGAACACTGGGTGGTTGACGTCGGTCGCCGCACATTCGATTACAAGCTCTGACTTAGGTCAGAAAAACTCGTATATAGGCGCCATAAGAGAAATCTTCTCCTCACCTGTTATGTAGCGCTCAATGTTCTCAGTTGCGTCGAGATTGTGAACATCCATCTCGTCCGCCACAGGGACTGGTCTTTTGGAACCCTCGTATGATGTTACATCAAGCGGTGGGACATTGGCGTTATCTAATAACCAATATTAGCTGAGGAACGATTTCAAATCTACCATGTTTACCAGTTGTCAAACTCAGGCTCATATCTCCGGTAGCAGAGTGTATCTTATCATCTTGAGTACCCAACGGCGGACATAGCTTGGAATTTTCTATGAGAGGTTCCTCTTGACTAGCCGCGCTTGGTTGCGATGTAATTTGGTGATCCTGTCTCGCCGTGAATCCAGTAGTATCAGCTGCTTGATTGTCAGATTGAATATGGTGCCATTTGGGCAAGTTGACGCACCCGATCCCGCTGGGTCGGCTCCGAAGGTATCTGCGACAACATGCGTCTCCATGGTCGATGGAGCGGATGATGGTTAGTTTGAGGAAGTTTTTTCTGCAGATGTGGATGGCCTGGTCGAACTCAAGTCATATATACGCCTGGAGAGACAACATGCTGTGTTGTGTGTTCTTGGACGTGGTGCCCTATATCGTATTTCATTGCAGAGGCACAGGGTATGTACAGGATCGAATAGCAGAGCGATGCGGATAAGACGTTAGACGCATCTTCATGGGTTCTTTCATTTGCTGCTGTGGAAGATACTGAATTGAGTACTATCTAGACGCTCGTCAACTTTTTCTTAGCGCTGCGAAACGAGTACTCACCAAGGCCAAAATTACTTTCATGAACCCTTTGCTCATAGCCATCTGTATACCTGTGTCCACACCGTAGAGCAGAAAGGAAGGACGTGAAGGCACTGCATAGTGCACAGCGAAACGATGTCCCAATTGAGGCAAGTCAAGTCGAGCACCTACAAGAGGGTACGTGACGAGATTTGGATATGTGTTCCGTAGATGCACCGAAAATCGTCAAGTGACAACGTATGCGAGGGTCTCTGAACTAGTAAGAGAAAGACGCGCCCATGGTGATGTGCCCTGTTATTTCACCTAAGTGTTCATGCACATCTTAAGTTTGGCGGATAGTAAGAGTGTGATACCGGGTAAAAGATGAAGCGTGAGGCCATACCGGAGAAATCTGGGGTCCTTTCCCTGAGCACCGGGCCGGGAGCCGACCCAAGCAGGCATCCTTCTCTTCGTCCTGGGACCTGCCCGCCTTTCGAGCCAACAGCAAAAACGTACGAACGCTGATCGTCTTTATTGCGTACACATCATTCGCCTTTGGTGCCCGTATGCGTATCCCGTCGGAATGTAATCCCACCTTCCTTCATCGATCATCATCTGAGCGGTCAGGCGCTCTCAAGTTTCAATTAGTTCTTACATTCAGACACTGCTGTGCAGTTTCCAGACGCCTATTCCCTCTCTGCTCTGGCTCTATCTGCCGCGTTCAAACTGCCGCCAGCAGGTGCGCTGCTTTTTAACCCTCCCTTGATCTCGCTGGCATGCCCGAACGAATTGTCGATAGGCCCCGAGTCTTGCAGGCTAATATTTGTATGCTAACAGTAAATTTAACCTTAGAATCATAGTATTCCATCCGAGCTTCCGATTCCTCTCCACCACCTGCGCGACTCGACTCCTCCCCGGGGTCAACCACTCATCCCAAATCCACCCAAACCGCTCCAGCTTTCATCCGTATCTCGTGATCAAGATCTCAGGCGTTAGGCTTCACGAAAGCAGCGGCGTACGGATGGAGGGCAAACAGAGTGGACCCTGGCTGCAATCGAATGGTCAGCAATCGAACTTGAATGAGAAGGAGAAGCTACTCATACAGCCTGTAAGATTCAAGCTATGTCCAGTCGCCCTACTACTCAAATAATCACTCGAGCACGAACCCCATCTACTGCTGGCGATTGGCACGCCCTCTGCTGCACAAACAAAGGCGTGTGAGGTGCATCAGGCGACTTGGTCGATGCCTCCGATGCGGGTGAGGCTGGCTGGCGGTGATACGAATATGGGGGTTGACCCGTTTGTGATTGCGTCTCGTTTGCGCTGACGTACATTGAAGACGCATGACTGGTGGATACGGAGTTGGGCGAGGCCAATGCCTCTTCTGCAGGAGGTGGGAGTAGGGCCAGGGGCAACGTGCACAACGGCTCAGGATGTATAGGTGGGATCTTCTTGGTCCGTTTCCTCCCCATTAGCTTCAACTGGTCCGTACCATGGGGTTTTCGCAGGGTAGATTTGACTGCCCGTCGAGTCTTGAGTTTTAGCGTGAATTCAAGCCTGAACTTTCGTTGTGCTATAGCGACTTGAATTTGGGTTTGTGTTGGCGCGGCTGGCGTTTGCCCAACCAGCTCCAGCAACAGGCGTCCTAGACGTGAATAGTTCGGCACAGGCCTTTATGCGGGCGGTTTGAAATTGGTAGACCGAGAGCGAGCGTTGGGTTCTGATCTTCCTTCGCTAGTGTATGTATTGGATGTGACCGACACAGGCGGACGCTGACGCCGAGGTAGAGATAGAGCGCTTTGGCCCCGAACGCCAGACGGACAGCTATACAGATAAATGTAAGGAAAGACGTCTTACCTGTCAAGGAAGAAGAAAAAATGAACGCACCTTGCTCAAATTCTCTTTCGAATTAGTCCTTGAATTCACCCTCGAACCACCGCTGCGACTTGGCGATGGTCTCTTCCCCTCCACCTGTGGTCCGTGCCTCGATTTCGAATTTGACCTCGGTCTTAACTTTGAACCCGACCTCGAAGGCCACTTACTCCCACTCGTTGACCCCGATCCTGACCTCCTCAAGCTGAGGCTGGTCGTACTAGCCACATCGATGTCCATACTCCCTTCAAACCCAACAAGCGGTCCAGGCACCTGTAGCCGCTGCTGTAAATGCTCGCGTTGGAGGATGAGTGGGAGATAGGGTGCATATGTGTCCATGGGGACTCTTCCTTGATCCGCAACCACCACCATCAATTCGGCTGACAGCGCACACACCAGTCACCCAGACTGGGCATACGTCTCAGCAGAGTAGAAAGGAGGAACGGATTAAATAGTGAAGAGAATATACAGTATGGCGCAGCCATCAGCGCCAGCAAAACCCGCACAATCTTCGAACCAAACGAAAACAGCAACAACTGGCGGAACAAGTAGTCAACGAAAGGCCAGTCAATCGCAACATGCCACTAGAAGCAGAGAGCACATACCAGACCCACCAGCCGAGAAGATATCAGAACGAACTAAAGTCGAACTGGTAAACAACTCATCGTCACGGATTAAAGACTTGAGTACGGCACGAGAATGGCTGGAGCACAAAGAATTGATCCCAGCAAACGAGAATATCACGCCAGCAGCACTCTCGCTGGCTCTCCTCTTTCTCGCACGAGGTTCAATGGGTGATACTCAAGCCCTGATAGATGGGATGAGATCAGTAGCCCTCTGTCTGGATGTAACGGGAGAAGGAGGCATGCAAGCCCAAATAGAAAACTCAAGACAGTCAGTGGAGGAATTGGTGAAGGAAGCGAAGACGGCAGTGGAAGGAATGGTAAAGGAGGCAAAAGAAAGGCTGGAGGAGATTACGGGGTCATTGCAGAAAGTGGTAGAGGGGGCGACAGCAAGAGAAGGAGCAATGGAGGAGCAGAATACACTGGCAAGGGCCAATGTGCAAGGACCCGGAGGAGGAACGCGGTCATATGCAGCAGCGGTGGCTCATGGAAACCGATTTGGAAGCACCGACGAAGCTCAAACAACGCAACAACTCAACGACTACATCATTCGAGAAGCCATACAACGACGAAAAATCATACTGGATGGAGTCAAAGATACACAAAACGCGATAGAGGGCCTCAACCCCAAACAATTAGTGGAGAAAGGGAATATGGCAATCCGGTTGATAGCAGAAGAAATAGGATGGGACGACGAGGATAGACCGCCACCGGAGGACGCCAAATTCATTTCAGCACAGTCACTGAAGAATGGAGGAGTATTACTGGAGATGGACAGCGAAGAGGCAGCAGACTGGGTTAGAGAGAAGAACATAAGGAGGAAGTTCGAAGCCAAGATGGGAGGGACGGCAATAGTGAAGGCGCGCCAGTATCAGGTGGTGGCGCGATTCGTGTCAGCGGGGCTGAAGGAGAGTCTCGCAAACACAGTGGAGGAGATCGAGAGAGACAACCACCTGGAGAAAGGAACAATAGAAGGTATACGATGGATGAGAGATACGAAACATTGGAAGGATGGGCAAAAAGCAGCCCATGCAGTTATTAACGTCTCGAACATCCAGATTGCCAACAACCTGCTAAGGGATGGTATCATCATCGAAAAGCAGCGCCATAAAACTAGGAAACTGGAGGAAGACCCAAGACGATGCTACAAGTGTCAGAAGCTCAACCCAGGACACGTAGCTGCGCAATGCCCAGAAAAAGCGGATATATGTCCAAACTGCGCAGGAGATCATGTCGGATCACAGTGCAACGTCGATGAAGGAAAGTATGCATGTGCAACGTGCAAGGCCAGAGGGTGGAAGCACGACCATGCAGCCTGGTTCAAAGCATGCCCGTCATTACGTGCAGAAAAAGAGAGGCTCAGAACGAAGAACCCGGGGATGAGATATAAATTCTTCCTCACTGACGAATCATGGACACAGGTGATATTAGAGGATGGCGAAAATACTGATAGCTTTGCAGAAAAATGGCAAAAGCGACAACAAGAGTCGCACCAAGAGAATACACACTACCACGACAATGGGTGGGGAGGCCGTTTGCGAGACGTTCCAATCCAGAACCTCGTCAAACGAAATCCACGAAACAACAAACCACCAGGGCAAAATAACGAGAATGCCAACCAAGGGCCACAACAGAGTCAACAATCCCAGGAGAGCAGGAGGAGCATTTCGAGGCGCCCAGGGAGGAGGAGAGTCACTGGCGAAAGCATTAGATCTCGGAGTGGTTCGCGACGACCCCTCACGCAGGAGCAGGTGGACAACTTCATGCGAAGTCGCTCAAAAAGCAAAGGTAGGGAACAAGAACGAGGAAGGACTGAAGTCACACAACCAGGTCAAGTATGAACCACAACACAAACCGCAAAACACTGAGGATATGGCAACAGAACCTGCGGAAATCATGGAACGCACAATTATGCATGCTGCACACAGTTAAGGATAAGTTTGACATTTTATGCTTACAAGAACCACATTTTGACTTTCAGGAGTTAACGAGAGCAACACCAGTATGGAGGGTGGTTATGCCTAGCAGGTACGTGAGAAAAGAAGGCCGGCCAAGAAGAGAGGACGTACCAAGGGCAATTATTTTGGTCCATGAGCGAATATCCACTAATGGATGGACGCAAATTGATCTAGACTCGTTGGACTTGGTGGAATTCAGCTTAAGGCTGAAGGCGGAGTGGTGAACCTGTATAACATGTACAATGACTGTACACACTCAGAGACCCTACAAAAGATGGAGGCACACCTACAGCGACGAGAGGTGGAGGAGACGGCGCATGTGGAGAGGCTAATGGAGGGAGATATATGGCTTGGGGACTTCAACCGCCATCATCCTATGTGGGACAGTGCAAAAAACAGTCGGCTCTTTACGAGAGCAGCACTAACGGAGGCGCAAGAGCTAATTTCCATTCTAGCTGATTATGACATGACAATGGCCCTTCCGGAGGGAATACCCACAATCCGAAACAGCAGAGGGGGCTTTACAAGACCAGATAATGTCTTCATATCGAACGACATAGCAGGGTGGGTCACTAAATGCATGACGGTGCCAGAAGATAGGCCACCACAAGCAGACCACTTTCCAATTTTCACGGAGATTGACCTTCCAGTTCGACAAAACGAGGAAACACCAGCATGGAACTACCGGTTGACGGACTGGACGGAGTTCCGATCGGAACTCAGCAAGCAACTAGACGCAATGCCCCCAAGCACCAACATCAACACCAAGGAAGAGCTCAACAACGTATTAGACCGCCTGGAAAAAGCAATACTCAGAACGGTAGAGAAGGTTGTGCCACGTAGAAGACCATCTCCATATGCAAAACGATGGTGGACAAAGGAACTCACACAACTGCGTCAGGACATGCGACAGAAGGCACGATGAGCTTATGAGCGTCGAGACTGGCCACTTCATTCTTCACATGAGGAAGCACGGCAGGCAAGAAACAAATTCACTAATCAGATGAAGAAGACGAAGACGGAGCACTGGGAGGATTGGTTAGAGAACGTGAATGAGAGCTCAATATGGAACACACACAACTTCACAAAACAGCCAGCCACAGATGGCGGAAAGGTGCGTATTCCAGCTCTAAAAAAGATGGATGAACATGGGCAAACGGTAGAGGTCCTTGACAACGAGGAGAAAAGCCACATTCTACATAAAGCGTTCTTCTATGAACCGCCAGACAATCCTGGGATAGACCCAATGCACCAATACCCAGAGCCAGCCTTCCTATTCGAAGAAATCACTGACTCCCAGATCATCCGAGTGGCGCAAGGACTCAATGCGTACAAGGCCCCAGGGCTAAACGGAATCGGAAACTCAGTCCTCACACATTGCGTTGATATATTGATAACTCACTTAGGTCCCATCTTCAGAGCAACATTCAAACTCAAGCACTACCCAGAACGATGGAAAAGATTCAATACATCAGTACTGCGAAAGCCAGGAAAACCAGACTATACGGTACCAGGAGCATATAGGCCAATAGCCCTCTTAGACGTCATCGCCAAGCTGCTCGCAGCGTGCGTGAAAGAAACCCTCGAATACCACACGGACCGATTACACCTCCTGCCACAAAGGCAATTCGCACGACCAGGGTGCACAACCACAGACTCTCTGCACCTCCTGGTCGACTTCATAAAGAAGGCCTGGAGACAAAAGAAAGAGGTAATTGCAATGTTCCTCGACGTCAAAGCAGCATTCCCAACGACGGTAATCCCGGTGTTGATTCACAACATGCGAGATATTGGTATACCGCGAGAATACACGGACTGGATTCTAGAAAAAATGACAGGTAGGGAAACGGTAATCTCATTCGACGACTTCAAATCAATGCCAATTCCGGTGAAAAGCGGCCTCGACCAAGGATGCAACTTATCAGGATTCAACTACCGATGCTACAATGCAAGTCAGATCAAAGGGTCCATTGGAAGAAAGGATGAACTTGCCACCAATTACGCCGACGATGCCATCTGCGCCACGGCAGCAGTAAGCCTCCAGGTGGCAGCGGACAAGATGACAACACTGTTCAACAGACCATTAGGACCAAAGGACTGGGCAACAACTCATCATTCGACATACGATTTCGCCAAATTTGTAGCGGTAGGGTTCACGAGGAGGAGAGTTGGAGACCTGCAAAGACCAGGCAGGACAACAAGGCAGGGGCCTACGAGAATAGTGTTGAATGACAACCACACGATCACAACAGCGAACTCACACAAATTTTTAGGAGTCATCCTGGATAGAGAGCTGCGCTTTAAGGAGCATGCAGCATATGCAACAGGGAAGGGAACAAAGTGGGTGCTGCAAACGAGGAGGTTAGCAAAGATGGCAAAGGGAATGGAAGGAGAATTCACAAGACGGCTCTTCTATGCTGTCGCCGCCAAACGTATGCTCTATGCTGCGGATGTTTGGTGCTCGATAGGAGTGGATGGAAGTGGAAAAGAGACAACAAGGGGGATGGATGGAGTCATCAAAAAACTAGAATCAGTTCAACGCCAGGCCGCCATCCAAATCACGGGAGCACTCAAAGACACACCAACCGATCTGCTGTTTGCACACGCGGACATGCTACCTATGAGGGAGCTAATCAAATCAGCATGCCAGGACGCAGCACTCAGAATTGCGACCTTACCCAAACACCATCCAATCGCCAGCATCGCCAAAAAAGCCATCCAACACAATCCAAAAAGCCACCCATCACCGCTGAATAACATCATGCATATTAGTAAAATTAGGACTAACACTTTGGAAACTATAGATACCATACGAAAAGGCCCTCGCTGGCGGTCGCCGCTCAAGACCGAGATCTTGCCATCCAAGGAAGAAGCACTGCGCGCGGAGAAGGAGAGGGAAGTCGATGTGAAGGTGTACTCAGATGGTTCAGGACACGATGGAGGAATTGGAGCAGCAGCAATCCTGGCGTATGGGCACAGGCAGCTGAAGGTGGCACGACACTTTCTAGGACCGGCAACGGAGCACACAGTCTATGAGGCGGAATGTGTGGGGCAACTTCTCGCAATGGGGCTCCTTCAAAAAGAGATAGCAGATATATCAGGCGCAGACACGGCCGTCCTCGTGGACAACCAATCATCAATCACCGTCCACCATGGAAGGAAACCCAGACCCGGCTCCTACATCATCGATAGCATCCGCGAAACCCACATCAAAGTCCGAAATAAACATCATGGCATCCGCATCAGAATTCACTGGATCCCTGGACACAAGGACATCGCTCTAAACGAGAAGGTAGACGCAGAAGCCAAAAAAGCGGCGGAGGGAGCACACAACAACATCAACAATCGAGTAGGCATCCTAACCAAGCCTCTACCCATCAGCCGAAGCGCCAAAAAGCAAGCCCTGCGAGCAAAGACGAAGCAGAGTTACATCCGACACTTTAAAAGCCTCCCTCGATACAAGAAGATCGAATGTGTAGACCCCTCGGCTCCATCAAACAAATTCCGAAAGATGACGGCCTCGATGACAAGACGTCAAAAGAGCATCCTAATCCAGCTCAGAACTGGCCACATCCCACTACAAGCCTACCTGCACAAAATACACAAAGCAGAGACACCCATCTGTCAGCAATGCCACGAGGAACCGGAGACGGTCAGCCATTACCTGCGGCGGTGCCAGAAATACAAGGAGCAGCGGAAAGTCCTTAAAGAAAGCACGGGAGAAAGGGACGACATCAGTTGGGATGTATTGGGACGGCCGCAAACCATCCGCCAAGTGCTAAAATTTGTGGCAGACACAAGGAGATTCGAGGAGACACATGGAGACCTGAGACCGAGAGAGGAGGAAGTGGATCAGGACGCGGAGGCGTTAGGAGGAGCCACCTGGACATAAACCAACTTTTGACAACCTGAAGACGAAACGCGCAGTGCCCAAACCAAGGAGAGCAGATCAACAGCGAGGTAATGTACTATATTTTTTTTCAATTACTTACATTCTTCACTTTTCACCATTCCCCATTGTCACATAATCAACGTTATACCGTCGCACCATTCTTTTACGATACACAACCACATAAAATACCCTAGTTCACCACCACTATACTACCTTAAACCCACCACTAGACAACTCAACTCGAGCTTCCCGAGGAAGCCATCTTACAGCGGCAGATGACACAAGTAGTAACACAGCATAGATACAAGACCACGTAGATAGATGTCGTCCGACATAAGGTACGCCTCAACGGACAAATAAACATGGATTCAAAAAAAAAAAAAAAAAAAAAAAAAAAATATGTGTCCATAGGTCCGTCTTCGGTTGGTGGTGGTGGTGGTTACGAGTGTGGTTGCGGCAATCGACTCGAAAGCCGGGTCCCAATAGAGAAAACTCGAAACTCTCCTTCCCTTCTCCGGCGTCTCCACTGGTCCGTAACCCCATGAAAAAAGACGCGCTGGAGCCGAGACGAGCCCGTACTCGTGCCAATACTCGTCCTCGATGGGAATGCAAAAGCGGAAGTAGACGCAGAGGCGGAAGGTGGTGCAATATCGCATGAATAGTCCGATGGGGATGAGAATTCACGTCCTCTGGAGAGCTGGAGGTGTCGGTGGGCTGAACGTGGGACCCCCTTGAGAGGAGGAAGAGGAGGGGTGCGACCGATGGCGCCATTTGGTGTGTGTACATTGGTTCTTCGTCGTTTGGCTATGGCCATGTACATGTGAACTCCCGGGTACCTGCAAAATCCATTTCTGAGCCTGAGCCTGAGCCCGTTTCCGACCCCAAATGCAGACCCAGATGCACCCCAACTCTCGCTTTCCTTGTCGATGTCGGATTCCCTCGCATAAAACCCAGCACCAGCAGCCTGATTAGGGACAGTCGGGGCGAATCATGGCATGTCGGGTATGCTCACAGTTACGATCCCCAGGGTGCTCGCAAAACTGTCCCGTCCGCTATCCGCAGATTCAGGTACAGGAAGAATGCAAAACGTCGTCCTCGTTGGGCTGGATGTGGGGAGTGTTGGAAATACAGTTGGTGCTTCGGGACCAGGCAAACAGAAGGGAAGATGAGACGAAGTTCTCCTCTGATAGCCATCGTTTGGTCTGGGAAACCTCCCCCGCCTCCGTTGGCTGGGGTGGTTTTGGTGGTGCTGGTGCGTAGATGGTGGGACAGCATGTGACAAACTTGTGTTCACGGTCGGCGCCGTTAGAAGTATAGGCATAGGGAAATGGAACTGCTGGTGCTGGTGCGTTCGAGTTTTCAGTATCGAGTGCCGTCAAAGTCCAGATTGTGATAATCATGCGTCCGCATCCGTGTTTGCGTTTGGGCTGGCGTTCATGCTAGCGTTTGGACGCATAGCACCTGTCCTCTTCGTTCCCAGTCCCGGAGCGAAGCACCTTCTCCAGCCATTTCTTGGACATGGACATGGCGGTTAGCGCAAAAAAGGCCACCTTCCTTTCTCGGATGTCGGCATCAGACATCCGGAAGCAGGGAAATAGCGTCTATATTGGGGAAGAATTCGGAGTACTCGGGACTCGGGACCGACATGATCTTGCCAGCGTTCTTCCGCGTCCACCAAGCTCATCCGCTCACCGTCAATGACCGTGATGTCCGAGTAGTGAGGTCACTAGCGCTCCGCGTCGCGCGTCTTGACCCAACACCCAACAGCTGGCCACGAAACATGGAGGTATAACCTTCGCTGCGTCCAGCTCCCAACATATGCACTCTGTCGTCTTCAAACATCGTGACCCTCGCATCCTTGCGTGCTTCGTCCGAATTGTCTCAGCTAGCTTTCGCGTTTGCTGAACATTACTCTCCTCCATATCGTTGGTTAACCTTTGTGGATGTTGTCTTCTCGTCGCGAGAGGATCAAGACCAGTCTGAATCATGTTTTCCCAAATTCAAAGGTTTGCTATTCGCTTGATCGATCTTCAGCGGTTGACTAACTTACTTTGTAGACCACGGACGCCTTTCGACCCTCAACAAGTCTACACTCTGTGCGTAGGGAACGGCCCAAGGTTTGAAGACCAGACGGAAGACAAGATTGAAGGGAGAACAGGCTATCAGTACCGCCAAACGCTCCAGGTACGCCGCATACACATCTCGTCGAGTCACTTCATGACATCTAACACGCAGATTTCACTTTAGATCGGGGCTCTCGTCTTGTTGTCATACGCACGCGTGTCCTACGACCTATATTCAACGTCGCATCTTTGGATAGGCGCCACAGCGTTTCGCCCCACTGTCGTCTGAGACCCATGTCCCGAGTTTCAGCAGATGGTGCAGCTGCCCAAGTTCTACTGCAAGGTCCGAATCTTGCTCGAATAGGACGGCCATATTGACTGCTATGGGAGGACAGAGACCCAACATCAACATCGTTACGTTGGAGTGCCGAGGTCTACGCCCACATACCTCCAAATTCCGAGGCAAATGACGAGTAGAATCGCTATATGGCACTGCATTCCCATCTCAAGCTCTTCACCCGCCCGTGGCCAGGGTTCGATCCATAGCCTAATCGACTCGCGAGTAACCTTCTCTCAAAGCCTCATACCCTCACGATCAACGGCCAACAATCGCTGAACGAAAGTCGCGTCGATACGACGGAGAGACGATCCTGCTCTTATCCTCAATCGAGCATTACCCAACACCACAACAAATCGGAAAATACGACCTCGATGTGAATGCTACTCTTCTGGGAGAGTCTAATTCGCCACCGAGATGGATTTCGATGGAATCAAGGTCCTTGGTCCAGTCACACACTCTTTGGTCGCATTAGTCTTGGCCGCTGAAAGAAAGTCGACCTTGTCCTAAGTATACCAAGGGCTGGACCTTTAACGACAATGACGCTACTATGAACAAAAAGCTGCTAATACACTGGACAAGTAAGTATTGCTTTCTTTCATACTTTGCCCGTCCTTATTGTCCTTCCCAGGTTCGACCCACCGAAGACATGGTCACCAGCTACAACTACACCCTTCAGAATAGGCGGGCCTACTCGAGGATTACACCCTCGATGCTCGGATTTGCACGGCCCAGAGCCCGTCCAACACCTAAGCAATTAGGAATTGGGATTGTTGTTAGTGCTGTTACTCCACAACTGCAGGATGAAGAACAATTTTCCAGCCCCATATTCGAACTCGGCCGGCCGGCCAAGGTTTTGGTCAAGGACTCCTCTCTCGCCGTCTTCACACGATATTTCGCTCCACAGTCAACCGCCTTTGAAGGACCTCGTCAGCCGAACATAGGACCGGTTTATTCTTCAACGGTGACGCCGACGAGCTCCTTGCTGATGAG
>Ga0247741_1000924_pt1 | contig 16126 bp, 22 predicted proteins | sample UWRJL213509R2_FD_180945 | JGI IMG/M metagenome (GOLD analysis project Ga0247741, IMG submission 180945) | Plant litter microbial communities from Arlington Agricultural Research Station in Wisconsin, United States - UWRJ-L213-509R-2 | ecosystem: Environmental > Terrestrial > Plant litter >... | reverse complement strand
CTTTCGTTCCATCCACCATGTTCAACCTCTTGTCGCACTCAACAGACACTCTTGACCGAGTGCTTCAGTGGGTGAACGCTCATATTCCAAGACACTTTCACCTCAATGCTTTAGGAGGAGCAACATGCGCGGTGCTACTATGGGTAGTCATTGCTCGCTCCCTTCGTTGGAGGCGTTACCGGGCTATTCATCGCAAATACGGTCCCAAGTGGGACAATGGACGTGGGGAGATCACACCGGAGGAGGCTCAGAAAATCTTGCATGAGTCGTCGTTGTTCGATATGCCGTGGCTGTTGAACTATGCGCTGGCTTTTGCCCTGTTCAAGACGTATGCGATTGTGAGTGGGTGCATGCGCGCTGTTTCATAGATGAATGTTGAGTTACTACCCATTTTCAGCCGTCCATCTCCAAGCTCCTGGTTGCCACAAAGCAACTCAGCTCGAAAGAGACAATTTCGCGCCGTTATGCTGATGTATAGTCTTAACTTGCTTCCACCCGAATGTTCACTGACAAAGCACTTTCTAGACCGAGATTCTCATTTGTACGTTCGACCGGGCCGTTCTGTCTATTTTCGACCTTGCATTCACGCGTTTCAACAGCGACTTGGGTGGGCTGCCCAATTTCTGGATTCTTGGACCCTCATGCGAAAAAGAATGAAGAATCGAATACTCAGCCAGCAGAAGATCCGCGTGCCATGATTGCATTGGCGCGAACGAATTGGCTTCATTCGCATTATAACATCGTTCGAGCCCAAATTCTCATCAGATGTGGCAAGGAAAGCTGACATTTAATGTGCAGTCAAACGACGACTATCTATACACATTGTGCTTATTCATGTTGGAGCCTGGGACATGGGCGAGGAAATATGGCTGGCGTGCTCTATCTCCTTTGGAGGAACATGCTTACTACGTTTTCTGGAAGGAGATCGGGCACAGAATGGGTATCCAAGATATTCCGGATTCTGTCGGGGCTGTGGTGGCGTGGAGCAAGGTATGCCGCGGGACAGTGATTTACAGTACAATACTCACTGCAATTCCAGCATTACGAGGAAACTCACATGGTACCTGCGCAGTCCAACGCCGACGTTGCTCGGTATACTCTCGACGAGCTGCTGGCTGCGGCACCTGATGCCCTTGGAATCAAAAAATTCGGTGAGAAGGTGTCGATCTGCCTTATGGATGATATTACTCGGGTGGCCATGATGTATGCACACCGCCTGTCCGTAATGAGATAAACCTCCTCAACACATCTTTCTGTCCAGGTTCCCGGCCCAGCCTTGGTACATGCATTCGATGGTCAAAGTTACGATGGGCACACTCGCCTTTGTTCAAGGCTGGTTCCTACTTCCTCGTCGATCAGAGAGGTCGGTCGTGAACTTGAAGATCAAGATTCCAGCAATAAAGAACGGCGAATGCCCTCGTCTGCATCCAACGAAGTTGCCTTACATATTATTCACTGTATACTCATTCTGATCCTTTTCATCCAGGTGGGCTGCCAAACCTTGGTACAGACCTGAAGCTACTGGTCTGGGTTACTATCGTGATCGACTTCTTGTGGCAATGGGCTGGTACTCTGAAATGCCTGGACAACAGTACGTATATGCCATTCATGCCCTCGACACCACTCTAACACTGTATGATGCAGCCTAAGGAGTGGAGGCTACCGTATCGAAGAAATGGTCAGTGATGTGCTCTCTCACGTTGGCGTGTCTTGATACTGATGAAATATTTCCATTATAGGGCCCTTTTGCGTTTGAGAATAGTAGGCGTTCATTTTTTGCCTTCTGCCTCCGAATTTAAACATCTTCGCTCCAGGCGCTCATCAAGAAATCATGTTGAAAGCCGCAGAGCTACAGGGTTGCCCCATTGCTGGGCCATGGTCTCTAGAAGGGCGAGCAGCTCAAAACCCATAATCTTCGTTCTCATTTTGACTTGGGGTGTGATCAATGTTTGGATATATATTGGTATATAAACTACTATTTTCATGGTGATTAGTTGTCTGTTTCCAGAGACAACTGATAATATTGAACACCGCATGATTCCTCCGTAGGACGCATGGAGTATCGTAAGCTTGCACACTTGGTAGCCGAAGGCTGCGCGAGAGAAGCAATGTGTCCTACTTTCTTCGGAGGAACAGCCTCAACCTATACGCAACTGCGGTATCGCAGCCATCTTAAAGTCCTATTTCTCGGCGCTGGTTTGTATCGCCCTAATATATGTCTGACCGTGAACCGAGTGGCAGAGTTACCTGTGGGATGAGGTGTTTTTAAGGCAGTCCCGTGTTCCTAGTCTCTGTGCCAGGCCGCAAACACGAGCCTGGTGCAATGAAAACACCGTGACCAGGCGAGTTTTGTGCATACAATACAAGCGAAGTTCTATTATTAGTTCATGGCATAGCCCGACCGCCAAACAACTTCTCACCGCGCTTCGCGACCGATATCTTCTTCCACCAACTACCACATAGCCATCTCTGCGCAGTGAGCAGGCTCAGAGCAAATGGCTACATATCAGCAATATGGTGCCCCGAGAGGCAGGCAAATAACAGGCGGATACCCCCCGGCGCAAGACGTCATGTACCCTTCAGTGAATTCGACCTCGACGTTTGAGACCAAGGTAGCGGAGGACCCACGACATATATCGCGCACGCCCAGTCCAACTCCCAGCGAGTTGAAGGAGCTGAAGACTGGAGCGATTGACTGGAAGACAGTCTCGAATTGGAGATTTTGGATTAGGAAAGAGTGGATATGTGCGTCCATTTTCGTTCATCTTTTCCTGCCAGCTCAAGCGAAAACGCAGGGTACTATGTGATTGTCATCGTGATACTGGTGATCACCGCGCTCGTGACACTCTACCACAAGCAGATTGTTGAATGGCTGACACCAGTGACTCTCTGGCTACACGAGTGAGTTCTTGTCTTGGCGGTTACTCCACTCCCAGCCCACGCTAAACTTCTCGTAGCCTCAAGTTTGGTTGGCTTGTTCCCATCGGAGTACTTTTTGTTATCTCATTTCCTCCCGTACGTGCTTTCCTATGGTACTGCATCATGTTTAGGACACTGACTCTCCTATCTGCAGCTTTTCGGACACGAAATTGTTGCTATACTCTGTGGACTGGTTTGGGGGCTCTGGATTGGATTTGGAATTGTAGCTGCTGGGACCTTCCTGGGTGAAGTCGGGAATTTCTAGTACGTTCACTGACCATCACGCTGCAGATTGGATTTGACCATATTGGATAGTGCCTTCAAGTATTGCTGCAGGTCAAGAGGAGAAAAACTCGAACGGACAAAGATCACGTATGCTTGCCTAGCAAAGGTCGTACGCGACGGTGGCTTCAAGATTGCACTTATTGCTCGCCTCAGCGCCATTCCAGGCCATTGTATGTTATACGCTTGATTCCGCTCGCCCTACTCATTTATTCTTTAGTTACCACTGCTGTCTTCTCTACCTGTGGAATGGGCATCTTCGTGTTTTCTATCGCTGCAATATTGTCTATGCCCAAGCAATTCATTACTGTATACCTTGGTGTGATCCTTGCACAATCGAACACAGGTAAGTTCTGATTCATGAGAATAATCTCTGTACTAACACTGTTTGTAGGCATCAAAGACAAGAAGAGTACAATCATCAGCGATGTGGTCCTGGCCGTTACCTTCGTCATCACTGTGGCCGCCATGTGGTATATCTTGCGTGCGATGAACAAAGCAAAACCTCAAGTGATTTATGAGAGGCGAAAGGCTCGGTCAGTTTAAAAATGGCGATAGAGTTCCGAATCTAACTACCCCTTACAGGCAAGGAAAGCTCGCGCGCGCGGGAGTATCGCCGTACTCGAATGGTGGGCTCGCAGGCTCCAGCACAGAAGTCTTCAACCCCAGGAGCTCTGACTCGGATATTCCTCTCACAAACCAAAGCGATACCCGATACCAACAATGGGACAGACAAGGCAAAGCCGTTGGATATGTTCCTGACCCAAAAACAAACTTCATTTTCACACCTAAACCACGCGTTACCAATGCCTCCTTCCTGCCAGCACGAGATCTGGAAGAGGCAGGAGCAGGCACACCCCTCACTCGGGGAAGAGAGGATAGCACAGATGTCGTGGGGTGGGAAACTGCACCAGCGACCAGGGAATATAGTCCTGGACCTGGAATGGTAATATCGCAACCATCTGGCTCCAGTACTGCACCGCTACCTCGAGGAGCTATGCAAAATCCTTACTCGCTAAACCACCAGCAAAGCACTTTCGTAGTTGCGCAACCACAGTCCATAACTCCAAGACATAATGATTTCAGTGCGAGCCAGACACATCCCCATTGGTCGGCGTCGTCAAGTCCGCCTCCACCGTCCTTCCAAACGCATGCTCCTCCGACCGTAGCACCTAGGTCACCATTTGACCAGGCATATACGGGATATGATGATCCATATGATTCCACACGTAGACATGGGCATGAGCAAGAACCAACAGACGCCACGTTCCGTACAGCGTTTACTAGCTCCCCTGTGCACGATGACGATCTGCGCACGCCAATGCAGCTGCACCAGCCAACACCTGGTTACTCACCAAATCTGCGATGATTTTGGGACCCTTACCTGGTTCTCGTCTGCATGTATATTTTTATTTTACAGTTTACGTCGGAGCAAACTGAACCTTGTAGGATATATTATGACATTACGCTACCAACCTCTTGTAGATCGTGTATATGCCACTCTCTCTGCTTGATTATACCAGAAATATTGAATACAATCACCGATTGATGGGGTGTCCAGATTTTTGCGGCCGTGGCATATTTTGCACTAGCGTTCAGTTCAGGCACGGCTTTGCCTTGATCCTCCATCTTCCATCATCATCGACCTCGACTCTTTCAAACCGAAAGCATTGACCATGGAGATTGATGTGGAGGCCGTCAACAACATAAACGATGTTCGGCCATCAACAACAATACTGTCACCAACAGACGTCGACTGGACACCGCTTGATGACCTGCCTCGGCCGTTTGACTCAGTATCGAGCGACTTGACTTCTCTTGGTGCTCTTTCAGTCGAAGATTTCCTGTCCAACGCAACATCCTCGACGGCTGTTTTTGACGTTGCTTTCTATGTGCAACTACCCGAGGCGACAACACCAGGGAAGGATAAACTCGAAGAAGCGGTAGACGAGAACGAAGAACTGAAAGTCAATGATCAGCAAAGAGCCCTCAGAGCTTTCGTAGCAACTCTCCATGAGACGTGTCACAAGGTATTCGGTTCGTCCGATTGTCTCAAATTTGAATACATGGAGGAAGATCCCAGCAGTGAGTTTCTTGCGTGGCACTTGCTTTCCTTCTTGACGAACCCCTCTGCCCACAGATAGGCAATGTGTCTTAACAATAACACGTCCCAACGGAGCTACAAGATCCTATAAGTCGGACCCTACAGCAGGGTTTAAGCGAAAGCAAGACGCTAGGCTGCAAGCATCGAAGAATGCGATCAACATGGGGGCAATCGATTTTATTATCTCAGGCGACCCCGACGCTCTGAAGGCAAAGAAAGGACTGTTGCTCAATCCAAACGATGTCGAGGTCGATCACGAAAACACCGAGATCACCCCTGGTATGCAAAAATACACAGAGGAGGAAGAACCGCTAAAGTTGATCGAGGAAGCGTGCGCAGAGTGGAGAGCGGGTAAGGTCAGACCGCACTGGGTGACCTATAACGACTCAAAGAACAAAAAGAGTGCGTGTGGCATTGTAACCTTCCCTAGGTTTACTAATTGTCTGATAGAGCATGGTGCCGCATTGCGGATATCTCTCAATGCTCATGTCTTCCGAGCCTACTCGACAGATCCAGTGCATACCTACCAAAGACTAGCAAAGCTCGCATGTGCAAGAATTGCTGTCGAAGAAGGGGTCGTTGACTTCATCAAGTATGGAAATGGTCAGACACAGCCAGCGAAAACAGTGGACGACGACCACGAAACTACTCGCGACCTTACCCCGCCCCCACCACCCAAAGGACTCACATTGCAAGAGTTCTACGACACTCTTCCTAGGCCCTTTCCGGAAGACGTCGGCGAGATGACTGCCCTCGAAATCAATTCACCTGCTTGGTTGAATCTCACCATGCAGTCTGCCAGAGGAGGAAGACTGGCTAGTCATTTTACACCTATTGTCGACGGGATTCGACATCGTCAGTTTTTCTACCTCTCCTGTCTACATTGACTGAGGTACTTTTTTTTTAGTTCATGGTTGCATTCTTCGAATACAACGGCCATCGGAAACCAGGACGTACCTCGTTGACCCACAGTTTCCTAAACGCTCTGATGCGAAATCAGCTGTCTGTCTGTTAGCGATGTCTCAAGGCGTCGGTGACTACATCCGGGGATTAAAAGAAGAGGCGGAGAACAAGCTTCCAGCGGATAAACGAAAACTTGCTAACGAAAAAATCCTGCAGACCCTTTCGGCTGAATGCGCGAAAGTCAGGCCTGGGAACCGCCTTGTTTTTGACTTCCGTACTGAGCGAGATGGTGGGTTTGCTTGCATATGTGGTATCTTACATATCCTAATGCCTTGCAGCTTTTGGCTGTATTCTGAAGGCAGATATTTCTTCCAATGCCGCAGAACCTGACGTTCGGGAGTACACAGTGAACACAGAGTATCGGAATAAAGCCGATGCAAAAGCCGCCGTTGCTTGTCATGCAGCTGAACAAGGCCTTGTCGACATTCTGCGTTTCAGAGGTGGACCCCTTCCTAGCGACTACACTCCTTTCTGGGAAGCTCAGGTCAACGGAGACGGCGACAACTACGTCGCCAAGCGTAAGGACCTAGACCGCGATATCGAAGGGGATGGGCAAGACCGCAAAAGACGCAAGAAGGGTAACGCTAAAGACAGCGTATCAGGATCAAGTGAAGTATCGAATGTAACACGTCCCAAGGTGAAGATTGAGCCCCCGAGCGAGGGTCATCCTCATGGCTTGCCACGCAAACCAGAGCCTTATGTATTGCCTCCTATTCCGGTAGGTATAGGCCTTCGGCCTATGAAGAGCGACGATTGGAAGAAATCTCATGCAACTGGGCCCAGCGGTCTTGCTTCTACCAATGTGCATGCCTCTGCATCACGTTCGGTGGGACAAGACCGATCTGGAAACAGGAGCGGAGGTCCTTCACATTCCCATAACCCTGTTCCTCATACAAAACCATACCAGGCCCCCCGTCCTCCCAATCCACCCCGTGGACATTCAGATCAAACTGCTTCGTCCACATCCTATCCTGTCCATCCACGTCCCTACGATGATCAGAGAGATCGTGGACCTCCAGGCCCGTCTTATCAAACGAGCCATGAGCACAAGTATCAACATCCGCCTGCACCACCCTACTCTGCGCCTCCGCATCCCCGACCAGATTCATTTGCTCGACCAGATCTATATCCCCGACACGATTCGTATAGTCATCCCAATGACTACCCACGGTTACCTGATCCATATGGACCATCGTACCCTCCTTATCATTCTCCTGTTACCGTTCATTATCCTGGCTCTCCGTATCACTCTCCTCCCCCACTTCCACAGCATTACCCACCTTATTATGGGGCTCCTCCAACCCCAACCCCAACTCCTCCGCACCTACCGTACGCACAGTATCCCCAACCACCTCACTATCCTCCAAGTCAATATCCTCACGGACATTACCCTTCAAGTTACCCTCTGCCACCGCCACCGCCACCACACTACCCATCCCCGCCCCCTCCTCCAACGCATATACCCATATCACCTGCATACCCTTCTGCCGCTTCGCCGCCGCTACCAGCTCAATATCAGCCAAGGTTCCGGTCACCATATTCACCGCCATATGAACACCTTCCTCCAGCGTTCTCACCTCGTTCACCGCGATCTCCTCCTTATTCTCCTCCCCATGCACCTGAATACCCCCCGTATGACTATAACCGCCCGACGAACCATCGGCGAAGACATACCACTCAGGCCGAGTCGCAACGACACAATCAAAACGGATACTATCGTCAAGATGATACAGATGAGGACAGGAATGAAGACGGATATCCACGCGACCAGCCCCCTGTTGATGGTAGACGACCAAGGCACGACCGGATGCCTGCAAGTGTGTTGATTTTCGCTTTATTTCTTATCAGATCATCGCTGAATCATAGCCCAGGCGTCTCAGTAGCACTACCACGACAATCATTCACTCAAGAGCATTTGCCTACCCCGGTGAAGGAAGAACCGGAAGAAAGCCCACCTATCCGTCCACCCTCACCAAAAACCGACATCCAGGAACCTCCACCTCCACCGAACTCCAACCTCGCCGCTCTTTTTGGTTAGTGATTTGTAGACCCTTCCTGACTACGACTTACATCATGAACAGATTACTGCCGTAAGAAAAATACACCCAGGCCCAAGTTCATGTTTGAGATTGTCAAAGACCCGCAAGATGGGGAGAAGAAGTTCATGGTTTGGGCAGAGAAGAACTCGCAGAGGCTCGAATTGCCCACATTATTCACCAACTTCGAAGATGGTCGCGAGAGGCTTGCAAAACGAGTACTCCAATGGGAAACTTCACAATCTGGGAAAGGATGAGATATCAGCACAATGGTTGTAGATCTCATAGCGAGCGCATCTGTGTATCGTTTCAAATATGTAAATGGCAACATACCATGTGCCTCGTCCAATCGAGTCCTATAAATAACAAAATGTTGCTTACGAGTCATCTACGTCGCTTGTCTTTGACCATCATGGTCACTTCGTTATCAACTCTCAAAGCTCAATATGAGACTGATGGGTATGTATTGGTCGACAACCTTGTCCAAGAGAGTGACTGGCCTGAGTTGGAGAAGGCCTGTGACCGTGTCATTGAGCGCACTAGAAACGGATCGTGGCCCCATCGCAGAACTGTAGGCAAGCAGTTTCCACCTTACGGTGACGAAAATCCAGATTCTTGGGGTATTCAGCATCTCATGCATCCAGAACTGGGAGAACCCGTTTTTGCTAAATGGTACACATCCTCGAAGCTTCTTTCCGTTGTCAATCAACTGCTGCAATGCGAAGATCAAGACCTGCAACTGGGTATGAACTTTTGGAGTGGCGTTCGGCATATCCTAAATATTTGATGTATGCGACTTCCTTCACAGAGCTGTTCAATCTTTTGATCAACCCAGTCTCGCATGACTTTGCATTACGCTGGCACCGAGATGATGTTCCGGAGAGCACCCCAGAGATTGAGGAGCAAGAAGCCCTCAACATCTGGCACTACGGGGTGAGACCAGCAATGTTCTTTCAGAGATTTGATTGTAATCAACACTGTTCCCAAGGTGCAGTGGAATACGTGAGTTATTTGACCTGTTCCCCTCCGCTGCTGAAGCATCTGTAGGGCATTATATCGTGATTCATGTCTCTTCGTCGTCCCCGGATCCCATAAGGTCCCAAGGACCCCTGAGCAACGAGCACTCTCTTCTGGTCAAATCCCAACAAATCCATTCGATATGCCTGGCACCGTTCAGGTTACTCTTGAACGTTAGTAATATTTTCTTCTTGAGTGCTACCGATTCTAATTGATTGAACTAGCTGGACAAACAGTATTTTACAATTCAAACATACTCCATTGCGCTACATATGACTCCCAGGTACGCCGTGCAACGCTTCATGCATGTATGGGCAATGCCAAAGGGGGTTCAACTCGGGCTCGAAACATTCTTCAGCATGGTTTGGACTGGATGAAAACTCCCGAATTCAGAGCCACTCTTCATAACAAAACCGCCGTAGCCATGCTGGACAAACTCCTTAACATGTACGACCAAACCCAAAGCAACGCGATTGGATATTCCCTCAAGAATTGACGCAACGAATCGATACATTCCACGATGCTATAAGTTGTGATGTATATGCAAAATATGAAAAATATGCGCAACTCTTAGTATCCTTTATCGTACTCAATCGTGACAGACGCCATGGAATTTGTCAACACAGGCACGCCCGCTTCTTCGTCTGTTATCCCCATCTCCCCTCTTAGATCTTCATAAAACTGGGGTGTCAGTCCAGCCTTCTCCCTGTCTTCTACATTAAATGGACCTTTCACGTCACCCCGCCAGCCTTTCTTAACTTCCTCGCGGAAGGCGACAACAGGATCCACGTCTCCGTCCTGTGCGCATATCCATGTAAACCATCGATGGCCGGAGGTGACATGCGTAACTTCGTCTGCATGGATGATTTCCATTACATTTACTGTCTCCTTGTCACCTGCCTTCCGAAACCTTTCGATCGTAACAGGGTTGACATCTAATCCCCGAGCTTCGTGTACAAGATGGATGATGGCCAGCCGTGAACGAAAAGACAGGGAAGTGGTGGTGGCAGATTCCCAGAGGCCCGCGTGGACAGGCATACTTCCGTACGGTGTTGCAGGGGAAATTGCAGCTAATCGTGATGTAAGTAGCGAACTGAAAAAAAAAAAAAAAAAAAATCAAAAAAATCAGTAAGAACGAAACTTCTGAGCAAGATGTTCAGACAAATGTTTTGATTCATCCAGAGCCATTTTTGTAAAGTCTGAAAAGAAGGCTGGTGGTAGATTTGGATGCAGTGGGCCAAATCTCGCCATGATGTCCCATCTATCACGAAATTAATTTCGAAGATTTTTCAAGACAAAGGGACTTACGCAAGATCGATGCTAAGAAGTTGTTCAATATACTGCGACTGCAAAGGTTAGAATTTGCCACTCACGCCCACTGCTCGATGTTGGCAAGTGCATGCAACATGACAGCGTGATTCTTCCTTTTCTTCATTTTGGAGGAATCCACCGTATTTCTCAAAGCAGAGTCTTCCCTTGAAGGTACATCTGGAGGTCGAGGAGAATTCGATGACTTATGTCCAATGGAGGAAAGTTTGCCAGTACGAAAAAGTTGTACTGCGTGCCGGGTCCGTTCAACCTAGCTGTTGGTCAGTCAACGCATAATTCGTAGGCTATAGCACACCTTCAGGGTTGGGTTCGGGGTATTGAGAATAAGAACAGCCCATTGCATCAGGGTGGTAGGAGCGCCGGTGGTAGGAACCACAGGTTCATCGTCACGAGGCTCCAATGGGACCAAGACTTGAGGAAGAACCTGAATAGTCACGGCTGGTGGAGGATCGGCAAATTCTACGCAATAAATCAACGCCTGATTGAAGGTCGCGGAGAAACTACGTACCTTCGGAAACTGGACGCAACTCAATTAACCTCCAATTACTACCTCCATCAGGCTCTTCCATGAAAACTCTCTCGACACCGTCTTCTGGGTCAGACTTGACTTCCACAACGTAGGTACATGCCCTCAAACCAGTCTCGCTTTTCCCTGTCTTCAGATCGAAGTCATATCTGGTGTTCTCAGAGGCGGCCTCAAGTAGGTTCAATGGGGACATACCTGTGCCACGGGCAGACTGCGACCATGCTATCCTCGCACTCTTCAATCTCTGCATGCGACATATCAGCTCCTAGATGTGGACAGCTTGCTTCCATAATGTATATCTGCCTGTGGCTCGGGCAGATTACGCTCGTGTCCCAATGCTTGGGTACGATAGCACTTCCGAGAACATCACTGGCTTCATTGGAGTACTCAATGTCCTTCCCAGAAGAAAGTCGAAACAGAATAAGGGAATGATAGCGGCCTTCTTGCGAGCGAAGTGTCAGCACATAGCGGGAGTGGGTGAGCAAGTTGCGCAAGGGCCCAATCCTATCCAAAGATACGACGCATTAGCGGTTAGCCACTCTAACCAGCAATTGAACTGACTGTAACAACTTCATCGAGTATTGAGATTTCGACCAGGTTAGTGATGGTTGTGGTCAAGAACAAGGAGGTTCAACGGCGGAAATTTGAGTCCGACTTCAGGAAGAATCCCGGGCCGAACTTAGGGGTTGGGCACGCCAATTTATAGGGAGTACGTACTGGATACAGTAGATAGAACAACAATGGTCAAGATAGAGAGTATTATACGGTTAAGATGCAAGTTTGGGATAGACGGATCAGAATCTGGATATATCAAAACAGCGAATAGATGCTAGGAAGAACGAACAACATAGATTCACATCATAACTTGTGTCCCTTGGGATATGTTGAAGGAGTTATAAAGCCCTGGCATGGACATGTTAATGTTTGGGTGGTATGAGGGCAGAGCAGGGGGAGCAGGGGGTGACGGAGTCGGAGATGGCCAAGAGAACCTGATACAATATTAGAATCAGTCAACAGTCAACTGCGAAATCCTACATACCCAGGCATCATCATATTCGACCACCAATCAGGATTCTTAATGGCTTGCATGGTCGCGAGCATTTCCTCATCAGAAAATCCACCCCCATAACCCATGTCGAAGTCGGTCGAAAGCTCAATTGCCTCGCCGGTTGCGAAGGTTGCTTCAGGTACATAGATGGGGGTAGACGAAGCCTGATTCAGGCTATTAGGCGCTGGGGTAAAGGTTTGCTCGCCTCCTTGAACCACAGCTCCAGACGGAGGAAGAGTGAATGTCGCTGACGAGGAACCACTGTTAGGGAGGCTGGCACTAGACACCTGACTCTGAGCCGGCGGGATTGTCTGTAGGCGACCGATAGTGGGACCGTCTCCACGATGTCGCGAAATGAGGCCGGTCAAGAATCGAGCGTAAAGCTTCGGAGTGTGGCGGTCATCAATGGCAATCTTTGTCGAGCTCAATGTCTGGATCAGGCGCCTGATCAAGTCGAAGATTTCGGTCTCTCGTTCTTTGACCAAGAAGGAGGAGAATTCGGGCTTCAGAAGTTTGAGCAGGAAGGCAGAGGCGAATGACGCGAAAATGAAGTGGCCATCGGGCGCGTAACGCATGTAACCGCTGGGTGCCAGATGGTCAATCATGTTTTCGATGACCGACTTGGCAGCTTCCAAGCACTGACAGGCAGCATCAACTAATGAAATTCAATGAATTTCCGCGAGGAAGCTTACTGAAGTGAGGAAGAGACTATCTCCAGCTTCGAAACCTCGTTGGTATGCCTGCTGGAAACCGAAGGAAAACATGACAAGGCGGGAATACCCAACGAGGCTAGGTTGATAACGTAAATATAAAACCGAGTACCTGATTTCTTGGGACTTACAAGGGTAATAACGAACACCGGAAGACGCAACTAGGGTCATTTGGATCTGAGTCTTCCTTGAATCTCTTCGACCACTCTTCATGATACGCCGATAGACGCCTGTCATGAGTGAGCGTCACCGTTCGGAAGTCCACTTTCTATACGATAGTTTAGCCATGCGTGTGCATTTTGTCCGAATGTGTGACGGATCATTACCTTGTTGAGACCCGTGGGGGAAGATGGGTCACTGAAGATTTCATCATGGAATTTGGCGACAATTTGGAGAAGAGCGGTGTAGGCACAAAGATGGACGTCGTGCTGCTCAAAGAATCAGCATCTAATGGATCGAGACACGGAAGGATTAGAGCCCACGCTGATGTTATACTGGGATTTTTTGTACCAGTCCTTAGAGCTTCGGACGATGCTATATAAAGTTAATTATGTCAGACATGTTTCTCATCAAAGGAGTGTATAGACTTACAAATCCTCCTTGATCGTCGAAGGTTTACCAAATTGTGTTGCAGTCGATCGGTCTAGATTAAAGCATATCAACCACACTCGCGTTTTGTTCAGAATCTCTCGTTCCTGCTTTTCCGATTGGGGTTTCGTCGTGGACACATGATGGAGATTTAGGTCAGTCGCGATGCTACGGGGTTAGGGCGGTAAGGTGTTAGAAGATCGGATCAATATAGCTGGTGACTGACCGGATGGCAAGACCTGTATACAGCCAACTTCGGTCTTCTTCCCACCTCCGCGCAGGTACAGCGTAGATGCTCATAAGAATGTAGGCTTGGCAAAGCTCTACTGACTTCCAGCCGTCGATGAGTGCGTTGGAAGCAGAATGCTTCGCAAAGTGCATAGCAATAGGATAGATCTCTGACTTCTCTGCATAGTATCTCGACGAGATGGCGCAGACTTTACATTCAATCAGAACCCCTTATGATGCGCACAGAAGAGACATGGACTTACTAACTGTAAATAAGAAAGGACATCTTGCGAACGTTAAGGCTGGCGTATGAAGAACCGGGTCAAGGAGGGAGATAAATGGCTAAAGAGAACACATTAGTAACGGGCAAGAACATCAAAGAATTTGGAATACGCTCTTACGTTAACGCGTTGGTAAAAGCTGCGACAGCCAGGTCAGATGAGACTATCGACTCGTAGATAAACTTTGACATACATCTCAAATAGTTTGTCCACGTCCTCTGGTTTGACCAACCCATGAACAAGGATCTCAGGAGGGCTATGCTGCTCTATCAAAGTCGCTCTCATGCCCAGATCTGTCGCTGGACCGGGCATAAAGTATGTCTCGTTTGCAACACCCTAGTAGCGCCCCGTAAGTTAGCGTTCAATTGAAAGTGCTCAATGGAATGGGCCAGACATACCACATTATTGCCATCAAGATCTTCCTCGCTGATTGCGGCTTCCTTTACGCCGTTTCTCTTCCTATTTGCCTTTTTGTTACTCAGGCTTAAATCCGCAATCAAGCCAAGTGGTACGTGAGAGTCTGGTAAGGATGACTGGAGTTTTTCTGCCTCTTGTAACGCCTGTTCGTTATCATCATTTCCACTATCGTCCTTTCCCGGTCCCCCTTCAGTCTGGGCAAGAGTGCGCTTGTCAGAATCATCCACATCAGAGTCTTCCAATGTTTCCGGGCTACGGGGCTCAAAGAAGGCACGAGGACCCGCGTCCTTGCCGGCGTCGCGGACGCTCGACTGGAGACGGTCCAGCCAGGCTAAGACGTTCTTGTTATTCTGATCAGATGGCGAAGTTGCCATCCGAAAGGACGTGATCCCGAGGGGAGTAGAGCGGTAGGGGTTATGAACCTAGTTTTGGTAAAGCTTGATAAAGGCGAAAGAAAAGAACGAAATATGACCCACCTGCTTGAGTAAAGATTCAATAATGGCATCTTTCTGCCTGATCTGCGCAAGCAAGTATTCTCGCTTGCTAATTACAGGGGAAAAGTCAGCCGAAGGTGACGAACAGCGAGACGAGGGCAATGAAACTGTCGAAGACAACGAAGGAGAGGGTGGAAACGACATCTCGATCTCAGCAAACACAACTCGAGGTGTAAGTCAGGTGTGAGGCCGCAGAACAAGATAGGAAGGGAGCCCGAATTGATCAACGACAAGGTTGCCCGACCTATAAAGGGTTTGCCCCTGTCGAGACTTTCCTGCCTTGGGCATTAACCAAAACAGGCAGGAGTCACAAATGATTCCCCGAGGGTTAGACGCCTCCGCAGGAAGTACATCCGAGAACATTTGCCACTTGAATCGCGTGAAAGCACATGGAACGCATGGTTTGAGATGCGGTATGTAATAACGGACCAAAGAGCGGATATTCGGAAACGAGATCATTTACTCACTTTGGGGCTGTTCGGGGCCTGCGGCCTTCGACAATGCATGGATGTCCACTATTTTTGCACCGCTTGCAGGTATCATCATCTTCGGGCATGTCGCATTTCATCTGTTATTGCGGATTGAGGCAAGATGTTGCATCCGGCATTACAGGGTGGATGAGTTGTTGAATACCCAGATCGGATGAATGAAGTTACGGAGGAAAAAGGGGTGGACGAATCAAGCCCGGGTGATAGACACGGATGCGGGGACGACAAGCATAATTGACGATGCAAGGCACGTCGGAGACGGGCACACACGAACAGGTACGTGAGGAACGGAACACCAGGGGCCGACAGGATAAAGAAAGGGTCGGACGAGAAAGGAGAAAGCGAATATGTCAGCAAACGATTCAAGGATATGTTTGAATATAATGACAATCGAAGAACATGCGCTTACCTTGAGTTTCTTGCAATGTTTGCAGGCGTTACGCCTTTAGGAGCGAAGTTGGCAGTCGGCAAATCATGATGCGAGCATGGGATTGACAAAATCCAAGGCATACCGCAATCCAGAGGTCGGAGAAAGGTTACAGGAGCGGATCAGTCAGGAGGTGTGTCCGAAACGGTAAGTCGGCGACGATGAAAGAGCGGTAGGGTGACAACGTCGAAATTCAGTTAACAGGACAACATCAAGCCACAGAAGGGTCAAAGACGGAAAACAAGCCCAGAATGGAGTTTCGACACCAT
>Ga0247741_1000923_pt1 | contig 16134 bp, 21 predicted proteins | sample UWRJL213509R2_FD_180945 | JGI IMG/M metagenome (GOLD analysis project Ga0247741, IMG submission 180945) | Plant litter microbial communities from Arlington Agricultural Research Station in Wisconsin, United States - UWRJ-L213-509R-2 | ecosystem: Environmental > Terrestrial > Plant litter >... | reverse complement strand
TTGTCCCCTGTCGAGTTTCCCCGATTGCAGCTGTTGCCAGCCAAGGTAAGTCGGTGGGCATGGGTAGTTCCCAGTTATCCCAGCAGCATAAACTGCACTCTTACATCGCGCCGACGCGGCGCACCTTGCCGAAACCGGGAATGGATGACTCTGCGTCGGAGCCAGCAGCGTCGGCGATCGCCGCAAACACCCCTTCGACGATTTCTTTGGCCAGGACTTTGGTGAGGCCGTGCTCTGCCGCAATCTTGTCTGCAATTTCATTGGTGGTCGTCATGTCGGTCCTCGCGTGTGTGATGAGAAAACCCGTGCCAGACACATTGCCCGATGTCATCGACGCAGCGCAGCAGATCGGCCCAAAGACCGAGATTTCCACATCTTCCGTCAAGCTTCGGATCTGTCTGCGCAGGTTTGGATGCGAGACAGAGCATCGAACCGGCGCTCCTCGCTCAGCACCACGGTTCACCCCGCCCGCTCCAGGTCCTGGCCAAGCCTTCGGATACAAGGATGTCGCCAAGGCTCTGGCCATTACGAACGAGAACCCGAAGCTTCCGGCCGTACCTGTCCTCATCTCGTCCCGGCCATGCGTGAAGTTCGAACGGACCATCGTTGACGAGATCGAGCAGACGTCGGGTGGCCCTGTTTCCCAGCGCGAGTTCCGATGCACATTTGGGCTGACTGATCTCGGGTGTGTCGATGTCGGCAACCCTTATCTTCTCTCCACTTAGCCACAGTGTGTCACCGTCGACGACACAATTGACATGCGTCCGGTTCGTGCATTTGCGGAACGCGGGTTGCGCGCTGTTCTGTTGTGCAGCCTCAGCGGTCTGGGTCACGCCGGCTAAGATGTCGAGCATGGCTGCGATAGCAACTATCCTAATTAACGTCGAGGACGAACGACGACACGCAATTCCTGAACCTGTCATCAGGCGAGTTCCTTTCTGCACAGTCCCGATCCCTTAACCATCGAGATGTCTCGTCTGCAAGATGGTGGTGTATCCCTTGCCCCTCTTTTGCCGGACCAGATCAAGAAACAGGATGACGGCATCCTTCTCCCGCTCAAAATACTGGGTCATTGCTTGCCCACGGGTGCCCATGCGTCCCCATCGACGCGTCAGGCAAGCCTCGCCGAACAGGTTAGGCTCAATGCTCATCGCATAGAAGCGCGCCATGTTCTGTTCGGCATCCGTGCGTTCGATGTAAAGTCGATAGTGCTGAGCGATCATTGTGAAAGAATCGCGGTTTCGCGCCTGCGTGTCCAACGACTGTTTTGAATCGGTTTGTCTCTATCGATTCATTTCGGTGAAGAGCAGACCTCATGTGGGTAAAGGGGGTTTATTCGGCGGACTTGCTCTTCTTCTAAGCCTACTGGCAGTTTTCTCCTCGCGCTGCACTTGTCAGTCCACGCCTGATAGATCAAAGGCTCAGTAGCCGAGATAGCCGAGGATATCCGCGCCATAATATTCCCCCTCCCCGTCGGCATGAGCAATGACCTCGCCGGTGACTTCATCGACCAATGCCTTGTCAGCTTTTCGAACAGCGGCCACCACGTCATGGATGCGGCATTCCTCGATCGCGTCTTCGGCTTGAACCTGCGCCTCACAAGCTTCCCAATATCGCATTGACGAATCTCCCGTGGTTCAATTTGGTTCGGGCGAAACCGGAACATCGGTGCTCGCCTCTCGCTGCTGGAACCTGTTCTCTCCGACGCACGACGTCATGTCCCGTCGGCGGAACCAGATCGCTCGGCCGCATCGCAATGGCGCATTTCCAGCGGTGAAAGCGATCTGTTCGTCCGCGCGCATGCGCAGGACTTCATGCGGCTGGATCAACTGCCTGGATGCAAGCTGCTTTGATCGTGTTCGCGACGATCCACGCGATTGAAAACTGCGACTGACCTGGTCGATTTCGACCGTCGTCGTACCGCAGCGGCGTGAGATATAGTCGGCGGTCTCCGGATCGTTAATCGCGGCGAAGGATATCCAGCTGGCGCTCTCGAACCACTTGCTGGACGCGTCGCGGCCGCCATAGGTTTCCCGCAGCTGGCCGATCGACTGATAGATCATCGTCAGCGTGATCCCGTACTTCCGACCGGCATCGCGCGCGGTCTCCAGCACCCGCATGTAACCGAGCCTTGCGACCTCATCGAGGAGAAACAGTGCACGGCCTTTGATCGCTCCATCCCGATTGTAGATCGCGTTGAGGAAGGAGCCGATGATGACGCGCGCCAGGCCGGAATGCGTCTCCAGGGTCTTGAGGTCGATGTTGATGAATACGTCGGTTTCGCCGTCGGCCAGCGCCTCGGTGGAGAAGCTCGAGCCCGACACCAGCGCGCCGTAGTGCGCATAGCTCAACCAGTGCGTTTCCTTGATCGCATTGGCGTAAACGCCGGAGAATGTCTCCGGCGTCATGTTGACGAAGGCGGCGACATTTTCTTTCACGAAGGCCGACGCTGAATTGTCGTAGATCTCCTGCAGGCGTGCGCGAAGCTTTGGCTCTGGCTCCGACAGATTGGTACGAACCTGCCGCAGAGTCTGGTGCTTCGCGTCCGTATGGCCTGATAAACAAACGTCGGCGATCATCGCAGTCAGTAGCTGTAGTCCGGATGAGCGGAAGAAGTCGTCGCGGACGCCAGTCGCGCGACCGCTGTCGCTCATGATCCACGATGCGACGGCCGCGATATCTTCTTCCTTGGTGCTGCCGTGACGACCGATCCAGTCGAGCGCGTTGAAGCCAGAACCAGCGTTCTTCGGGTCGAGAACGGTGACGCGTCGGCCCGCTTTGCGCCGGTGGTCCATGACCATCGGTGCCACCTCGTTGGATGGGTCCAGCACGACAAGCGAGCCGCCCCATTTCAGCGCCGTTGGCACTGTGACAGACGTCGTCTTGAAACCACCCGAACCGGCGAAGATAATCCCATGCGATGAGCCGAACGAGCCGTCGAAACACAAGAGTGGCGCGGAGCCACCCTTGCCCCAGGTGGTCAGCTCGCCCGGTCGAAACGATGTCGCCGCTGGATCGTCCCGGTCGACACGATAACGCTCGCCGATGACGATGCCACCCGCTTCCGCGAAAAGCTTCTCCGCCTCCTGCATCGTCATCCAGTCCGCCTCGCCGTGCAGGGCGCGCTTGCCCCGAATGCGGCGCGGCTCACTTTGCGAAAAGGCTGCATTTCCCATCCTGGCGACGCGCAAGGCGAAGAACGTGATAAGCAGTGCTGCGCCCGCTCCTGTGATGGTCGAAGGATAGGCATAGGACAGAAGCGTCCTTCCCGCGGGGACCTGGCCAACGCCGCACATCTATTCTTCCAGCTCGTGTCGCGGCGCTACGAAAAGGGCTCGATCCTCATCACCTCCAATAGAAGTGTTGGAGAATGGGGAAGTGTTTTTGGAGACCCAGTTGTCGCCACGGCCATATTGGACCGTCTACTTCACCACTCGACGGTGATCACTATCCGCGGAGATAGCTTCAGACTTCGCGAAAAGCGCCGCTCCGGCCTTCTGCAGAAGGCCGGAGCGGCGCTTGAGCCCAGCGAAACGACCAACCAATGAGGGGGTCAATTCCTGATGTCGCCAAGGGGGGGCACTTCCTCACGTCGCTTGACAAGGCCAACTGGCGTCGAGCCAATCCAGCCAAGTATGATGCTCACCTTGCCGTCCAGAGGGCGGTGAAGGCTGGCGATCTGGAGAAACAATCATGTGAAGTTTGCGGAAACCAAGTGGTAGACGCTCATCATGACAGATAGGATGAGCCCCTCAAGGTACGCTGGCTGTGCAGACTACATCATACCCGTCTACACCACCGCGGGGAGGATATGTTCCCAATCCGTTTTCGAGATAGCTCGTAACAAATTCTCGAATGTTCTCAGGCTGGTAGATTTCCAAATGCGGGTCGTTCGTTCGAATCCTTTCAAGGCGAGCAGGTGGAACCAGAGTTAAATGCCGAAATTATTCGGCATCACCTAATGAAGGGTCGCTGATAGTCCCATTTGGGCGATTTATGCCGCAACAACGCTTTACCAGGGGGGGTCAAAGCATTGAATTGGGCGGATAACGTGCTGGCGATCTTAAATCAAGCCTACGCGCGCACTCTCGTGGCCAATTCTCAGCGACGTCGGCTTCGCTCCTCTGCTTTGTCATCGAAGCCGGGTGGTTTTGTTTTTACCCAACTGACAAATTTCTGAATCCCGGGGTCCTCGAGAATAGCTGAGACCGTAGAGAACTTCTTTGCCAACTGGGCGTCCGTGAAGGCTGCATGTATGTGGCTATGGCATATCTGGTGCATAGGCACCTTGATCTTGCCACCCTTACTCTTGGGAACAAGATGGTGGTCCTCGATCTGGTCTTCGGGTATCACCCGCTCGCAGAGCGGGCAGATGACGGGCTCCGGCTCGACATCTTGCGAAGCGAAATCGTCTCTGTACTTACGTGCCATCGATTTGGTGTCTCTCTATCGGCTGTCAGACTGCGTCCGCGCCGCTTCGATAGACCATCCCCGACATGCCGACAACACCAAGCCGGTTTCAACAGGGCAGTGGCGTTTGCATCGGAGTAACAGAGGGACAGGCGATAGGGAATTATACAATATTGCCCATGAGTTGCGGCCCGCGTTGGTCGTCGGTTCACATCTGTTCAAGACCGTTGATCAATTCTTGGCAGCAGCGGACATTGGCTGGAGAACAGCTGTCTGCTTACGAAGCCGGCCAGCAGCAACATTGTACGACCATCGGCAAATAATAGAAGCGCGGGTGAGGTGCTAAGGGGCCGACCACCACTGGGCACTGCAGAGACAACCTCCAACAAAGCCAATGCAGTGGCCGGTCGATAGAGCGTGTCAAAGGGTGTCGATCAGCCCACCGTCCACACGCATCGAAGCGCCGGTGGTTGCGGACGCCAAAGGCGAGGCGAGGTATGTGACGAGATTTGCGACTTCGTCCACGCTGGCAGCGCGTTGGATGATCGAACTGCCGCGATGCTTTTTGACGAAGGCTGCGGCGACCTCCTCGATCGGCTTGCCAGTCTTCGCACGCTCATCGGCCAGCATCGCTTCAACGCCCTCCGACAGCGTGGGGCCGGGGAGCACCGAGTTTACGGTGACGCCGGTCCCGGCCATGCGCTTGGCTAGGCCGCGGGCAACCGCGATGTCCGCGGTCTTGCTGACGCCGTAATGGATCATCTCGACCGGTATGTTGAACCCGGATTCCGACGCGATGAAGATGACGCGGCCCCAGTCGCGCTTTTGCATTCCGGGAAGATACGCCCGCGAAAGCCTGACGGCAGACATGACGTTCACTTGCCAGTGGCGGTCCCACACCTCGTCACCGGCCTCGAAGAAGTCGAGCGGCTGGAAGATGCCGGCGTTGTTGATGAGGATGTCCACATGAGGAATATTGGCGACCAGGGCGCCGCATCCTTCAGCGGTGGCGACGTCGGCTGGGACGGCGGTAACGGTACCCTTGGCGCCTTCGCCCTGCAGACGTTCGGCTGCCTTAGAGGTCTTCTCGTTGGACCGGCCGTTGATCACAACGTCCGCGCCTGCTCGCGCGAGTTGACGGGCGATGGCGTATCCGATGCCTTCTGTGGATCCGGTAACGAGGGCTGTCTTGCCTGTAAGGTCTATCTGCATTTTTTGCTCCTGTTGGGTTTGATTATAAAACGTATGAAAACTGACAATTGGCCGCGTCACAGCCACCCCGTCTAGGCGGCGGCCTTTTTCGACGCCTCGCGGAACACAAGTTAGATCAAGATCTGACCGGGTGTTCTGACGAACAGACGTCGCTCGCCAAGATCGGGCAAATCCATTGTCGAGTAAGGGGTTTGCCTTTTGTCGAGGCCAGCCCGGAATTCATCGTAGCCGTCCAGCCGGAAGCCGATATGATCGATGATCTCCGCGCCACGTCGAACGGGCGCCCCACCACCGGGGATGAGATGCACGATCGGCTGGTCGCCTTCGTAAAGCCAGTAGCCCGGAAAGCCGAACGCGGGACGGTATCCGACAGTCAGACCGAGCAGGTCCTGAAGGAACTGTCTGGTGCCTTCCAAGTCGGCAGTCCGCAAGGTCACGTGATCGAGGTTCATGACACTCATCCTATCACGCCGCCGCCATCGACCCGAACAGTCGAGCCAGTGGCGAATGGGGTGGTCATGAGGAAGAGCACTGCATTGGCGATGTCAGAGGGCTGACCAATCGTCTTCGCGGGCAAGCTGGCGGCAACGCGCTCGAACATGGCGTTTCGGTTGGCTTCCTCCATCTTCGCCCAGAGCGGCGTGTCGATGAGCCCAGGCGAGACTGCGTTGACCCGGACCGGAGAAAGTTCGAGCGCCAGTCCGCGGCCGAGCGATTCCAGAGCGGCATTGATCGCGCCCTGAAGAACCGACGAGCCGGACGGACGTTCGCTCAGGAATCCGGAGATGAGGGTCAGCGAACCTCTTTCGGCAAAGCGGGCAGCCCTGGCAATCCGGTAGGCGCCCCAGAACTTGCTCTCCATCGCGCGCTTCGCGTCTTCGAGTGAAAGCTTGCGAACCGGCCCGCTGGGCGTTTGTGCCGCCGAGATCACGACGTGATCCCAAGCATCCGACCCGGCGAAGAAGGATTCGACGGCGCTCTCGTCGCCGGTGTCGAGGACAGCTGTTTCGACGTCGCCCAGACCCGCTGCAGCTTCGGCCAGCTTCTGTTCGGAGCGGGAGGCGATCGTTACTTTTGCGCCGGCCGCAAGAGCCTGCTCCGCGACTGCATATCCGATGCCGGAACTTCCGCCGACGACGAGGACACGTTGATTGGTCAAGGATGTCATTTTCAATCTCCTGTCTGGCGGCGAACCGTCCTGTTGAATTCGATTGGTCGGAATATAGGGCATGGTGACAACAGCAAGAATGGCTGTTGTCGGTGAGTGTCTCTTGCGATATCAGCAAGAATATGAGTGACAACTTTCTGGACATGCTGGTCTTCGTAAGGGTGGCGGACGCCGGAAGTCTTTCCGGTGCAGCACGCGAACTCAACTTCTCCCTGACCGTCGTCAGCCGCAAGCTGTCGCGGCTCGAGGAGCGCTTGGGCGTCCGTCTGATGAACCGGACGACGAGGTCGCTGACCCTGACCGAAGAAGGCTCGCGCTTCTACCAGCGCTGCGTCCGCATCCTCACCGAGATCGAAGACGCAGAGACGGAGGTCACCAGCGGCCGGGACACAGCAACCGGCACGCTGAAGGTGACCGCCACCTTCGCTTTCGGGATACGATGGCTCGCGCCGTTGCTTGGCGAGTTCCAGCGTGCTCACCCCGATCTGCATGTGCGTCTCGACACGGACGACGGCGTCATGAACATCGTCGATGCCGGATACGATCTGGCGATCCGGTTCGGTGCGCTCGCCGACTCCAGCCTCATCGCGCGACAACTTGCGCCCAACAGGCGGGTCATCTGCGCGGCGCCCGCCTACCTCGACCTTCGCGGACGGCCGGGCACACTCGATGACCTCCTGAAGCACGACGTCATCTCGATCGGCGACCCTCCGAACACACATTGGGTGTTCGCCGATGGCCGCTCCGTCAACGTTGTGAGCAAACTCAGCACCAACAATGGGGAACTGGGTCACCGCTGGGCATTGCAGGGATCGGGACTCATCCAGAAATCCATCTGGGACGTTCAAGAGGACGTCGCCGTGGGAAGGCTGGAGATCGTTCTTCCCGAGCACCGGCTACCTGCGGCGCCGATCCACGCGGTCTTTCCCCATAATCGACTGGCGGCAGCCAAGGTTCGCCTTTGCGTGGACTTCCTCGCTGCACGTCTAAAGAAAGCGTCGCCGGAACTGTAACGTGTCCGGTACGCGGTACGTGGTATCGAAGGCCGGCCTCAAGTTGGAGAATGCCCTGAGGCCGGATACGGTCAGCGGACTTCGTAGTTCGAGAGTTCGACCGTCACTGTGTTGAAGTCCTCGTCCACGGATCCGTCAGCCTTCTTGGCGAACACGCTCCGCCTGGACGGCAACTTGAAGCCGTCGACCTCAACGTAGTGCGAAAGGAAGTGAGCCGCCGTCGCGTTTGCCCAGACATCGACGGAATAGTCGTGGCGGCGCAGAAAGACCGTCTTCTCCGAAATAGAGCCTTTGCTCGCGGGTGTGGGTATGGATGTTTTCCGGGAAGCGGACGAGAAGACCGCGCAGTTCCCGGCCCTCAAGGAGGACAGGCGCGATCGCCTCGAGCTCGTAGTGCGGTTCGCCGATCAGAAACGGTAGAGCGTGGTAGGTCCACATCGCATAGCCGTTGAAATAGGCGAGGTTCAGCGGATCCCATCGAGTATCGAAGCCGTGGTCGCCGAATGCTTCACGACCTTCGTCCCGTTCGGCGATCAGCTTGCCTTCGGCGTCCACGTCATCGTCCAGTCAGGCTCGCCGAAGCCGCCGACGGAAGTCCATTGGCGGTGGAAGTCGGTCGTCGCGCGGCGAGGCGTCCGGTCCATGTCGATGCCTTTCATCGCCCAGAGTTTTCCGCCCGTCACGATTGTTGAGGCCAGCCCCTCCGCCTGGCGGAACCGTTCGGCGCCGCCGTGGGCTTCCAGGATTTCCTGAACAAGCAGTTTAGTCTTCTCAGTCATTGTCATCTCCGTGGAATGGTTGGAATGGTCGAAAACTATTGCGGATTGACGATGGCTGAAATGACGTATATGCCTCGATTTCAGTCAAGAGGTTATCCGCCATGCATAGGATCGCATTCGTCATTTCGCCGGGCTTTCAGGTCATCAGCCTTGCCGCGCTCTCGGCTTTCGAGATGGCCAACGCGACATTGGAGAAACCCGCCTATGCTGTTCGGGTCCTGTCGGAGCACGGCGGGCCGGTGTCGGCGTCCATTCCGGGCGTGACCCTGCAGACCGAGCCGCTCGGCGACGCTGACTACGACACGGTCGTCTTCGCGGGAGGACTTGAGGACTACGACGTGTCTCCGGCGGTGGTCGCCTTTGTGCATGCCGCAGAGGGCAAGGCCCGACATCTTGCGGCGATCTGCACCGGCGCGTTCGTACTGGCGCAGGCAGGCGTTCTCGACGGTCGTCTTGTAACCACCCATTGGGGTGCCGCCCGAGAACTGCAGGCGAGATACCCGAAGCTTAAGGTGGATTCCGACCGCATCTTCATCGTCGACGGCACGGTCTGGACGTCCGCCGGAGCAAGTGCCGGGGTCGATCTGGCCCTGGGAATGGTCGAGAACGACCTTGGTGCGGAAACCGCGCGCCTTGTCGCCAAGAAGCTCGTTCTCTACCATCGCCGGGCAGGGGGCCAGTCTCAGCATTCCGCGCTCCTGGAGATGAACGCCAAGTCCGATCGGATCCAGATGGCTTTGGACTTTGCGAAGAAGAACCTTCATAGCCCGTTGAACGTCGAGGATCTGGCCGATGCTGCGCGACTAAGCCCGCGACAGTTCAGCAGGGCCTTCCTGGCGGAAACGGGACAGACGCCTGCGAAGGCTATCGAAAACCTGCGCGTCGAAGCGGCGCGCAACCTGATGGAACAAACCAGCCATCCGATCGATGTCATCGCCGAACAGACCGGCTTTGCCGACCGGGAACGGATGAGGCGCGCATTCCTTCGCGCGTTTGGACAGCCGCCGCAGGCGATGCGGCGACTAGTGGCGGCGGCCTGACAATGATCGTCGAGCGGTTACCATACGAAGCCGGTGGGTTCGTCATCAAACCTCGACGTTCAGGATAGCCAGTCGCGGTCGCGCGGCAGACGTCGATCAACGTCCGCCGCGCCTTCCAAGGACTACCTTTCCCACGGGGCATCTGGGGACTTGGGTCACTCCGGCTTGTACGAGTGGATCTCGGCTTCCGGATCGGGAAGATCCTTCGCCCCGCCGTCAAAGATGGCCTGCGCCGAGGCCAGCACATTCACGGCCTCTCGCAACAACTTGATCTTACCGTTCTCCGCGACAAGCACCGCTGGAAACAGCAGGTGGACACGACGCCCGGTGGCCGCGGACGTGGTATGTGCCACATACTCCGCCGCGACCTTTTCGGGTGTCTCGATTATAACGGTGGTGTCATCGGGCTTGAAGGCGAAGTCCGGATAGAGGTTTGTGAGGCCAACGTAGAATGCGGCGATGGCGTCGTGCCCCTCGTACCGTGTCTCCATACCGAACGAATGCAGGTAAGGCAGTTCCAATGCACCGTCCTCCGCGAACAGTTCGGCGACCTTCTTACCATCCGGGATGACTGCAAGGACCCCGTGAAGCAACTCGGTGGCGCTCTTATGCTCTGACATGGGAGTGCTTTTCGAGGCTCGTTCAGGCCGCGACGTCGGGGAGGTAGCGGGATGCCGGCTCGGACTTGGAAAGGTTCGGATGCAGCGCGAGGCGGGCGTTTTCGAAGGCCTGCCAATCCTCTGCGTCGGGAAGGGCTGGAATTGTAACCGCTTCGCCGAGATCAAGGCCAGTCAGTGCGGCGTCGACCATGGCATTCGCGGTCATCACGATTTCGGCTGGAAGATACGCGATCGGCGTGCCGGCCAGTTCCCACATGTCGGTGGACGTCGCGCCGGGAAGGACGACCTGCGCCTTGACGGCAGTATCCTTCAGCTCGTTTTGCAAGGACTGCGTAAAGGCGAGAACAAAGGCTTTGGAAGCGGCATAGACGCCGTTCAGGATTTCCGGATAGACCGCGACGATCGAGGCGATGTTGATGACGGTCCCGCGGTCGCGGAGAACGAAGCCGGGAACGGCCGCGTAGGTCAGGCGCGTCAGCGCGTTCGTATTCACGTTGATGATATCTGACATCCGGTCGACGTCTGCGTCGACAAGCTTGGCGGTCGAGGCGATGCCCGCATTATTGACCAGCAGGGTGATCGAAGCCTCCTTCTTCAGAAGGGTTTCCACTTTCGCTAGTTCCGTCGCCTTCGACAGGTCTGCAGGCAAAACCTTGACGGTCCGGCCGGTTTCCCGGGTGAGGCGCTCTGCAAGCGCGTCGAGCTTGTCCTTCTGACGAGCGATCAGGATAAGGTCATAGCCCCTGCGGGCGAGGCGGTCGGCGTAGATTGATCCGATGCCGGTCGATGCACCCGTAATGAGTGCGGTTCCAAGTTCACTGCTCATGATCGTGTCCTTTCGTTGAAACGATTGGCCATGAATTTATTGCAGTCGTGCCGTGGTGCAAAAGACGTATTTGCCACCTTTTAGGACGCAGCCGCCGTTGTGATGTCTACTTGTTTGGATTGGGAGGCCATCACAGTAGAACGCGAATACCTTGCACGCCGGGGCACACCGAAAGTGCTGGAGGACGTGCATGACTCACGCCTGCTCGGTACAGAGCGTCCGGACAAGTGATATAACGTTGTCCGGAGTCTTGGGGATGAATGAACCGCCATTTCCGGCACGGATGCTGTCTTGAAACCGGTCCGCCAATTATCTGGCCGGTCGTTCGATATGGTTCAAGGCGACGATGCCCATCCGGAACAATAACCGATGCCAATTGTGGTTAACGCTGACGACGGCTTTGCGCCGCATCCCGGCCGTTGAGATAGGGACTGGAGTATGCTGCAAGCCGCCATCCTCGTCGCTGGTAGATGGCTGCAGATTAACCTGAAGTCTGCCAACTCCGCCTTTCAGAGGGATGAGTATAACCCTGTGGCTCATATTGCCCGTCGATGATCGGCCTATTCCTCGCCCGGAAAAGTGCGCGCGACGGTAAGAAGGCTGCAGGGACAAATGGCCGGCGGCTTTTCATTTGGGTAATCCCCTGGGCCTACAAGCCGGTGAGACGCATGTGCTCCTCCGGATAGCGATCGCCGCTGATATGGATGTTCGCGGCTTCGATCTCGTCGAGATCGGTTTGCGTGAGTTGCACGTTCAAGGCGCCGATATTCTCGTCAAACCTTTCGATCTTGCGGGTACCGAACAGGGGAACGATCCAGGGCTTTTGAGCAAGAATCCAGGCGAGTGCCACCTGCGCCGGCGTTGCTGCATGGCGTTCACCGATGGCTCTGATGAGGTCGACCAGCTTCCGGTTAGCATCCATCGCCGCAGGTGAAAAGCGTGGGATCGAACTGCGCATCGGGTCGAGCGCGGTCGTGCTGTCGATCTTTCCGGTCAGGAAGCCCTTGCCGAGTGGCGAGAACGGCACGAGACCGATGCCCAGCTCCTCGAGTGTCGGAATGATCTCTGCTTCCGGCTCGCGCGTCCAAAGCGAGTATTCGCTCTGGAGGGCGGCGACGGGCTGGACGGCATGGGCGCGGCGGATCGAACCCGCTCCGGCTTCCGACAGCCCGAACCAGCGAACCTTGCCCTCGGCAATCAGGTCTTTGACGACGCCCGCAACGTCTTCCATCGGGATGCCGGGATCGACGCGGTGCTGATAGAGGAGATCGATGTAATCGGTCCTGAGACGCTTGAGACTGCCCTCGACTGCGCTTCGGATTTGTGTTGGCTTGCTGTTGACGCCGCCACGGTGGACGCCGGTTTCCTGATCTATGTCCCAACCGAACTTGGTCGCGATTTTTACCCTGTCACGGAGAGGCTCCAAAGCTTCTCCAACCATCAGTTCATTGGTCCAGGGACCATAGACTTCCGCCGTGTCGAAGAAGTCCATGCCCCGATCGACAGCCGTTCGGATCAAGGTGATCATCTCTGCCCTGTCGGGCAGTTCACGTGCTTTTCCGTATCCCATTGCTCCCAGGGAAAGAGCCGAGACTTCAAGTCCCTGTCCGAGTGTCCGCTTTTTCATCGATGTGTTTCCTTTCAGTTCCATCCTGCTCAAACGTGATCCGTCGCAGGATGATCTATCGTCAGGGGCAGTGTTATCAATGTGCGCCGGATGGTGCGTTCGCTGGGCCTGATCGCCCGAGAACATCACTCCAGAGAAGACGTCTTTCGATTCGCAAATACGTCCTTGACGATGGGCATGGCGGAAAAGACGCAGGGCCATCCCGAATAGAACGCGATCTGGGTCAGCACCTCCGATGCCTGGTCCCGCGTCAGCCCGTTATCCATGGCACGACCGAGGTGGTAGGTAATCTGGGCCACCTGTCCCGTGGCGATCAGCGCTGCGACCGTGACCAGACTGCGGTCGCGCGGTGCCAGATCGGGACGAAGCCACAGGTCCTTGAACAGTACCTCCGCAGTGTAATGAACGACGCCCGGTGAGACGGCGCCGAAGTTTGCCTCCACCGCCGTGGCGCGTTGTGTTTCGGCAATCTCGTTGAGTGGCAACAACTGGGGCGAGGCCGCTGGCAGTTGGTCCAGTCCGATGTTCCGCTCAAGGAAAATATCCTTGAGGATCTGGACGGCGAAGAAGGCGTTCGACCAGCCGCTGTAAAAAGCGAGATGGGTGACGATTTCCGAGAGTTCGGCCGGGCTGACGCCGTGATCGAGCGCCGCGTTGAAATAGTGTGGCATACCGATTGTCTGGGCACGGGCGATCAAGGCGGCAACGGTGACCACGCTGCGATCCCTTGTGGACAATTGCGGCCGGCTCCACAGCTCGGCGACGATCGTAGACCTGGTGTATTCGGCCAGCGCCGGGGAGACTGAATGTACGTCTTCAGGGTTTAGCGCGGCGTGAGGGAAGGTCTGGTTCGACATATGCGTTTCCATTCAATCAATCAGTCGTTTGTGGATGGACCCGGATCGTGGCAGACCGCGCGCGATCGCTGATCATGGGTCTGAGATATTGGCTCTTGGCGTACTTGGCTCGGTACGCATCGTCGATGCGATCGTTCACCGCGCCATCGACGGGCTCAAAGGTGACTTCAATGGTCGTGCCTGCGGCGACGATCTTGCCGGCCCTCTGCCTGACGGCGGCCTGATACCACCGGGAACTCTGGCCGTGATAGCCACGAACATAGAGCGACCCATCCACTGCCACGCACCAAATCCAGGTTGGTGTGCCATAGGTGGTCCCGTCGTCACGGAATGGCGCGATATGGAGATCTTCAGCCGCGACAATCCGATCGAGATCGTTTTCCGAGAAAGGCATACGTTTCTCCTTTCAACATTAGTGCCGATGTGCGTTCTTCAACTGAAATATAGCCACTGCCATTTCATTGGATTAGACGATAAAAACTGATTGGACTTATATCGGAGATCAATGAATGCGCCGCGAAGACCTTGGAGACCTGATGGCTTTCCTGGCAGTGGCGGAGGAGGGCAGCTTCACCAAGGCTGCGGCCCGGCTCGGAACCTCGCAGTCGTCGCTCAGCCTCATCATCCGTCGGTTGGAGGAAAGGCTCGGTGTCCGTCTTCTGACGCGGACGACACGCAGCCTTGCGCCGACCATCGCTGGTGAACAGCTCCTTTCGACGCTTGGTCCGGCGTTCGGCACGATCGACGCGCAACTGTCGGCATTGAGTGAATTCCGGGACAAGCCTGCCGGAAGCTTCAGGATCACGGCAGGGCAGCACGCCATCGACACGATCCTCTGGCCTAAACTGTCCGGATTCTTGCGTGAATATCCTGATATCAAGGTGGAACTCAACGCAGAGTCGGCGTTGACAGACATCGTGACTGAGCGCTTCGATGCAGGCGTGCGGCTTGGCGATCAGGTCGAGAAGAACATGATCGCTGTCCGGATCGGGCCTAAGGCGCGGATGATCGTCGTCGCGTCACCGTCCTGTTTCGCCGGGCGTGAAATGCCGATGACACCACAGGAACTGACCGGGCATCGTTGCATCAATCTCCGCCTGCCGAGTTATGGTGGATTCTATGTCTGGGAGTTCGAAAAGGACGGCCACGAACTGCGCGTCCGGGTTGAAGGACAAGTGGCCGTGAACGGAGTGCCCCAACTCGTCAACGCGGCCCTCGACGGCTATGGAATGGCGTATGTCCACGAAGACGTTGTCGCTCACCATCTGCAGAGTGGAAGCCTGGTCCAGGCTCTCGACGACTGGTGTCCGTCATTCCCTGGCTATCACCTCTACTATCCATCCAGGCGGCACCCGTCCCCTGCCTTCACGATGTTAGTTGAAGCGCTGAGGCATCGCTGAACCGACACGCGGGCGAACCGGAGCGAGGCAGGCAGCCGGTTCGCCCCAAGCGGTTATCATCAGTCGATAAGCAGCTCGTCGGCTATCCTGGCGCCCTCGATATCGGCGATTGCCGCACTCGCAGACGTATGGGTCAATGCCCTCATCTGGCAGTATCTAAACAAAGTCCCATGCTTGATCGCGCCTTCACTTTCTCTTTTTCACCTGCCTGCTCGTTGCGATGTGGCGCTGGTGACAGACACGTTACCTGTAAGGAATTCCGTGCTGCAGCCCAATCACCACTGTCGCATGCCTTTTGGGAAGCATTCAGTCGCAGTGATCTTACGCTCACGGCCCCATACCAGCTCATACGGAGCACGACTTGTTGTCCCGACAAGAAGACAAACAATGCCGGCATGGCGATGAACTACGGGGTCGTTGGTTCGCATCCTTCGCTTCTCGGTGCTGCAATTGGAAATCGCGTCGACGGAAGAGTTTCTCAGCCAGTGAGACCGAACGTAGGCGAGCTCCGGAACGCAGCCTTGTCTTGGAGGATAGAAGCCCTGGACACTGAGCCGGCCGAGCGAAAGCAAATCCGGGCGCGCGCCGCATACATTGGAAATGGGAGCTCACATGTTTAGTCACATCATGATCGGCGCTCGCGACCTTGAGGCGATGGTCGCGTTTTACGACGCTGTTTTGGCACCATTCGATATGTGGCGGGCCGAAGAACTGGGAAATATCGACGAAGCAGGTGTCATCTGGCGTAAAGGCGAAAGGCGCTGGCCGCAGTTCGCCCTCCGGCGCCCGATCAACGGTTTGCCGGCGACATGGGGCAACGGTGTGCAAATTAGTTTTGCGGCGCCGTCGAGAGGGGCCGTCGATCTTGCCTGGGCCACAGCGATCCGGAAGGGTGCTCTTGACGAAGGGGCGCCTGCTCTGAGGGAAAAGTATGCGGACGATTTCTATGCCGCCTATTGCCGAGACCCTGAGGGAAACAAACTCTGTTTTGTCCACGCGCAGGGAGTTCCTGCCTGATAGCCGTCCGGTAGTGCAATGGCGCACATGGGCGTCGGTCTTTGGTCAACCAATGCGGTATCTGGAAAGCCGCCGTTATAGTACCCTCGCACGAAAGACCAGACGAGGAACTGCGGAGATGCTCAAGACCGATACCCGGCAAGCGAACTGGCGCCGTGCCAACCC
>Ga0247741_1000922_pt1 | contig 16145 bp, 15 predicted proteins | sample UWRJL213509R2_FD_180945 | JGI IMG/M metagenome (GOLD analysis project Ga0247741, IMG submission 180945) | Plant litter microbial communities from Arlington Agricultural Research Station in Wisconsin, United States - UWRJ-L213-509R-2 | ecosystem: Environmental > Terrestrial > Plant litter >... | reverse complement strand
GCCATTCGCGCCCGACTTCGACCTCTTTCCCCTCGAGAGCGTTCCGGCCTGGGGAGAACCTCCGAACCTCGAGTTGCATTGGTACGGCCTGACCGGCGGAACATACGAGCTCTTGGTCGATGGCCACAGTCTCCACCGCTCTCTCGAAGGTCCGCCCGAGATGGACTACTTGCTCGCCCAGGTCTGGCAGGACTTTCACGACGTCCTGCCCGAGGTACTCGCTCCCATCCCTCCCGCTCTCGCCGAGCGCGTTTCGGCCGTGGATGAATGGCGAGGCTGGCTCGAGCATGCGTGGGACCTCGAAACCCCGCTGGAGCTCTTCGCAGTTGCTACCAGCTGGTGGGACGACCGAGCCATCGACGCGATGTACTTGCGCGGCGCGCCCCGTATGCATGTGTGGCGGACGGGGGACCGTCTGAACCTGACGTGGCGCGCGTCCACCGAGGGCATCTGGGCCGAGCCGGAGGGCGAAGCGACCATGCACGTCAGCGCGTTCGTCGATGGGCTGGTCGCGTTCGATCATCGTCTGATGACCGAGATGCGCGAGCGCATCGAGTCGATCGAGCACCACTGGACACGCCCCGACGTTCGCATCGACAAGGACCTGCGACGCGAGCACGCGGAACGCGCGACCTCGCTCGCGAAAGCCATGCGCGAACCACGCGCCCCACCGCACTCGTGGGACGAAGTCATGACCGCGATCGCCGCCATCGACGAAGCGCTGCGCTAGACGAGCGCGCCGCCGCCGTCGACGACGAGGTGCTGGCCCGTCACGTAGCTGCCGCGCATGAAGCCGAGGTAGTGCTCGGCGATCGCGTCGGGCTTGGCGATGTGCGCAACCGGGAGCTTCGCCGCGGCGCCGGCGAACATCTGCGTGCGGGCCGCCTCGGGGATGTTCGACCACAGCTCGCTGTCGACGAAGCCCGGCGTCACGACGTTCACGCGCACCGGCGCCAGCTCGACGGCGAGTGCGCGACCGACGGCCTCGACGGCGGCGCAGATGCTGGCGCCGATCACGAAGCCCGGCGGCGGACGATGCGCGGCGCTGCCCGAGGTCAGCACGATCGATCCGGTCTTCGCGAGGTGCGCGGCGCGGATCGCGGTCAGCGCACCCCAGTAGCGCAGCTCGAAGAACCGGCGGGCCGCGGCGAGATCGAGGTTCGCGAGCGGCGAGAGGAGGAGCTCCTCCCCGGCGGTGAAGACGAGGTGGTCGAGAGCGCCGATGCGTTCGAACAGCGCGGCGATCGCGGCGGCGTCGCGCAGGTCGACCGCGTGCGCGGCGTGCGGCCCGGTGGGGAGCTTCGCGCGTGCGCGCTCGAGGCGCGTGCGGTCGTGGGATGCGATCGTCACGCGCGCGCCGTCGTTCGCCGCGGCGATCGCGACCGCGAGGCCGATGCCGGCGGAGCCGCCGAGGACGACGACGTGCTGATCCTTCAGGTTGTTCGACATGCGCTCACCATGCGCGCCGCGCGCGGATGCCGCCACCGCAGCATGGTCATTGCAAGGATGCTAGAACCGCATCCATGAACCTCGAGCTCCTCGCGGCGGTGGTGGAGACCGGTAGCTTCGTGCGCGCCGGCGAGCGGCTCGGCCTGACGCAGAGCGGAACATCGCGGGCCGTCGCGCGCCTCGAGAGCGACGTCGGCGTGCGCCTGTTCGATCGCAATGCGCGCGCGGTGACGCTGACCGACGAGGGCCGCCGGTTCTACGCGCGGGTCGCCCCGCTCTACGCCGCGATCGAAGACGCCGTCGACGAGGCCGCCGGCTCCGCGGGGCGCGTGCGTGGCCGTCTGCGCATCGACGTCGACGCCTTCTTCGCGCGCTACATCCTCGGCCCGAACGTCGAGCGCTTCCTCGCGCGCTACCCGGAGCTCACGCTCGAGGCGATGGCGAGCGACTCGATGGGCCCCATCGTCGGCGAAGGCTTCGACGCGGCCGTGCGGTTCGGCGAGCCCCGACCGAGCGCCCTCGTCGCGCGGAAACTCCTCGAGACGCGCATCGTGACGTGCGCGGCGCCGAGCTACCTGGCCCGCCGCGGTCGCCCCCGCGAGCCGGGCGAGCTCGCGACCGCCGATCACGAGTGCATCCTGTTCGTCGATCCGCAGACCGGCCGTCCGTTCGGCTGGGACTTCGTGAGCGGCCGCCGCCGCATCGCCGACGTTCCCGTCCGCGGCCGCCTCGTGGTGAACGACGTCAAGACCGCGATCTCGGCGTGCCTCGCCGGCCATGGCATCGCGCAGCTGATGGCCGTCGGTACCCGGGACCTCGTGGCGCGCGGCGAGCTCGTCGAGCTGTTCCCGAAATGGCAGGACGAGCGGTTCCCGCTCTACGTCTATCACCCGTCGCGCCACCTGCCGCCCGCGAAGGTGCGCGCGTTCCTCGACTTCGTCATCGAGGCGAGCCGTGGCGCGCGGTGAGAACGATGTGTCTTCCGGCGCTACATCTGGCCGCGGTGCAGCGCAGTGCGGCACCACGCGTGAACGCGAACGTGTACGCTTCCCGATGATGCGCGGGCGGGAGATGGAACCTCTGACCACCGGAATCGTCGCCTTCGACCGCTTCGCGACGCTGGAGAAATGCCGCAAAGAGCTCGATGCGCGCGTTCCCGGGGATGAGTTGCTAAACGATCACATCGCCGGTGCGTATCGCGGCGTCGATGGCAAACCGTGGCCGTGTCCGCTGTTCGATGGTTGGGACGAGTGCGGAACACTCCCGCTCTCCGATCTCGGCGACATCCGCATGCTCGCCGCAAGCTCATCGCGACCGATCGACGTCGTGCTGCTCGCGCATTCGCACGAAGTGGCGGCGATGCAGCACGCCGGATGGAAGCTCCTCGGCTATGACCTCGGTTACTTCCACGCCGTCTGGTCGGTATTCTCCGTGCTCTTCCACGAAGTGATCTACGGCCTGGTTCCCGAGCTCGGCGCGTACGCGAAGTTCTTGAACCGGAGCCTGTTGCTCGATACGCCCGAGGCGGCGGCGAAGCTGCTCGCAACGCGAGAAACCGTCGACAAGGCCGGCGGAGATATCGAGGGCGACGAGATGTCGATCATCGCCGTGTTGGAGCGAACGTGATCATCCTCGACCTCGACGAGATCAATCGGGCCCTGGCTCGCTTCACGGGCGGGGGAGCGCGGTTCTGGTTCTTCAGCGTCAGCCTGACACGGCTGTTGATCCGCATCACTCACCAGGAGCGCGACACGGAGCTCGGACTCTTCGCCGGCAACTGTTCGACTATGTCGGGGCCGTTCTCCTGGACGGTCTCGGCGCTCTCCGTGGTCGCGGTTGACGGCCGCACGAGAATCGAGGATGGCGGCGCAGCGTTCGTCCTCGATTGCGCAACCTGCGCCCTCGTGGAGCGCGATCAAATTCCGAGCCTGAGCTCGCTCGACGAGTTGCAGGAATGACCGCAAGTAGCCGTCGATGCTCCTGGTTGGTGCCAGCCGTGATCGAAGAGCCTCCGCCACAGCTGAAGCACATCGGTGAGGTCAATGATCCTCGCGCGAGCGAGAGGCTCCGCTGAGGGCGCCGGAGGAAGCGGCAGGACTGCGCGTCGATGTGCGTGTGGCCCGCAGCGGGCTGGTTCCTTGGTGGAGCGAGTGATGGAGGAAACTCCTGCTCTGATGAAGCACATCGAGGATCATCTCGGTCCGATTCTCGCTGGCTGGACGACCGATCCCGATGGGAACAAGCAGCCATTCCAGATCGTCATCTGCAACTCGCCGGTCGCGGGCGCGAAGGTGCTGCTGACCCTGGGCTTGAGCTCGAAGCCACTGTGGACCGAGGCACAGGGTCTCCGGAGGCAGGAGATGCTGATGATGTTCCGCGAGACCGACAAGCCCCGGAGTCTCCCGGTCGTTCTCCAGGAGCTCGCGTTGCAGGCATGGTCACGCGACCAGGCCTTCGCCTTGGGCGACGTCATCGGTCCGCGTGGGCCGATCGTCGAGGGCGGGACGGTGTCGGCGTTCTTTGTCGCCCCGCCAGCATATCTCCCGGAGTCGTTCGCGTTCGTCAGGGGTATCGGTCCCGTCCGCGCAACGGTCTTGTTCGGCTGGCTCGTCCCGATCGCGGAGACCGAAGCCGCGTTCGTGCGCGCGAACGGTGCCGAGGCCTTCGAGGACGAGCTGATGAGCAGCAGTCCTGACCTGCTCGATTTCCGCCGGGCGTCGATCGTCTGAGCACGGAATGAACATGCCAAAAGAAGCGAAACTCGATCCGTTGAGCAGCGCCCTGCTAAGCCTGTTGTCCGATGCCTGTCTGCCGCCAGAGACAGCGGCGGTGTGTGCCGAGCTGTACGCCGCCAAGGAGCGCTACAACACGCTCGCGCTGATCGCGAAGGGGCTGTACGAGCGAATGTACGGAGCGCTTCGTTCGCCACCGGTGCTCCACGGTGATGCCAAGGAGTTCTTTCTCGCGACCAGCGCGCGAACCTCCAGCTACGGTCGTCAGATCATCGAGATGGCTGATCGCGAGAGGAGCTACGACGAGGTGCACGCCGTGGCGTCCGCGTACTTGCACGTTCTGCGTGAGGCGATCGCGCCCTACTTCCCGCCGGAGGCGTTCGCGTCCGAGCACGAGATCTGGGGAGACACATTGGTCTGCTGGCCAGAGGAGCAGTCGAACAGCTTCGAGCTGCCAGCGTCCGACCGCTGGTACCTCACCCACGTTGGTTTGCCCGCCAGGGTCGGTCCCAACCTACGGACCGAGGTGCCGAAGCTCGACAATGGCTTCGTGATCCTCGGCCACGACTACGAGGTCCCGATCGCGGCGGACTCGAGCGGACGTGTGTGGGCGCTCGAGGATGCCTCTAAGCGCGTCGTGAATGGCAGCGTGGCCGCCTTCGGCAGGTGCCTCGCGGTGTACGAGTGGTACGGGCGCAACGTGCGCGGGCTCGACGACGAGGAAGCCGCGCTGATGGTCGTGCGGCGCGCCGAGGGGCTGCTTCGCGCCGCTGATGCCAATGCACTACGCGACGACGAGAACTACTGGGCCGTGATCGTCGAGCAGATGGAGTACGGCCATCTGTAGCGACGGCTCGGCGAGTCGACTTTCTCCCTGCTACCGCTCCGGGGTTGGTTTTCGGGTGAGAACCATAGGCGCGAGACTTGTCCGATCGTGTCCGGTCACCGGCCATGCCGTCCGAGATCCGGACCAATCCGCTCTGCTACCGCTCCGGGGTTGGTTTTCGGGTGAGAACCATGGGCGCGAGACTTGTCCGAATCGTGTCCGGTCACCGGCCATGCCGTCCGAGATCCGGACCAATCGGACGCTGCGACGCAACGATCTCGATGGTTTGCGTTTGGCAGACTTCGTGGAGTTCCGCCGCGTATGTCGGTCCCTCGTCAGATCCTTCCTGGTCGATTCTTCAAGATCACGCGTCGCTGTGCTCAGCGGGAGTTCCTTCTCCGTCCCGACGACGAGACGAACAACGCCTTCCTCTACTGCCTCGCCGAAGCGGCCGCGAGGTTCGAGATCGAGATAGTCGCGTGCTCGGTGCAGTCGAACCACCACCACACCGACGTGTTCGACCGGCACGGGCGCATCGTCGAATTCATGGAGCACTTCCACAAGATGATGGCCAAGTGCATGAACGAATTGCGCGGGCGCAGCGAGAACTTCTGGTCGTGCGAGGAAGTCTCGCTGGTTCACCTCGTCGACCGGTGCGATGTAGTCGACAAGGTCGTCTACACGCTTACCAACCCGGTGAAGGACGGACTCGTGGACACCGTCGCGCACTGGCCCGGCGTCAACACCCTCCAGAACCTGATGACGGGCAAACTACTACGAGCGCGACGGCCCAAGCACTTCTTCAGCGAACACGGCTGCATGCCCGCCGAGGTCACGCTCCGCATCTCCATCCCCGAGGAGCTTGGGGATGCTGAGTCGTTCCGGCGAGAGGTTCGCGAAGGCGTCCTCGCGCTCGAGAACCAGAAGTCCCAGGAGCGCGCCGAGACTGGTCGCCGTGTCATCGGTCGCGCACGCGTGCTTCGGCAATCGTGGCGCGACTCGCCCACGTCGCCGGAGCCCCGCCGGAGGCTCCGGCCGCGCGTTGCAGCGCGTGACAAATGGCGTCGCATCGAGGCCCTTCAGCGCAACAAGGTGTTCGTCGCCGAGTACAGGAGTGCGCGCCTCGCCTGGCTCGCGGGGAACTCCGTTGTCTTCCCCGCGGGTACCTACTGGCTGCGGCGCTTCGCCAACGTGCCGGTCGCGCCGTTGCCTGCCTGAGTCGCAGCCGCTTCAGTGTTCAGTTTCGCTGATGTCGCCAACGTTCGTGCACCCGCACGAACGTCGTTGCGGCGTGGTCGTGGCTGCTTCCGCTACCGCGTACGTAAGGGCGTCGTCCCCCGTGGGATGATGCTGTCCCTCTACTTCGAGGCTCACGCTCGTCGCGTGTGCATCAGCAACCCCGGTGCGGGTTGTTAAAAGACGTCTATGAGCTACGGGTTGTTCTCTATCAATGTTCCACACAGAGGCTACGTGAGGCCATTCGCGCTCGTTGAAGAACTGTTCCCTGTGGACACTGTTCCTGCATGGGAAGGCAGACGTAGTGGCCTTGAGCTGCACTGGTACGGTCTGACGTACGGTACGTATCAAATGCTCGCCGACGAAAAAGACGTCTATGAGCTACGAGGGGCGTCCGAACCCGTCTACTTCGCAGTGGCCCGATTGTGGTCGGACCTTGTCGAAATAATACCGTCTGTACTCGACACAATCCCGGAGTTCCTGGCTGCAAGGCTCACCAATGTCGATGAATGGGAACGCTGGGCGACGAAGGCGTTCGAGCTTGACGGTTACGACGACGCAAAAAAAGTCGCAACCGAATGGTGGTATGCGCGTCAGATGGAAGCCCTGCATTTCGATGCGCCACCCATCGTTTCGATGTGGCGCACAGGCGAGAACATCAGAGTCTCCTGGCGTCCCAATCCTGGAGCTGAAGATATCTGGGCTAACCCGAGAGCGGACACCGTCGTCAGGACCGAGGAGTTTCTTGATGAGCTACTGGCGTTCGATCGACGGCTAATGGCGTCTATGTCGAAGCGGATCGATGACATCGAGCACCACTGGAACAGACCCGATGTTCACATCGATCTGGCTGAGCTACGCCGCGATCATTGCACCCGCTGTCGCGCGTTGGAGGCGGCGCTGCACCTACCGCTACAAAGGCGGCATTCCTGGGCGGAGATTCAGGAGGCCGTGTCGACAATTGACCTCGCTCTCCAACCTTCGCTGCGCTCGCTCTAGGCGATCAGCGCTACGACCGTCAGGGGAGGTACTTGACGACGAGTCGCGCGAGGCGGGCTTCGCTGGCGGCGCTGAAGCGCACGTAGCCGGGGGCGTTGTCGCTGTGGACGCCGACGACGAATTCGGCGCCGAGCTTGGCTTTGAGGTCGGTGTTGGCCTGGGCGGCGAGGACGAAGGGGACGGGCGTGGTGGCGCTGACGGAGGCCGAGGTGACGGTGGCCATGCCGTACTTCACGCCGCCGCCGAGGTCGTTGAAGATGGTGGCGTTGGTGCCGCTGGCTTCCACGGTCGCCGACGGCGTCGAGACGTCCCAGACGGAGAGGGTCTCGTTGGCGTCGGTGGAGGAGTAGCTCTCGAGCTCGAGCTCGAGTTTGACCTCGGTGATGGTCGTGGCGGTGAAGCCGACGAGGCTGAAGACGAAGTAGCTGTTGTAGATCGTCGAGCCGGAGGTGCCGGTGAGGGTGTTGTCGTTGTTGTTGGTGTGGCCCGCGCCGCCGCCGGTGTGCCAGCCGCGCCAGTAGTCGGCGCCGACCTTCTTCACGTCGATCGTGCGGGTCATGAGCTCGGTGCAGTCGGGGATCATGTTCGAGTTGGCGTCGATGCGATCGTCGCCGCCGGGGCACTTGTCGCAGCCGTCGGCGACGGTGTCAGCGTCGGCGTCGATGCGGTCGTCGAAGCCGGGGCACTTGTCGGCGGCGTTGCAGGCGCCGTCGTTGTCGGTGTCGGGGCACGCGTCGGGCGGGACGTTGACGCTCGCGTCGATGACGGAGTTTTGGTTGTCGTCGCCGCCGCCGCCCGGATCGGGGACGCCAGCGGCCGCGCAGCCGCTGGCCAGGACGAGGGCCGACCACAACCTCATGGAGGGAACGGTAACAGATCGCATAGAGTCGCGACATGCCTGCCTTCGATTCGGATGGCGTCCGCGAGGAATGGGACTTCGCCGCCGATGCGTATGCCAAGGGCCAAGCCGAAGGGCGTGACTATTATCGCCTCGAGTTCTTCGGGCCGTATCAGATCGCGATGTGCGGTGATGTGACCGGCAAGAAGCTCCTCGATGTGGGCTGTGGATCCGGCTACTTCTCGCGCGCGATGGCCGAGCGCGGCGCGCAGGTCACCGGCATCGATATCTCCCCGCGCATGATCCAGCACGCCGAGGAGTCCGGCGGTGGCCCAACGTATCGGGTCCTCGACGCGGCGCGCATCGACCGCGCCTTCCCCGCCGCGAGCTTCGACATGGCCACCGCGTGCCTCACGATGCAGGACGTGCCCGAGCCGGGCGTGGCTCTCAAGGCCGTCGCGAAGGTGCTGAAGCCCGGCGGCCGCTTCGTCTCGTCCATCGAGCATCCGTTCTCCTCGATGCCGTTCCGGCAGTGGGAGCGCGACGCGAAGAAGCAGAAGAAGTGGCTCTGCGTCGATCGCTACTTCGATCGCGGCGCCACGCCGTACACGTGGAAGCGCTGGAGCTACGAGTTCACCACGCGCGCGCTGCACGTCACGCTCGAGCAGTGGATCGACTGGAGTACCGAGGCCGGCTTCGCCATCCGCGCGCTTCGCGAGCCGAAGCCCACCGAGCAGGCGGTGCGCGACCGACCGGATCTCGACGACGCCACCCGCGTCCCCTACTTCCTGATCTTCGACCTCGTCAGAACCTGATGTTCGTCTGCGAACGCACCGTGAGTCTGGTCGAAGTCATTCCAGCCTGCGAATCGCAGCGTCCAAGCAGCCGGCCGCACTCGACCGATGAGGGTCATCGGATGGCTTGGCGCTCGATGGCGTGAAGCGCTTCACTTCAGAATCGCCGTCGACCATCGCTAAACACACCCTGCTCGGCCACCCGAGCGTTGTATTCGTCGATCGCCTCTCGATTTTGGGGACGCGGATCCTCTCGAGACGCGCGTTTCGGACTCTGCCGCCGCATTGCCCGATCCTAACGCACGAGCGGGCGGGTCTGGACGATGTAGAGCTTCTCGCCGACGAAGACCCACTCGACGTCGATGTGATCGTTCTTGAAGATCTTGGTCAGCTTGCGGGCCGCGTCGGCGAGCAGGATCGCGCGCGTGTTCGTCAGCACGGGCTTGCCCGCATCGGGGTTCGGGATCTCGCGGATACCGCCCTTCTCGTCGAACACGAGCTTGGTCTCCTCGGCGGAGCGCGAGAGCACGCGGATGCCGTGGTTGTACCAGGACACGATCAGGCTCTCGGGCACCTTCTTGCCATCGACGACGGACATGCCGAGGCCGGACTTCGCGTTGATCGTGTAGTTCTTATCGTCGTCGGGATCCGTGGGGTGCTCGGTGACGAGCACGCCGGCGGCGGTCGCCGGGATGCCGACCTGGATCAGCACGGCGCTGTAGGTCTTCAAGGGATCGATCTTCGCGCGCGAGCGATCTTCGAACGCGGCGAAGTTCCAGGTCGACGCCCAGACCTTCTTGATCGCGGTGAGCACCTGCGCCGGACCGCGCTGGTTGGGCACCGTGTCGTAGAGCCCGGCGCCGTTGAACTGATCGAGATCCTCGGCGTTGCCGGAGCTGCGCACGAACACGCCGCCGTCGGCGCCGGGGAGGAGGCCGAGCGCGTTGGTCAGCTTCTCGGTGAGGTCCTTGCTGACGGGCGCGTCGAGGATCTGCTGCCGCAACTCGGCGAGCTTCGTCTTGCGCAGCGCCTGGTTACTCTGGAACGCGGGGTCGGCGAGCAAGGCGGCGAGCTTCTTGTCGAGGCCGTGCTCCTTCATGTGCTCGGCGTAGAAGTGGAACGGCACGGAGAAGCCCATGGGAACCTCGAACAGGGTCGGGTTCGACGCCATGATCTCGCCGAGGTTCGCCGCCTTCGCGCCGAAGCGGTTGACGTCGATGGCCCGGAACGCGTCGAGCATCGGTAGCTCCGCGAAGTCCAGATCCGCGACGGGCACCTTCACGACCTTCGTCTCCACGGTCTGCTTCGCCGCGATCTCCTCCGGCGTCGCCTCGCGGATCGTGTGCGATCCGCCTTTCGCCTCGAACAACACCATCTTCCCGTCGAGAGCCTTCAGCGATTCGCGCGCGCCCTTGAGGCCGATGTTCGGGATCTTCCACGCGCGCGCGCAACGACACGTGCGAGAGCGGCGTGGAGAACTGCTCGGAGATGATGCCGGCGACGGGCGTGATGTCGGCGAGTGGCGTGGTGAGGACCACGATCTCCTCGGGCGCGAAGGTCAGGTCGGACTCGGGCACGTCGAGCGGCACGAGGCGCAGCTTGCCGATGGCGGTGCCCTCGTTGAACGCGACGTAATCGGCGGCCTTGTAGAGCGCGTCGTTGAGGATGTACGGCACATCCTTCAGCTGCTTCGCGATCTTCTCCTGGTACGACGAGTCCGGGCGGTACTTCACCACGTCGCCCTTGAAGAACGTCTCCTTCATGCGCTTGTACGCGTGGGTGACCTGGTCGGCGGTGGCGAGGTCACCGTCCCAGAACGCGAACGTCCACACGTCCTGCGAGAGGTGGTGGACGAGGTAGCACATCATGAAGTCGACCTTCTTCGCGGTGTAGTTCTGGTCGAACACGCGCACCGCTTCCTTGGTCTTCGGCTTCTTGTAGAGCTCCTGGAAGATGAAGTCCTTGTGGACTTTGTAGACGTCGACGTCGAAGTAGTAGATGGCGTCGTTCTTGAGATCGATGACGAACTTCGAGAACCGCTCGCCACCGAGCTCCTTCGAGTAGGCGTCGAACTCCTCGGCGGTATCGAGCTTCGGCGCCCACAGCCTCCGCGCGGGGGCGGTCGGCGGGACCACGACCGGGGCCACCTCGGGGGCGTCCACGGCAGCGTCGGGCGGGACCACGACCACGGCGGACCCGGAACCCGGCCCCGGTTCCGGCTTCTTCTCGGTCTTCGACGAGCAAGCCACCACCACCAGGGCCAGAAGGACGACGAAACGGGACATAGGGACCCCGAGGTTACCCGAGGATTGACGAGGATTTGCGTTGGATGGCCCCGCCGCGTTATTCATCCATGATGTCCGAGCGCGAGCCGGCCCTGCTTGGGGATGAGGCTGAGGGTCCGGCGACCATCCCGGACCTGGAAGCCGCGCGCGCGGTGGAGCCCCCTCGCCCCGCGCGCCGGGAAGCGCCATCCGTCCACGTGGTGGGCTTCTGGAAGCGATTCGCGGCGGCGATCGTCGATCTCGCGATCGTGATTCCGGCCGCGCTGCTCCTCACGCTCGTCATCAGCAAGGTGGCCGGCGTTCACCTGCCGCCGTCGAATCTCAAAGTCCTCGATGTCGACATGTGGATCGACCTCGTGCTCGCCACGGATCCCGCGCTCGTGATGGCGATGGTGATGATGCTGGCGATCGGGATGATCTACCTGCTCGTGTTCCAGATCGTCGTCGGGCGCACGCTCGGCATGCGCCTCCTCAGGATCAAGATCATCGACGTCTACGGCGATCGTCCGTCGCCGGCTCGCTGCGTGGCCCGATGTGGGGGATACGTCGCGGGTGTCGCCACGCTGTTCCTCGGATTCCTCTGGATGGGCTTCGACAGCGAGAAGCGTGGCCTCCAGGACTGGATCGCAGGGACCTACGTGATCCGGGCATGAGGCGGTCGCGATGCCTTCGCGTCTGAGCTCGCTCCTCGTTCGCGACGGGCTTGTCGGCGTCAAGCGCATGGAGAAGGCGTTCCAGCGCCAGGTGATCTACGGCGGCAGCCTCGACACGATTCTCCTCGAGATGAACCTCGTCCCCGAGGAGCGGCTCACGCAGTACCTCGCGCTCGCCTCGGGCCTGCCGCCCGCGGAGCGCGACGAGGGCGAGGAGATCAGCGAGGAGGCGCTCGCCGCGATCCCCCGCGAGATCGCCGAGCAGTACCGCGCCGTGCCGCTCGCGATCAGCGGCGAGACCATTCGCCTGCTCGTGTGCTCCCCGCTCGAGATCGAGCGCCTCGAGGACCTCGCCGACCAGCTCGACCGCGCGCTGCAGCCGCTGATCGCGCCGGAGTATCGCTGGCACCTCGTGTACGCGGCGGCGTATGGCCTCGATCCGCCGGCGCGCTACACCACGCTCTCGCGCTCGCTCGATGTGGATGCCGCCGTGCCCGCGATCGGCCGCTCGAAGAGCGTGATCGTCGACCCGGCCGCGCCCGTGGATGCGGTGCCGGCGGAGATCACCGAGAAGACCGAGCTCGCCGAGCTGACCACGCGGATGCCCGCGCCCGTCGAGGATCCGCCGACGCTGCCGGTCAGCATGGAGACGCGCGACAAGCGCAATACGCTGCTCGGGTTCAAGGTGCCCACCCCGCGCGTTCGCGGTGACGGCATGCCCGCGGAGATCGTGACGAAGCCCGCGGTCACGTTCATCAATTCCCCGGGCAATTCCCCGGGCAATTCCCCGGGCCCGGCGAAGAAGATCACGTCCGGCTCGATACGTGCGCTCAAGCGCCCGGCGACGTCTCCGATCGACACGCAGGGTCGCGACGGGCCGCTGCCGGTGGTCGCCGCCCGCGAGTTGCTCGCCATCGCCGACGATCGCGACAGCGTCTTCCTCACGCTCCTCCGCGCGGCTCGCCTGCGCGCGCGCTGGGCGGGCCTCCTCACCGTGCAGGGCGGTGCCGCGATCGGCCGCGTCGCGATCGCCGAGCCCGGGCTCGACACCGCCGCGGTCAACACCGTGCTGATCCCCCTCGACGCGATGTCGCCGTGGCGCGCGGTGGTGGCGAGCAAGCAGCCGCACATCGGGCCGATCATCTCGGGCGATCCGGGCATCGATGCGATGGCGCTCCGCCTCGGTGGAACGATGCCGCCATCGGCGCTGCTGATGCCGGTGGTGCTGCGCGACCGCGTGGTGGCGCTCGTCGTCGCGCACCGCGTGCACTCCGACCTTCGCCTCACCGATGTCACCGAGCTCCTCCCGCTCGCGAACGCCGCGTCGGAGGCGATCGGCCGGCTGATCGTGAAGAACAAGTCGGCCGGCTACCGCGTGCCGGAGAAGCAAGCCGATCCGCTGGATACCGCGAAGCTCCAGAAGCCCTCGGCGAAGAGCGCGCCGAAGGACGAACCGTGGTCCGCTCCGGTCGAGACCCCGGAAGTCCCCAGCTATGACGAGGGCCTCGAGGTCTCGATCTCGCAGGATCCGCCGAACCCGATCGCGCTGGTCGTCGACCAGATCGAGGAAGCGAGAGAGGGCCAGGCCGAGGACTGGATCTCCGAGGCCGTGGAGCGTGCGAGCGAGACCGTCGGCGAGCTCATGCGCCGGTTCCCCGGGAAGCTGCGGATCGATCGCTTCACCGTCGCTGGCCGCCCGCTGCGCGCCGCGCAGTACGGCGGTCTGCTCGAGCTCGTCGTCCGCCTCGGCTCGATCTCCAGCGACCTGCTGATCGACAAGATGAGCGCACCGCAGCGCGACATCCGCTTCTACGCCGCGGTGTGCGCCACCGAGCTGCGTCCGCGCACCGCCGTGTTCGCGCTCGCCGAGCGACTGTTCGACCAGGACTTCGGCGTGCGCGCGTGCGCGATCGAGGCCCTCGCCGGCTACCCGGTGCAGGATCTCGGTACCGCGCTCGTGCGGGCGCGCCGCGCGCTGCACTCGTCGGACGTCGAGGTCGTCGCCGCCGCCGCGACGGCGATCACCGAGCTCGGCGATAGCGAATCCGTCATCGATCTGATCGGCGCCCTCGAGCGCAGCGACCGCGCCGGCGAGCACGCGCGGCGCGCACTCGTTTCGCTCACCGCGCAGGACTTCGGCGCGAGCGAGCGCAAGTGGCGCAAGTGGTACGAGACCGCGCGCGGCCGCCATCGGATCGAGTGGCTGATCGAGGGTCTCGGGCACAAGGAAGACGCGATCCGCGAGAGCGCGATCAACGATCTCCGCCGTCTCACCGGCGAGTACTTCGGCTACCACCACGACCTGCCGAAGCGCGAGCGCGAGACCGCCGCGCAGAAGTGGGTCAACTGGTGGCGCGATGCCGGAGCCCGCCGGTTCGTGGTCCGCGAGGACGAGCGTCATCGGCCCACGGCACAGCTGCCCGCGCGCCGCGAACCGACGTAAGCTGCGCGCCATGCGCACCCTCCTGCTCCTGTCCCTTGTCGCCGCGTGCGGCGGCGGTGGTCCCACGCACTGGAAAGATCAGCCCGTCGAGACGGTGAGCGGCACCTTCAAAGGTCACGCGTACTCGATCGACCTCGCGAAGGGCATGACGAAGAGCTCGGCGGACTACAGCGACGAGTACCAGTACCACCAGGATCGCAACGGCGAGCCGTACACGTTCGCGCCGAGCGTGAGCGTGTCGTGGAGCGAGAAGAAGCGCACGCTCGACGACGAGCTCAAGACCGAGAAGGACGAAGTCGTCCACAAGGAGTCGACCGCCGACGGCTGGATCGCCGCGATCGCGAACGGCTCGAAGAAGGACGACTACGTCATCCACGCCGAGAGGTTCGTGGGCGAGAGTGCATTTCGCTGCAACGCCCGCGTGTACGCCATGAAGAAGGGCGAGGATGTAAAGGCGCTCATCCCTCTCGTCGAGAAGATGTGCCTCTCCATCAAGGCCAAGTAGCAACCCGGTATTCCCCGCGCTACCATCGCTGGCGTGGAAGCGGCGGCCGGAGGACAGCGCCAGCTTGCGCCGGGCGCCATGCTCGACGACAAGTACCGGATCGAGAGCTTGCTCGCGGTCGGCGGGATGGGCGCGGTCTACGCCGGCACCCACATCAAGCTGCGCAAGCGCGTGGCGATCAAGGTGCTGAACCCGCAGCTCTCCACGCCCGCGTTCGTGGAGCGATTCCACCGCGAGGCGATCACCGCATCGCAGATCGGTCACGAGGGTATCGCGCAGGTCACCGACATCGGGACCAGCACCGAGGGCGAGCCGTTCCTCGTCATGGAGTATCTCGACGGCGAGTCGCTCGCCACGCGGCTCAAGGCGCAGGGCCGGCTCCCGATCGAGGTCGCGTGCGAGCTCGGCTGCTCGATCCTCTCGCCGCTCGACGCCGCCCATCGCGCCGGCATCGTCCATCGCGATCTCAAGCCCGACAACGTGTTCCTCGTGCGGCAGAGCCGCGGCGAGATGATCAAGCTCCTCGACTTCGGCATCTCGCGCTCGCAGGGTCAGGAGGGCGAGTTCCGGCTGACCACCACCGGCCTCGTGCTCGGCACGCCGTATTACATGTCCCCCGAGCAGGCGCGCGGCGACGCCGAGATCGGCATCGGCGCGGACCTCTACGCGTTCGGCGTGATCATGTACGAGATGCTCACGGGCGCCGTTCCGATCAGCGGCGATAACTACAACCAGCTCATGTACAAGGTCATGACGGGCGAGTACGTGCGCCCGCGCGAGAAGCGGCCGGAGCTTCCGGAAGCGCTCGAGGCGATCATCCTGCAGACCATGGCGCTCGATGCAGCGCAGCGCCCGCAGAGCGCCACGCAGCTCGAGCACATGCTGCTGCCGTTCTGTCGGCCCACGTTCCGCGAGCACATGATCGAACGGATCAGTGGGCAGGCCATGTCGTTCCGGCCGTCGTCGCCCGCGATCGCCGCCACCACCGGCACGGATCGCACCGTGCTCGCTTCGCCATCCGTGGCGACCTCGGTACGGCCGAAGTCCAAGGCGGGCCTGTTCGTCGCGCTCGGCCTCGTCGCCGCGGCCGGCGGCGCGATCGCCGTCGTCGTGACGGGCGGCGAGGACAAGCCGAAGGATCCGCCGAAGGAACCGCCGAAGGATCCGATCACCGAGACCAAGCCCGTCGAGCCAAAGGCTGTCGAACCGCCGAAGCCCGCCGAGGCGCCGAAGCCCGAGACGGTGAGCCTGCAGTTCGCGATCAAGCCCGACACGGCGACGATCACGATCGATGGCACCACCGTCGGGGGAAGCGAGATCACGCTGCCGAAGGACTCGGCGCCGCACCGGCTCGAGATCTCCGCCAAGGGCTACGAATCGCGCAC
>Ga0247741_1000921_pt1 | contig 16148 bp, 10 predicted proteins | sample UWRJL213509R2_FD_180945 | JGI IMG/M metagenome (GOLD analysis project Ga0247741, IMG submission 180945) | Plant litter microbial communities from Arlington Agricultural Research Station in Wisconsin, United States - UWRJ-L213-509R-2 | ecosystem: Environmental > Terrestrial > Plant litter >... | reverse complement strand
AACGTCTGTCGCTGTTGCGGGTGCAAAAGTAGCACCTTTATTTACATTTACAAGCCTTTTTTTTATATTTTTTCCATGTTTTTTATAAGTTGCTGGTATGGCGGTTTTTAAAACCAAAAGTTTTTTTGCTCTTTTGTGGATTTGACCTGTTTTGCCTGGTTTTACCGCAAGCGCGCTAAATGGTTTGTTCTTTGAACCTAGTATCGCAAGGTTCGCAAAGCTGGAATTGGAGCCTCGTTTGGTTTCGCGCAGAGACGCAAAGGCACTAAGTTTTGTTCTTTTCCTTTACGTTTCTCCCTCTTTAACCAAATGTTTCTTTTGAAAACTACTGCCATAGCCCCGTCCCGAGGCTTCGGGAGGAAATCCTTTTTCTTTTTCCTTTAAAAAGAAAAAGATTGTAGTGGATAGCGGGAAACAGCTCCTTCTAAAAAGTAAATTCGAAGTCTTATCATGCCTCGACTTCGCTCAGCTGGACAAAACTGCTTCTCCTTATATAGGTATAAAAACAAACCCGACAGGTTTTGAAAACCTGTCGCGTTGGGAAAAGTCCATTTTACTCTTATATATAGTATCAAAAAATACACCCTTATATATAGGTATCGATAATTAGTTTAAAGCGTCGATTACTTCTTTGGTAATTTGGATACTTTTTAGTTTTTTCTGATGATCGAAAATTGGGCTGGTTACCATTAATTCGTCAATTCTTGAATAGTCTATAAACTTTTTAAGATCAGTCATTAATTGTTCTTTGTTTCCTGTAAAAGTACACGCGGTCATTTGATTGACGTGAAAGCGTTCTTCTTCCCCCATTATATCGTCTAAAGACGGAACTGGCGGCTGCAACCCTTTGCGATCGTTACGAATCAGATTCAGAAACATTTGATATAAGCTCGTCGATAGAAATTCGGCTTCATCGTTAGTATCTGCGGCAATGATATTGACGCAGGCCATTGTTTTGGGTTTGTCTAAAACTGCGGAAGCCTGGAAGTTTTCGCGATAAAACTCAAATGCCTGAATCATTTGGCGTGGCGCAAAATGTCCGGCGAATGCGTAAGGCAAACCATAAGCAGCGGCAAGAGCAGCACTTTCCATACTTGAACCCAAAATCCAGATGGGAATATTTGTGCCTTCGGCCGGAAATGCGCGCACTTTTGCTGTGGCATTTTCTACAGAGAAATAATCCTGAAGCTTACTTACATTTTGCGGAAATCGCTGCGCTTGCTCAAAAAAGTCTTTCCTGATTGCTTCGGCAGTTGGCTGATCTGTTCCTGGCGCTCTTCCTAAACCTAAATCGATTCGGTTTGGATAAAGGGTTTCTAATGTTCCGAATTGCTCCGCTACTACTAAAGGAGAATGATTTGGCAACATTATTCCGCCAGAACCAACACGGATATTTTGGGTTTGACTTGCAATATAGCCAATCAAAACTACTGTTGCGGAACTGGCAACGTGAGCCATATTATGATGTTCTGCCAGCCAAAAACGTTTGTATCCTAATTGATCTGCCAGTTGTGCTATGTCTTTTGTTTTTTGAAATGTTTCGGCAGCATTGCTATCTTGTGTGATAATAGCGAGTTCTAATATAGAGACTGAAATTGGGTTTTTCATGAAAATTTTTGATTTATACAAAATTAATTCATTTATAGAGATGTCTTTTCTTTTCTAGTGTTAATAGAATTATAATGTTTTAAGTTTAAAATAAAACGATAACAAATAAAGATATTTTAATAATTAATTATTGTTTTACGATAATTAATTATACATTTGCAGTAACAAAACTAAATTTAACCAAAATGAAAACTACCCACATTGTTTCTAAAATATTATATTACGTTACCCGATTTCTGGCTATTGTTTATTTTTCATTATCATTTTATTCGTTGCTTACTTTAAGCACCGGATGGTTTTTGAATTTTAAGGATAACGGAAAGTATTTTCAGATTTGTTATCCTTTTACACATCATCCGCTTATGTTGGGAGATTATAATATTCCTTATATCATTTTTGAATTTCTTTCGCCTTTGAGTCTTTATGGACTTTTCTTTTTACTGATTAGTAATGTCTTTAAAGTATTTTTCCAGCCCAAATTATTTACTGAAAATGGTATTAAACATTTAAAACGATTCTATTTTGCTAATTTATTTTTGCCAGGTATTATCATATTCATTTCCTCTATTTTTGTTTCGCTGGATAATGAGATCTCAATATTTATTGTATTGCATTTTATGTTGGGTGTATTTGCTTATTTTTTAGCGGCTATTTTTAAACAGGGATTAAACCTTCAGAACGAACAAGACTTATTTATATAATCCATGCCAATAATTGTAAATGTTGATGTTATGCTTGCGAAACGTAAGATGCAAAGTAAAGAGTTGGCTGAAAAACTAGGTATTACGCCTGCCAATTTATCGATACTTAAAACCGGAAAGGCTAAAGGAATCAGATTTGACACCCTGGAATCTATTTGTAAAATATTAGACTGCCAGCCAGGCGATATTCTAGAGTACGTAAGCGAATAAATCTTTTTTAAATCTTAACTAAAAAAATCGACTCTTTGATGTGGACAGGACTTCTATTGCCTAAATTTTTCAAAATAATTATTTCAATCAATCATTAAATCAATCAAGAAATGAACAGTTTATCAATCAAAAATCTCAACAAATTGTATGAGAACAGCACGCAGGCATTAAATAATGTGTCGCTGGAAATTACTAACGGAATGTTTGGCTTGCTAGGTCCAAACGGAGCCGGAAAATCAACTTTAATGCGAACTATTGCCGCTTTGCAGGAGCCAACTTCAGGAATTATTGAATTTAACGGTATCAATATTCTCGAAAATCCAATGTTTATCAGACAGAATTTAGGATATCTTCCTCAGGAATTTGGTGTCTATCCTAAAATTTCGGCTTACCGATTGCTGGATCATTTGGCGGTTTTGAAAGGAATTGTGAATAAACAGGAAAGACATGATCAGATTCTGACTTTATTACATCAAACCAATTTATTGCAATACAAAGACAAAGCGGTGCATTCTTTTTCTGGCGGAATGCGTCAGCGATTTGGTATTGCGCAGGCTTTATTAGGAAATCCGAAGATTGTTATTGTTGATGAACCTACAGCTGGCCTTGATCCCGAAGAAAGAAACCGTTTCAACAATCTTTTAAGCGAAATTGGCGAGAGTATTATTGTGCTTTTGTCAACTCATATTGTTGAAGATGTTAGGGATTTATGTACCAAAATGGCAATTATTTCAAACGGAAAATTGATTTTGGAAGGAAATCCAAATGAAACAATCGATTTATTGAAGGATAAAATCTGGATGAAAGCAATTCATAAATCTGAATTAGAAGAATATCAAGCCCATTTTAATATTATATCCTCGCATTTAAATTCGGGTAAATTAAATATCCATGCTTTTTCGGATCAGCAGCCAGGTTCTGGTTTCAATTTAATTTCGCATGATTTAAGTGATGTTTATTTTAGTGTTTTAGCTCAAAATCAATTTAAAAAATAACGTTATGCTTTTAAAATTAATACAATTTGAATGGCATAGCAATACCAGAAACTGGAGCTTTTATGTCACATTTTTAGTTTATTTAATCTTAGGATTTTTTATAAGCGCTTTTGCGAATTTTTCATTTTCTGGCGCTTATAAAAATAGTCCTTATGTACTGACCTATGCTATTGGTTTAATTTCTTTGACGACGATATTCTCGATTACACTTCAGGTCGCCCAGAATTTCTTAAAGGAATATGAAACAAAATTTGACGCGATTATTTTTACTACTTCTATTTCTAAATTCAATTATTTAGGAAGCAAATTTATTATTGCTTTTGGAGTTGCAGCTGTTTCTTTTGGCATGTTTATAATCGGAATGATGGTTGGTCATTTTATGCCTTGGTTATCAAAAGAAGAAATTGGTCCTTTTTCATTCCTAAATTATTTTTGGCCGTATTTGGTTTTAGTGATTCCTAATATTCTATTGTGCCTTTCTATTCTGACTACCTTGGCATGGTTAACAAGAAGTAAACCCTTTATATATGTAGGTGGTTTTCTGGTTTACATTTTATATATCGCAGGTTCGCTTTTCTCCAACTCTCCTATTTTTGCGAATGCCTCTCCGTCGTCTGCTGCGGCGATGTCTTTTGCGGCAAAAATAGATCCGTTTGGGTTAGCGGCATTTTTGGAACAAACCCGATATTGGACTTCAATTCAAAAAAACACTAATCTTCTGGAATTATCAGGTAATTTTTTATTGAATAGAGTTCTGTGGTTATGCGTTTCCTTTCTGTTATTATTGCTCTCTTATAAATTATTTTCTTTCCGAAAAATGAAAACTAGAAAGGCAAAATCATCTGAAATTTTAAAAACTAAACCTATTTCATTTTCTACAGAAACTCCAAAAAATATCGAATTTAGAACTCTTAAACATAATTTTCTAGTTTTAAAAAGCTACATCAAAATGGATATTTCCCTTATTTTAAAAGGAATTCCATTTCTATTGATTGTTCTTTTATTTTCGGGATTATTATTAATTGAAATTTCTGATGAGATTGATGGAGGAATCAGATTAGCGCAAAATATCACTAATACCGCTTTAATGATAAGTACGATAATGGATCGTTTGCCGTTTATTCTGATTATTATTCTGCTTTTTTATAGCAACGAATTAATAAACCGAAGCGAAACTTCCCGTTTTGAAATGTTAGAAAACACAACACCGTATCATAAAACTGTGGTTTTAATTTCTAAAATCATTTCGCTTTTTACAATTCCGATTATTATAATTGCATTAAGTATTTTAATTGGTTGTGGTTTTCAAATTTTTCATGCAAATGCTCCTATAGAATTTGGACTCTATCTTTCGTTATTTTATTATTTGGGTTTACCCATTTTATTGATTTCGATTTTAATTGTTTTTATTCAGACTGTTATTCCTAATAAATATTTAGGCCTTTCGGCAGCGTCTATTATTACTGTTTTAATAAGTACGGGAATTGGAGAACAATTAGGTATTTCACATCCTTTATTTAGATTTGGTGATTCCTTCAAAAGAGAGTATTTTGATTTGAATGGTTTCGGAAAATATACATTTCCTTTTCATGTTTCGATGTTGTACAATTCTGGATTGGCTTTGATTCTATTAATTTTCACGGGAATTTTATGGAAACGAAATACTTCAATTCTAAAATCATTCCGAAGACATTCGTTTAATTTCTTTCAGAAAATAACTTTTTCTTTAGGAATTCTTCTTTTTATTGGTTTTGGAAGTTACCTCTTTTATAAAACGAACATCGAATATCTATATATTACTGAAGAAGATCAAAACAATTGGAGCGAACAATATGAGTTGAAATTTAAAAAATATTCTGATTTACCTCAACCTGTTATAACTTCCGTTACAACTAATGTTGCTTTATTTCCTGACGAAAATCGTTATGAAGTAAAAGGAGGTTATCAATTAATTAATAATTCTGAAAAACCAATTGATAGTTTGCTCCTATATATAGATCGAAATTCTAAACTAACTTCAATCAAAATTCCGAATGCTGAAAAATTAAGTAACGTTTCTCAATTCAATCATTATTGGTTTCGTTTAGCAAAACCGCTTTTACCGCATCAAAAAATGGAAATTTCGTTTTCGTTCGAGTCAGGCTGGTCGCCGTTTAAAGGTCATACTTCTTTTAATTCGATTATAGAAAATGGTTCGTTTATGAGAATCAGTCGATATTATCCGACTTTTGGTTATCAGGATTCGAATGAAATCAGCAGCAAAAAGGAACGCTTAAAAAGACATTTACCTTCTCAAACTCCACTTAAAAAACTGGAAGACAAAATAGTAATTCCGTATAACTTTATTGATTATGATGCTGTGGTTTCTACTTCTGAAAATCAAACAGCCATTGGCGTTGGAGATTTAATTGGAAAATGGACAAAGGGCAACCGCAATTATTTTCATTATAAATCAAATGGAAAGATTCCGTTCAGGTTTGCTTTCTCTTCTGCTGAATATCAAATTCAGAAAACAAATTATAAGGGAGTTACAATTGAAGTTTATTATGATAAAAGGCACTCACTAAATGTTCCTAAACTGATCCAAGATTTAGAAAACACTTTAGATTATTGTCAAAACAATTTTGGAAAATATCCATATAAAACGATTCGTTATGCCGAAGTTTCTGCTTTCGCTGATGGTTTTGCAGCAACTTCTTATCCATCGACGGTTTTTATGAAAGAGAATTTTGGTTTCTATAGTGATTTGAATCATATTGATAAAGAAGATGTTATCAATCAATTAACGGCACATGAATTGTCACATGAATGGTGGGGAAATGCACAAATTAGTCCGGAGCAAAAAGAAGGAAGCTGGATTTTGACAGAAACTTTAGCTAACTATACGGAATTGATGCTTTATGAAAAAGAGCATGATTTAGAGAAAGCTTTGGAGACTTTAAAAATTCATCTTGATTTGTACTTAAGCAGTCGAAGTTATGATCCTGAAACACCTCTTTATAAAACAAATTATGATACTCCGCATTTACCTTATGACAAAGGAATGCTTGTGATGCATCAATTGCGATTGTTAATTGGAGAAAAAAAGGTGAATCTGGCTTTGCAGCATTTCTTAAATCATTACAAATATCCAAATCAAATTCCGGATGCTGAAGATTTATTGAAAGAAATTTATTTGGTTACGGATAAAAAGCTTCATTATAAAGTAGATGAAATGTTTAAACAAATTATTACGTATTCATCGAATATTGTTTCTGTTGAAAGCAATAAAAAGAATGGTTTCTATGAAGTTTCTTTCAAAGTGAGTTCTGAAAAATATGCTGAGAATGCAACTGGAAAACGAAAATTAATTGCAAACGATTCTTTAATAGATATTGGAATTTATGATGAAAACGGAAAATTATTTTCTTATCCGTTTTTGATAAAAAACAATTCGGTTGAAGGAAAAATTAAACTTAAAACAAAACCTGAACTCATTGTTGCTGATCCGTATTTAAAGAACATTGATACTTTTTATAAAGACAACGAAAAGGAAATTAATTAAAGTTTTTTTGCCACGAATTTCACTAATTTCCTCTAATTTTTTCGCCACAGATTAAATATTTCGCAAATTTTTATAATCTGCGTGAAATAAAATCCTTCTAATCCTTTAATCTGTGGCGAAAAAATACTCTTACTTCAACTCAATCGTAATTAATTTATGACTCGTTTTTCCGTCACTTGAAATTTTAGAATCAGGAGAATTTGATTCTATTTCAAATTTTGAAGGAGTATCAATTGCAAGCGAAATAGCTTTATATCTAAATGTTTCCGGAATTTCAGGAAGTTCAATTGTTACTATTCCTTCTTTATTTTTTTGCTCGTAATTGATTTTGATTCTGTCACGAAGCCAAATATATTCGTAAACTTCCTGCCATGGCGCCATCCAAATACTATCATCTCCTTTTGCTCCGTATTTATTGGCAATTGTTGTCATATAATATTTAAAATCCGGAAAACGCATGCTTAAATTCCAAAGATTTGCATTTCCAACTCCGTGTGTGAATTCATTATACCAAGTTGGGCTTGGCAATTTTGCAACTGAATCTAATGTTTTCAGATAACGATCCATTGTTTTAAATCCAATTGTATCTTTTGAACTCTGAACAAAAGTTCGGGCATAAATCATTTTATCGAGATTCACTTTTTCTTTTACATTAATTATTGGTCCGGAACCTTCGAAAGATGCAACTGAAAAAGAACCATTTGCCAATGCTTGTTTTTCATATTCTAAATGATATCCGGGATCGGCTTCTCCGCCCGGAACCACAAACTGAGACATTGTAAATCCTAAATTTTGTTTTATAGAAGTAGTATTTTCTGTGACCTCTGTCAAAAAATTGGTGCCGTGTTTTGTAGCATGATGAAAACCGTGATTCAAAATATCCCAACCTGCATTGTACAATTCTTTTACTTCCGACCATGAAAGATGTCCGCGATTTGCCGGTAAATCTCCAATTGCTCCGCCATTAATTGCTAGCCCCAGTTTAAACGGGATTTTATTTCCCAATCCATCAGAATAAAAAAGTCCTTTTGAAGTTGTTCCGTCGCCACCGTGATCATTTTTCCATTCGTTAATCATTGGTCCGCTAATTTTTCCTCCGTTAAATAACGAAAAAGCAGTTAAATAAGCAGATCGATATCCATCATCAACCGTAAAACTGTACGCTAAATGTTTGTTGAATTTTAAGGCTGAGGGCTTAATTTTTACTTTTTCATCTGACTTTAATTTTAGCTTAAAAGTGATCATTCTGGATTTTGAAGAATCTGTTTTAAAAACTAAATCACTTGCAAAAGCTGAATTGCTTATAAGAATTAAGATTAATAAAAATGTTCTTATTGAAGGTTGTGGTATTTTCATTTCAAAAATGTTTGCTTAGATTTCTTAAAGATACATTTCTTTAAATAAAACTATTTAAAAAATGATATTTCAATATTTGCTATTCTTTTTTAACGATATAAGAATAATTTTCTTTAAACAAAAACATGCAAATTATTGTAATTCAATACATTAAATAAAAGGCATTTGATTTGGTTATTAGTTTTGAAAATTAATTTAACTAACCTAATAACTAAAATCATGAAATCAACTACCGTTCAAAATGTTTGGTCAAAAACAGTACAAGTTTTTTTAGGCCTTTTAACAATCAGTTTTTTTATACTTACAAGCTGTAATAAAAAAGAAGAAACATCAAAAACAGCTTTTGCAGAATCAAGTGTTGCAATTGATTCTACAGAAGTAAAACCTGCAAATCCGCCAGCAAATTTTAAACATGAAACTGCTTTGGTTAATGGTGTCAAGATTCATTATGTAATTGGAGGAAAAGGAGATCCGTTAGTTTTGGTTCATGGTTTTGGACAAAACTGGTATATGTGGAATCGCCTTCTTCCTGAACTTTCAAAACATTTTACCGTTATAGCACCGGATTTAAGAGGCGTTGGCGAATCAGACAAACCAGAATCCGGTTACGATAAAAAAACAATGGCAACAGATATTCATGAATTGGTAAAAAAATTGGGTTACAATAATATTAATCTTGCCGGACACGATATCGGACTTATGGTAGCTTATGCATATGCTGCTCAATATGGCAGTGAAGTCAAAAAAATCGCTTTGATGGACGCACTTCTTCCTGGTGTTGAACCTGTTTGGTCGAAGGTTTCGGCTTCGGCATGGTGGTTTGGATTTTTTGCGTGGCCAGCTTCAGGAGACATCGTTAAAGGTAAAGAAAAAGAATTTTTAGTTAATTTCTGGCCAATGGTAGGACATGTAAAAGATCCTTTTACGGCGGAAGAAACGGCTGAATTTGTTAGAGCGTATGCGGTAAAAGATGCTGCAAAATCAAGTTTTAAATGGTTTGGAAATTTTCCGCAGGACGGAAAAGACAATCTTTTGTTCATGAAAACGAAATTAAAAATGCCTTTGCTTGCTATGGGCGGAGAATATTTTGCCGCAGCTTTTCTTAAAGATCATTCAAAATTAGTTGCAGAAAATGTAACGGAATCAAAAATTGCGGATTCCGGACATTGGTTAGTTCAGGAAAATACAGCACAGGTTCAAAAGGATTTATTGGCTTTTTTCCTTTCAAAATAAAATCAGACCATGAAAACTCAAAATTAGCTGCATTTTAATTTCAATATCCTAATGCATAAAAGGATATTAAAGAGAATGGCAAATAACTAATTCAAAAATTTGCGCTATGAATTTATCAAATACTAAAACTATTGTTTTTATTACGGGAGCATTCTTTAACCATTCTTGCTGGGATGAATGGATTATTTTTTTTAAAAGTAAAGGGTATAAGACTGTTGCGCCGCCATGGCCTTATAAAAATGAATCTGCTGAAGTTTTAAGAGGAAGGCATCCGGATGAAAAAGTGGCATCAATACGATTGCAGCATTTGATTGATTATTATACTGAAATAGTCGAAAAATTACCTAATAAACCTATCCTGATCGGGCATTCGTACGGAGGACTTTTGACACAATTATTGCTTCAAAAAGATCTTGCTCTTACCGGAATTGCCATACATTCTGTAGCGCCGCAAGGATTAATAACCTTTAAATTTTCCTTTTATAAAGGAACCTGGGGAACTTTAGGCTTTTTTACTTTGCTGAAAAAAACTTTTTTAATGCCTTTTAAACAATGGCAATATGCTTTTACAAACGGAATGTCGTTTGAAGAACAAAAAGAAGCTTACGAAAAACTGGTTGTTCCTGAATCTAAATTAGCGTTGAGAGACGTTTTAACCAAAACGGCTAAAATTGATTTTACAAAACCGCATGCCCCATTATTGTTTATTGCGGGTTCTGGAGATCATATTATTCCGTCGTCTTTAAATTATTCAAACTTTAAAAAATATAAAAACTTTGATTCGATAACCGCATTCAAAGAATTTAGAGGACGAAACCATTTTGTTTTAGGACAGCCAAATTGGAAAGAAGTAGCCAATTTTGTCGCAGATTGGTTAGAAAAAATTAGTTAATAAATACAAATTTCAAACACCAATTTCATGAATTTGCACTAATTTCAACGGGTTAGTTTGTGAAAATTAATTTCATAAACTAATTAGTGTAAATTCATGAAATTAGTGTTTTATTTCTTTATCCTAATTCAATTCTCTTTTGATTTCTAATTTCTTGATTTTTGAATTTAATGTTGATGGATGAATGTCGAGAATTTCTGCGGCTCCGCCAATTCCAGATATTTTTCCATTACATTTTTTTAGAATATATAAAATATAATCACGCTCGTTTTCTAAAATGGTTTTGATCGAAAATGATTCTGTTGTTTGTTCAGCATGCATTTTTGAAGATGTAGAAAGTTCGATTTCTTTAATCGTGTTTCCGTCAGTTAATAAAATAGCTCTTTGAATGACGTGTTCCAGTTCCCGAATATTTCCGGGCCAATTGTAATTTGTAATTTGCTGTAACGCAAAATCTGAAAGTGATGGTGCTTTTCGTCCCATTTTTTCACTGTATACTTTTATAAAATGATTGGCTAAATCAGGAATATCTTCTTTTCGTTTTTTAAGCGACGGAACCATAATTGGGAAAACATGCAGACGATAATACAAATCCATTCTAAATCTTCCTGCCGCAACTTCTTCTTCTAAATTTTTATTTGTAGCAGCAATTATTCTCACATCAATTTTTATTGGCAATGCTCCGCCAATTCTTTCAATTTCTCTTTCCTGCAAAACACGCAATAATTTCACCTGAAGTTCCATTGGCATCTCTCCTATTTCATCCAGAAAAATGGTTCCGCCATCTGCCAGTTCAAATTTGCCAATTCGTTTATCTAATGCTCCCGTAAAAGCACCTTTTTCATGTCCAAAAAGTAGTGATTCAGCCAGACTTTCAGGAATCGCCCCACAATTTATAATCACCAAAGGTTTGTCTTTTCTAGGTGATAAGGCATGTATACTCTGCGCTATTTTTTCCTTTCCCGTTCCGCTTTCTCCTAAAACTAAAACTGAAGTATCTGACGGAGCTACTTTTCTGATATAATCAAAAACGGTAATCATTTGGGAACTATTACCAATAATTCCCTCAAAACCAACTAATTTATTCAAAGGTTTTATTTCTTTAATAATCGGTTCTTTTTGATTTGAATCGGAATCTGCCTTTGGATACATTTTAGTAATAAGCTGAATTAATGTATTTTCGAGATTGCTTAAAACTTCTAGAGTCTCTGCAGAATACACATTAAAATTTCGACTGTAAAAAGTAAAGTGAAATTTTTGAATTGACGCAATCGAAACCGGAAAAACCAGATACGATTTAATTCCGAAATTATGTGCTATTAATCCTTTTATTGGTGCAACCTGAAAATTATTGATTAACGATTCTTCGCTATAAACAACAGGTTTTAAATCTATTTTTGATTTTTTATAAGTCTCGTCTAATTCTTTTAAAGAAATATCTGCTGTTTTTGACAATCTTTCAGGGTTAATAACCTGATAATCATCTACATTTTTACGCATAATTCCCAGATTTAAATAATGCGTTGTATTTGTAAATCCTACTTCGACATAATCGAAAGAGATAAAAGTCTGCACTTTTTTTCCAAATGCCAACAGAGCATCTTCCCATTTAAGATTTGATTTTATAATTTCTGCGATGCTGTTTTGCAATTGAAATTGCTGCATTAATTTCGATTCTAAACTATATTCCTGACGGTAAAAAGCGATTTCCAGCGTGATTAAAACATCTTGTTCACGAAAAGGTTTTACAATAAATCCGTAAGGCTGGGTAATTTTGGCCTGATCTAAAATACTTTTACTCGAATTTGCAGAAATGTATATAAAACCAATATGATTTTCTTTTAAAATCTGAGCGAGTTCAATTCCGTTTCTGCTTCCTTTCAGCATAATATCCACAAAAACTAAATCCGGTTTTTCTGTTTGAATTTCTTCCAAAGCCTGATCAACAGAACGCACAATTCCGATCACTTCGTAGTTTGCTTTTTCGAGAATTAATTGCAAATCGTGAGCCTCAATAAATTGATCTTCAACAATTAAAATTCGCTTTTTAAGAGTAGGTTGAGATGAATTATTAGGAAACTCAGAAACCGTTTTCATAATGTGGTATTTTTAGTGTTATAACCCTGTAATTAATTGGTATAAAATTAGTTAATTATTACCATCAAAATAACAATTTTATCAAATATAAATCATCAAAAACAACTTTAATGTGAATTTTCTTGATATTTTTTCATAAGAACACATTGCTTTTCTTTTATATTTGTTTGCAAAAACTTCCAAAAAAAAACTAATTCTCACCAAATTATGAAGCAATTCTATTCCCTCTGTTTTTTATTCTTAATTGCACTTCCGTCTTTAGCACAAACCGCATCATCTGCGGCGCAATATGATATAAAGAAAAAAAGGTTATTAATTCAGGCTTGTTCCATGTATTTGTACAATGCAAATCAGGGAAGTATTGATGCAGACAGCTCTGTAGTAATGGCTTGTAAGGCTTATAAATTACCTGTTTCGATGGCTTATGATGAAGGTTTTAATAGGGAAGGATCTAATTTAATTGGAAGTGATTTTATTGAAAGCGGAAATATTAATTCGGTACAAAAAATTTTAGTCAAGGCAAAAGATGAAAATCGAATTAAAATCTTGCTTCAGTTAGGGAATTTTTATCTTTTTAAACCCGGTACAAAACCAGAAGATATTCAAAATGCAAAACTTTATATTGATCAGGCCGTTCAGGCGAGTAATCAGCTTAAAATAAAAAAATGGCAAAATCAGAGTGCAATGTTAATGGGAAAATATTATTCTCAAATCAATAATTTCCCCGCAAGTGCCAAGTATTTTTTACAAGTCATATACGATTGCAAAAAGCAAAATAACAAACTTACCCTTGCCGAAGCTTTAAGCAATCAGGTTATTTATCTTGCGAATTTAAATCCTGTTGAAAAAGCAAAAATTCTAAAAGAAACTATTTCGCTTTATCAGGAATTGGGTTTAAAGGAAAAGGAAGTAGAAATGAATATGCGATTAATCACCGTTCATTTTTGGGGCGGCAGCATGAAATTAGCCAAAAAAGAACTGTATCAAAATTTATACGACCAGAGAAAAATTGGTTTTAAACACAATCAATTTACAGAAACCACAATTTCATTTGTAGAACTTAATAATTTCAATTTAAAAAGCGCGCTATATTATGCCTTAAAAACGATAAAAACAATGGAAGCCACTAAGGATTATACCTTTGAGGACATTTTTTATTATCGTCTGGGAACAATTTATATGAGTTTAGATCATTATGAAGAAGCTTTAGAGTTATATAAAAAAAGTATTTCTACTGGTCAGAAAAACATAAACAGCGGAACCTGGTATAAAGGTTTTTTGGGCAGTGTTGCTGCTTTATCATCGAAAGGAAAAAACAAGGAAGCCATTGATTATATTAATTCTATGACGGCTACTTATCCTCCAACAAACTTGTTTGATAAAATGATTCTTAGTTATACAAAAGCAATTTGTTATGCTGAATTAAAAAATTATACGCTGGCGGAAAAACATTTTAAAGAAATGGATGTGTATGCGAAACAATTAAATTCTCCTGAAACCTTTAAAACTGTTATCGATTCTTATTCGGCTGTGGCTTTTTTCTATGCTACAACTCATCAAACAGAAAAAGCTAAAATTTATAACGATAAAATTTTGGCAATGGCCAAAGCCAATAACATAAAATATGTATCGAAAAATTTAGAAGTTTCACAATTTATAACTGATTCTGTGAGTGGCAATTATTTATCGGCCATAAAACATTACCAAAACTATAAAAAAATCAACGACTCGCTTCTGGACAGCACTAAAGACAAACAAATTGAAGAACTTAAAATTGAGTATGAAACTTTAAATAAAGAGCAAAAAATCAACCTTTTAAATGATCAGTCGAAACTGCAAAAAAGTGAATTGCAAAAATCTCAACTTTTAAATAATCTATCTATTTGGAGTTTGATTTTACTTTTAATAACAATTGGTTTATTGTACAATCGTTATCGTTTAAAACAGCGAAATAACATAAAATTGGAAATTAAAGAAAAAGAAATCAGCCAGAAAAACATTAATTTAAGACATTTGCTCGACGAGAAAGAATGGCTGGTTAAAGAGATTCATCATCGTGTAAAAAATAATCTTCAAACCGTTATTAGCCTGTTGAATTCTCAATCGGCTTATTTGGATAATGATATGGCTTTATCGGCTATAAAAAACAGTCAGCACAGAATTCATTCGATGTCACTGATTCATCAAAAATTGTATAATTCTGAAAATATTTCGACCATTAATATGCCCAATTATATTAGGGAATTAGTCGAATATCTGAAAGAATCTTTTTCACTTGGACAAAAAATTCGGTTTGAATTAAAAATAGATTCCTTAGAATTAGATGTGGCTCAGGCTGTTCCGCTTGGACTTATTTTGAATGAAGCGATTACCAATTCAATTAAATATGCCTTTCCGGAGGATCGAAGCGGAATGATTTATGTAACGCTTGAAGCAACAGTTGAAAATCATTATTTATTGACAATTGCCGATAACGGAATTGGAATTGATACGGATTTTAGTGCCAAAAAACTAAACTCTTTTGGAATGAGTCTGATCAAAGGCCTGAGTGACGATTTAGAAGCTAAATTTTCGATGGAAAACAATAACGGGACTATTTTGAAGATTGAATTTTCGCAAGAATTTCCAATAAATCAAAAAAGAGAAGTGATTTAAAACTTAAATTTGTAGTGTTAAAATGAATTTCGATTTTAGCCTTTTCCTCAAATGATACACAAAATTTTAATTATAGACGACGAAGAAAAACTGAGAAGTCTGCTGGCACGCATCATAAAATCAGAAGGATTTGAAGTTTTTGAAGCCAAAGATTTAAAATCGGGTTTTAAAAAATTAGAACAAACCGAAATTGATGTCGTTTTGTGTGATGTAAAATTACCTGACGGAAACGGTGTTGATTTTCTGCAAAACATAAAAGGAAGTTTTCCTTTGGTCGAAGTTATTCTTTTGACTGCATTCGGAAATATTCCGGACGGTGTTCAGGCGATGAAAAACGGCGCTTTTGATTATATCGTAAAAGGCGATGACAACGACAAAATTATTCCGCTTTTATACAAAGCCGTTGAGAAAGTTCATTTGCAGAAAAAGGTGCAACAGCTTGAAAAACGTATTGGTGATAAATATTCCTTTGATACTATCATAGGAAAATCAAAAGGAATTGAACAGGTCATTGATTTGGCAAAAAAAGTCGCCAAAACCGATTCGACTGTTTTACTAACAGGCGAAACCGGAACGGGAAAAGAAGTTTTTGCACAAGCAATTCATGAAAATAGTAATCGTGTCGGGAAATCTTTTGTGGCCTTAAACTGTAGTACATTTAGCAAAGAAATTCTTGAAAGCGAACTTTTTGGACACAAACAAGGAGCTTTTACAGGAGCTTTAAAAGATAAAAAGGGTTTTATTGAAGAAGCCAATGGCGGAACTTTATTTCTCGACGAAATTGGAGAAATGCCAATTGAACTGCAGGCCAAATTATTACGTGTTCTGGAAACCAGCGAATACATACCGATTGGTGA
>Ga0247741_1000920_pt1 | contig 16150 bp, 35 predicted proteins | sample UWRJL213509R2_FD_180945 | JGI IMG/M metagenome (GOLD analysis project Ga0247741, IMG submission 180945) | Plant litter microbial communities from Arlington Agricultural Research Station in Wisconsin, United States - UWRJ-L213-509R-2 | ecosystem: Environmental > Terrestrial > Plant litter >... | reverse complement strand
TTTTCTCAAAGACAGGGATGAGAATGATATGATTTATCAGGGGCTTCAGCAATTGGCCATCACGCTGAGATGGATGCATTCGAAAATAGTTAATTTGCCTCGGTTTACTGGAAAAGGAGACCTCAGAGATGGTAAGTGGATAAGGGAATGTCTTATCGCAGGTGAAGGTAAAAAGATTGTACAGAGCGACCTTTCAGGCATAGAATCACGTACATCTGACCACTACACTTTCCACATTAACAGAGAGCGTATAGAAAAAACCAAACAGCAATTCTTCGATCCCCACACAGAAATTTCTGTAGCCAGTAATCTTATGACTGCTGATGAAGAAATTTGGTTTAAATACATAAAAGAGAAAAAGGATTTAGAAGAAAAAGGAGAAGATAGCGCCCATATAGTTCCCGAGCTTTTCGGAGAACCATCTGATGAATTTTATAAATTATTAGAACTTACAGATAGGGAAGCAAAGGATAAAATGAACCAATTAAAGATAGCAAGAAGTAAGGGAAAGACCACAAATTACGCCTCACTTTATAATGTGCAAAAGAAAACATTAGCAAGAAACCTTGAAATTAGTGAGAAAGAAGCACAAAAACTTATAGATGCTTATTGGGAAGTAAATTTTGCAGTTAAGGAAGCAACAAAGAGTTTTAAAACTCAAATGGTAGGAAATGAACAATGGATATTCAATCCTATATCTAAATTTTGGTACATACTTAAACAAGAGCAAAATAAGTTCAGCGTTGTCAACCAATCCAGTGCAGTGTATTGTTTTAATATTTGGGTTTGGAATTGTACTCGTATGGGAATTTGGCCTGTAACACAGTCGCATGATGACCAATTGTATATTGTAGATGAAGCTAAAACAACACATACGCAGGATATAATTAATGAAGCTATGAGAAGGACAAATTCTCAACTTAAGCTAAATTCAGTATTAGATTGTGAGACACAAATAGGAAATTCTGTGGCAGATACGCACTAAGCTTTTATAATGTATTTGGTTAATTAAAAGTTAAATTGTATATTTGTAGGGTTATTAGAGGTCGGATTCTTTTTAACAAAAAAAATATTTTATACTCTGAAAGTTCCCACACATGATTCGTCCGACCCGATGATTGTTGTGGGACTTCTATTTTAAAAACACACAATGAATAAGTTAACAAACGACCAAAGACAGGTAATTTTAAGTGGGGTATTAGGAGACGGAGCGATTAAAGGCGGTAGAGCTTACTTTAGCTGTATTCATAAAGAGTACATGGACTTTAAAAAAGAAAAACTGGGAGATTTAGCACTTCTAGTTGAGAGAAAAGAAAACAATGGTTACAAGAAAGGAGCATTTATTTACAAGTTGTATACTTTAAAGCATCCCGAAATAGAGGAAATAGGTAATTATTCATTCCAGCAAATAGTTGATGAACTGGATGAGTTAGGAATCTCGATGTGGGTGTTAGATGATGGTTCAAGGCATCACAAAAACAACTTCTACAACCTAAATACTCACGCAATAGACAGAGAAGTAGAAGAGAATGTACTAATACCGTTTTTTAATAGGCTCAATATTTTTCCTCGTATACTGACGGAGAAGAAAAAAGACGGAAGAGTGTTTAGTTATCTCTACATATCCAAATGGCTTGGGGCTATGACTCTTTCAGCTATGGTGCGCAAGCTTAATTTAGAGTGCTTTGCTTATAAACTTATGCCTACTGAATTAGAAGATGTGTATGAAAAAGTAAAAGATATAGAGGGGTTTTCAGAAATGACTGCACTGCACAAAACTCACTATGTTAAAAAACTTTTAGATATTAAACATAAGACTTACATGCATAAAAATGTAACATCGACTTCAATGCCTTATACTGATAGTTCTAAAATATAAACCTTAACACACCTTTAACAATAGCACATTGAAAAGAGTTGTATATTTGCTGTAAGGAAATAAGATATTTCCCCTGTAAGAAAAATTTGCTGTTGTTTTTATTTTTGCGGCACTTTGATTGAAATATAAGACAAAAACTAAACTTTTGTGTGTAATAACAAACAATTATGGATAATAGACAATTTAATGTAAAAGGCAGAAGTGAACTGCAACTTTTAAAAACTCTAGAATGTCTTTTAACGGACGATTACGACGCAATCAAAAAAGTCTGGGGTTGGAAATTTGATGAAACAAAAGGCATAGTACTTTATTGGCTCACTTCTAATGACTCAACTGTAAATCAATTTATGGGAGCGGCATCTGTTAAAACACTTACTACTATGATTTGGGATTGGCTTCATTCAGAAGAGGCTAAAAGTTTTAAAATTACAGAAGATTGGGATTTAGATTGCGACCAAGATGGAAGTAATTATTTAGGTTTTAGAGTTTATAATGACAAATGGTCTTGTGTAGAATTAGGAGGAAATATTAATCATTATACAATAGCCGCAATAGCACCTGCTTGGTGTTGGTATGGTAAATAATAAAACAATTTATGAAAGAACAACTAATATCATTTGAGACAGCACTCCTTATTGAAAACACAGATTTAAACAGTTGGAGATATAGTACCCATGCCGCCTATTCAAAGGAAGATGGTAAATTATACAATCCTGATGTTATAAGTATACAAGATAACATATATGCACCCTCTCAGTCTCTACTCCAACGATGGTTAAGGGAAAAACATAAAATAACTGTAATTGCCTACCCTTCTTTTTTAGGCGCAACTGATAACTATTATTATCTGTTATTAAATAACAGAGACTTTGATAATATTATACAGCAGGATACTCAAGGCAACACATACGAAGAAGCTTTAGAAGCAGGGTTAGCTTATGCTCTTTCAACTGTTGTGGTACAGATTTGTTTTTAATTTTTTATCCCGCCGAAAATTATGAAAGTAAAAGAAATGAAGGAACTATTGAGTGGCTATAATCCCGAGGCAGAAATTACAATTGGTTTTACCCCTATTGAATACGAGGGTTTTGTTGCCACTAATGGATGGGAGGGTCGAAGGAAAGTTATATTCACAGAAGAAACAACAAACATGCTTATTTTTAAGAAAAAGAAATAATGAATATTAAAATAGAACTAGAACAATTCAGTCCCGATAAATCTTATAAAAAGGGAGACTTATTTTATTGGGAAGGTGGAGTCTATAAATTTGACGGTTACGATTTTGGGACTTATCCTATGGCTGAAAATATAGAGACGGGCGAACAAAAACAATTACCTCAATACTAAAAGTTACTTATGATATATGCAATACTAATAGGACTGGGTTTAATTTTGTTTTTTGGCTGGTCATTTCGCTCAATGAGAAAGTCTAATGAAGCCGCAGAGAAACTTTTTGAAGAGGAATTTAGGCCGCAAACAGATGAGGCTGTTACATTATGGGCAGTAGAGGAAGCTTTGGATAATATAACTTCTAAATGTATTACTTCTGATGGTTTTATAAACTTACCCACCCCCTATCAAATAGAATGTAGGGAATTGTTAGCAAGACTTAGGGGTAAAAGGGCTATATTAAAACAGATAAAAGAAAACAAGGATTATGAACTTCAATAAATGGTTACTCAGAAAATATCCTAAATCATATAAGTTCTTAATTGATACTTATTCTAAAGATTATTTAGAAAGTATAAAGATTGATAATGGTAGAGTTGCTGTCTTAACTAAAGATGAAGCACATTATAAAAAAGGAACTAAATTTATTGTCAGGGTATTCAAAGAATATGAAGAGGATAAATGGACAGGAGATTTTAGGGCGGTTGGTTTGTTTAAGTGCTCGAAGTACTTTATAGAGAGTGGTTATCACAGCATGGAATTATATGGAAAATCATATATTTGAAATAATAGAAGAATAATGGAACAAGATAACATAAACCAAGAGACTATAGATTTTGTATGGTCTATTATAAATAGAAAAAATGAAAGAATCAGACCTTAGAATAGTACTAAGAATGCTCCGTTTAGAATGGATTGATTTTAACAGTTATATGGTTGGTAAGACCTTTTCTGAGCACGAAGGAGAGTACTTTTACTATGAATGTGACATTGAACATTTTTTAAATACGAAAATATTATGAACATTCAACAGTGCTTAGATTATTTAGATGAGAAAAAGATTGTTTTAAATTTTATTCTCGGCGGATTAGGTAAAACAGGCCTTACCACAGGCGATTTAAAATGGCTTACATTAAAAATGATAAAAGAAAATTACAATTATGAAAGCATTTGAATATTACAGTTAATCGTAAGCCTTTAGAAAACTATTGGAATAAAGAGACTGTTGATGAGCTACTCGGGTGGCCTGGCGGAGGAGACCCCTTAGAGCAAAGCTCGTTTACAATTGTAGAGAAATATACTTTAGATGAAATAATTGAGAGGTTCAACCCAAGCGAAGAAACTATAGCACACATAAAGAAAATACAAAATGGAGAATAGATATTTAGTCACTACACATACTGATGAAAATTGGTTTTGGAAATTCCTGCGCCGAATAAAACTAAACAAAAGAGGTAATTTTGAACTGGTGACATCTTATGGGGAATTAGTAAAGAATGATATGTTATTATTAGGTGAGGAAGTATTAGTTCTGAAAAAATTAGAATAATGAAAAAAGCAACAGTAATTAAGCCCTTCATTACAGATAGGAATGAAATTTGTCTTAGCGGTGATATAGTATATATTGAAGGCAGTAAAGTGTTTTTTAATAGGGTGTTTTTGGGCAGGTTTTGCGACACTAATAAAGAGGTTGAAAAGAAGTTGTTGAGTGTAGGTATAGTACTGGAGGACACAAAAAAGAAATTAGGATATACAGATATTCCTAAAGTCCATGTTGTAGTGCCGCATAAAACAATAATTGGAGAACCCTACGCACTAAACCTTAACAAGGATTTAATAGAATTAATTAACACCTATCACACGTATAAGGGTAGTAAAACAGATTTAGCAAAAGAACACAGTGTTCAATTTAGACAATTAAGTGAAGTATCTGAACTAATACGCGATTTTCTCCGTATCAATGATTTTAATGGAAAAATATCTATTGCGGGTAAAAACTATTTAGGATTTGATGTTAAGTTTCTCTCTAAATTACATGGTTGGGATTTAATAGGGTGGAGTAGGCGTGTTATTGACCCAGCTGTACTTTTTATAGATTGGACTACAGATGATGAATTGCCTGACCTTACCACTTGTAAAAAAAGAGCTGATATTGAAGGTGTTGTTACGCATAATGCTGTAGAAGATGCTTATGATGTTGTTTCTCTCCTTAGAAAGTTTTATTAATGGACTACCTCCAAACTAAATTCCAATACTACAGAGCTAACATAGAAAGTAAACGGCCTATTGGGGTTATTACTCTTTATGATTATTTGTATGCTATTAAACATCCAAAGGATAATATTGTAGAGATATTTAAAGAGGTTGAGAAAGCTTCTGCGGCGGGAGATAAGAAATTAAAAGCAGAACTGAAGTCTAAATTATATTATTTCACCCCCTGTGTTTATACTAATGGTGAGGGAAGAAATTATGAATGTATTAATAGTTATACAGGTTTTTTAATTTTTGATGCCGACAATTTAGAGACAGAATTTGCTAAAGAACTAAAAGAATTTTTATTTTACACTTATCCTTTTGTTATTGCGTCTTTTTTAAGTGCTTCTAAGAAAGGGGTTAAGGCTATAATACGTATACCTGTTGTTTCGTCTGTTGGTGAGTTTAAGGCTTTGTTTTACGGCCTCATGGACGAGTTTCAATATTTTCATGGATGTGATACCAGCTCGAAGAACTGCATTTTACCCAATTATTTAACTTATGACCGAGAATTACTTTACAGAACTGATGCTACTGAGTGGACTAAAAAAGGTATTCAGATAGACGAATTTAAAGAATTTGAAGGAGAAATAATACCCGTAGAAAATGTAAGTGAGGATGACAGACAGTTTGTAAAAAACATAATACGAAAGAAAATGCTGGAAATTACAGACACAGCGCACGTAATATGTCGAAGCACGGCCCTATGTGCAGGCGGGTATGTGGCGGCGGGTTATATAAGTTATGATGAAGCTAAAGACCTTATGTTTTCTTTGGTAGATAAAATTGACTACTGTCAAAAAAGCCCTAAACTTTATAAAAGCACAATAGCAGACTTTATACAAAAAGGAATGAAATCCCCATTATATTTAGGAAGGAGTAACGATGAAACTTAAAGAATATTTCCTGCGGACTGATATACAAGAATACAAAAAGAAATTTAAATTAGTTTGCAATGAATCAAAATTTGAAATACGACGAATTAGTGAGATTCAATCACATAGTAAAACCTCTAATAGTTAAGTCCTCAACAACTCATAACAATATTTCTAAAACTTATTTTTACACGGGATTTTATGAAAATAGTACTGTCCCTGTAATTTATATGCGGCGGCTAATATTAAGAAAAACAGATAACAGGGGACTGGAGCGCGGCGGAGAGGTAATCAAAACCTATAAAAATTACAACCTCACAGAGAAACTGCACGCTATTAAAATGGAAAGCTTAGATATTTATTTACAATATTTAAATAGTTTTTCTTAAATCTTTGTTAACGCTTACAAATAATATTATAAAATCAATTATCTTAGAGTTTAATAAAATATAAAAATATGAATATACAAGAGACAAAAACAAAATACCTTAAATGGGACAAAGGCTTTGGAGTATTTAGTGCTCAATTTATCGATGGTGTGTTAACGGATTTTAGGGCTTGTAAGTCTGGAAGTGCTCCAACTCTACATAGTTCTGATTTACAATTTCTTGAAGCCATTAGAGATTCTTTAAATGACTTACTTAAAGAAGCAGAAACAAATGGAAAATAAAATTTTATACGGTGTTCTAATAATTCTCGCATGGCTTATGATTTCTATAGGCTCTTATTTGTACAACAAACCAAAAACCACCCCAGTGGAGAAACAACAATATGTTAATAAATACGAAATGGGAACAATGCTGCCTAAAAGTGAGCTCAAAGAGGGGCAATACTTATTTTTAATGGGAAAATATTGGTACAGTTGGGCTATGAAAAGAGAAAGGCCTCAATTACCGTTAAGTATAACACACCAAATATTACAATTGGGAGATAATTCTTTTGGAGTTTGGACTTTTGGTTCTCAATTTCCCGACAGACCATTCTATCAATTTTATTCTTTCGTGAGAGTTAATACACTTGAAGAAATACCTACGGTAATAAAGTTAGCCGAAGATGATTTTAATAAAACTGATTGGTTGCCCTTAAGTCTGTATGATGAAGTGCCTTATGAAAATAATGGATTTTATTTTAACTTAAAACATATTGAATATGGAGATTTCGCAAATAGATAACGTCATAAAAGAGCAAAAACTAATCACAGAGGCATCCAAAGAATTAGCTACTTATCTTGGTTGGGTTTATATTCCATCTAATGATTTACAAGGCTATTCAAAAGCTGGATGGTGGAGACCACTTGATGTAAATAAGGAAGCAAAGCTATACGGCACAGTTTCTCAGATTGTAAAAGATGCGGCTACAAAAGCAGGTAGTAGGTATTATATGGGGCGTAAGACTTCAGACCTAAAATTTTTCAATTCGTTTGACTGGTTATTTTGGGTTGTAGATAAGTTGGAGAAAGAACAATTAGGAGAGTATTTTTTTAAATATCAATTTGGAGACGAGCAAGAAGAGAGTAGTTTTAATGGTATTGAAGTGTCCGTTGCAAATCATGCAGCTGTGTGGTTAAATACAGTCTTTGACCCTCCGTATAGTGTGTCAGCACCCAGACTTAATTTACCAAAAAGAGAACAATTATTTTGGGCTTTAGCGGATGGTGTTAAATATGTAAATAAACTAAAAGATGAGAAAAACCTATAAAGGCGCAATAACCGAATTACCTGAAAATGGAGTGTTTTGTTTTGGTGCGAATCCAGTTGGAATAAATGGTAATCCTGTAAAGGGTACAGGTGGTGCAGCATTAGTAGCCCTTAATAACGGTTGGGTTGAGCAAGGGGAAAAGATGGATAACAGACTTAGTAATTCAGGTAAAGCATGGGGAATTACTACTGTAGCGTGGCCTGGGAAAAAGAGAAGCAAAACTAGCAGTGAAATACAATTGGGTATTTTTGTACTATATGAGCACGCTAAGAGACGTAAAGATAAGGAATTTTATATAGCATATTCAGCAGGCGATAGAAATCTTAACGGGTACACAGATGTAGAAATGGCAAGAATGTTTGCTTTTGGAAATATCCCCAGTAATATTATATTTGAAGAGGGGTTTAACAAGTTAATAGAAAGTTTATGACTGTACAAGAAATAAAAGAATTAGCAGCACCTATAATTATCGGTTTTATAGCACTATGTTATGTAGTATGCGGATTTTTATGGGTTGTGGAGTTTGAGTTTTCCCCAAAATACATAGAAGAAATTATAGACACAAAGAACCTAATGACTGCTAAAGGAGAACACTACAAAACTGTCCTTACTATTAAACGCACTTACAGCTCGGGCAAAAGTAAAATAATAACTAAGACTCAAAATTACTAATGAATATAATGGGATTATATCACCTTTTCGGCGAAAATAAAAAAGCAAAAGAAGACTTTTACAACTGGTATAAAAATAGTGGTGAGGCATGTGACTACGATTTAGAACATTTAGAAAATAACTTACTCTTTGCTTTTATAGACAATACAGACCAATATGTACATTTTTCCAATGCTAATATACTTGACTGGCTCGAGGAGAATGACTATTATGTGGGTATAAAACCTAATAAAAGTTTAAATTATGCTACCACTGTATACAAGGCAAATAATAAGATTAAACCCTTTCCTCTGTATTCAAACTCAGATGTAAAAGGGAGAAGAAACGCACTAAACGTAGGAATAACTAAAGCAATTGAAGATTATGGAAAATAAAAAAATATACGTAGTAACTGACCCTGAACTTGGTTGGGATTGTGCTAAAGGAATATTTGAAGCTGACGATTTATCATCTGTTGAGCTTTATTTGGCCGAGATTTATGACCTGCTTGAAGATGAAGTTATTGAGAGGTTTCATATAGCTGAAATGTATAATGGAATTATAAAACTTTAGATATGATAAGGAAAATAAACAATGATGCGCAATTTGAACATAGATGGTACGATGATGTTGTAAAAATACAATCAGTATTAAGAGAAAATAACTACGCTGCCGATTTAAAAGACTGTGCAGAACTATGGCAAGATTATTCCGACGATGTATGTGCAGGCTGGATGGGATTACCTGAAGAGGAGGAAGCAATTTGGCGAATATTACAAAATAGAGTGGAAGGAAACTAAAAACAAATGAGAGCAAAAATAACAAAGTACAAAAGTACAGGTAAATGGTACTCTGATGAAATTATAGAAGCGCCTGAAAAGTACAGGACTGATATTCTAAGTTTTATAAAAATATATTATGCAAACTATGATGGTCATATTGCTGTGTTTGAACTTATGGAGGATGGGCACGAACAGCCTATTCGACTTGTGACTAAATTTGAAATGGTGCAATTCCCTGCGGCTCTTGAGGGCGTACTGAGAGACAATAAAACTAACAACTGGTATAAATAAAATCGCGCGTAAATAAATGCAAAAAGCAAAATATACAAAAGAACAAATAGAATTCGTTCAAAACTTAGTTAAAACAGGAACAGAAGTGACACCTGCTACAAGACAGATGTGTGAACATTTCCAAATAACTTTTAACGACACTGTGGGGAGGGCTTTTAGAAAGAAGATGCAGGCAGTCACAACATCGGATGAGGACTTAGATAACTTTACGAGTACAGAGACTAAGGGTTATTCAAACGATAAAAAGAAAGAAGTGAAGGGTTTCACCGCTATATCAGATGATGGATTTCTTCTTAATATTGAAGACTACTGTGTTCATTACGGATTAGATGTATCGAAAATAAGGAGTTATAAATTAATCACTCATAGTAATTTACCTTTTTATAACATTGTCTTTAATGAGGATGTTTCAGACCCTGTAGTGAACGAACAGGAGATTAAGGATATGATAGAGGAAGAGTTATTAAAAATCTCTTACAATCCCCCTATTAAAGCCTTAGAGGGTAAAGTAGGTGTGGTTAAAGTTTCAGACTTTCATTTGGGCTCCTATGTGGATAATCTTATAAGGACTAAGAATTTTTCTATTGATATTTTAGCAAGCAAGCTATCGGCGGCGGCTCAAGAAATAAATGATAGAAACTATAAATTGGTTCATGTCCACATCTTAGGGGATATTATAGAATCTTTTACAGGGACAAACCACAGAAATACTTGGAAAGGCCTTGACAAAGCCATGGTTGGAGCAGAGGCTATAAAACTATCGGTTAAAATCATTCATGATTATTTCTTATCAAAAATAGTTAATTTGGGTGAAATAAAATTAGTCGCTGGGAATCATGACCGCACATCATCGGATAATAAAGAAGATGTACAGGGAGATGCAGCTAATCTAATTGCTTGGGGATTAGAAACTCTTGGGTACGCTATAGAGTTTAATCCGTTAGTTATTACGCACGTTGTAGATGGCATATGTCATATACTTACTCACGGCCACCACGGCATATCGTCTCGTTCAACTAAGCAGTTATGTTGGGACTATGGGAAACAGGGGATGTATAACTTGATATGCGAGGGTCACCTACACAGCATTATTGAGAAACTAAGTGTTGCTCAGCGCAGTAAGTTCCAAACAATAAAAGATGATGCTGTAGACCATAGAAGATTTAATTGTCCATCTTTTTTTACAGGGAATTTTTATAGTGAAGCATTAGGATTTACTTCTGAAAGCGGTTTTGTTATAACTGAAGATAATGGTAGAGGTGTACCTAATGTATTTTACTACGCAGTATAACATTTAATGTAAGCTTTTTGCACAATAAAATAAGTATTTGTACTTTAGCAATTGTATTGTGATAGGTACTTTAAAAAATATTTATTTGGGACTCCTCGCTTAGAAATCTATCACTTTCTTTGCGGGGTTTTCTGTTTTAATAAGCAAATGAAAGAAGATTTAAGAAACGCGTATGTTTACAGGCATACTAAGGCAGGCACATCGGAGGTATTTTATATTGGAATAGGAACCTCTCCTGACTTTTTTAGGGCAAAAACAAAACACGGTAGGAATAGGTGGTGGAAACATATTGTTGAAAAACATGGGTTTGACTATGAAATACTGTCTTGTAAAATTACAAAAGAAGAGGCGGGGGACTTAGAAAAAATATTAATATCGTATTATAAGAGAATGGATTGTTGTGGCGGACAGCTCTGTAACTTAACGGACGGCGGAGAGGGGTTGGCAGGTATTATTAAAAGTCCTAAATCTATAGAAAGGTGGAAAAAGTCAAATAAGGGAAAACAAGATGGAGAAAAGAATTCAATGTTTGGGAAGGTAGGAGGCCTGCATCATTTATCTCGTGAAGTCATACATCTTGAAACAGGGATTTTCTTTGATTGTGCTTTAGATGCTTGTGAGGGCAGTCGGCTTAAATATAGTAACTTTAAGAGTAAATTAAATGGTAGAGCTTCTTTTAATGACACTGGATTTATGTATGCCGATGATTTTGAAAAAGGAATAAAACCTAAAGTTCAAGTTGCACCAACAGCTAATGTACAAGTGATATATACTAAAACTCTTGAAATATTCCCCAGTATTAAAAAGGCTGCTGATTATTTAGGTATCGCGCCGCAAGTTCTTAATAACAGATTAAAAAATGGAAATTCAGGTGATTTGGTTTTGTTAGAAGATTATAATAAAGGAATCAAAAGGGAAAGTAAACGAGGGCACAAGAAATATGTATTAGATACACAGACAGGAATATTCTATGACAGTCTAAGAGATGTGTCTATATGTTTAAATATACCTTACACTACCTTTAAGAACTGGTTAAGTGGAAGAAGAAAAAATCCTACTTCTCTAATATACTGTTAAAAACTAATCTTTTGTTAAATTTAGCCTCACTTAGTTGCGGGGCTTTTTTATTTGTGTTATATTAGCTGAAGGAAATAATATATTTCCCCTGTAAGAAAAATTTGCTGTTGTTTTTATTTTTGCGGCGGAAAAATAAACTTAACAAACCAAACTATGGCTAATAAATACGGCTCAAAAGAAGAACTCATATATGTTGCTTCTTTAATAAGAAAGTGTATGTTTGACTACATTATGGGCACAATAGATAAAAAGGAGTTTTTAAAATTCTATTATGAGTTTGAGGGATTTTTAAATGAACATGAGTATGCAGACCACAACGATAAGTATTTTGAAATGGATTTACCTGATGCAAAAAAGTTCTTAAAAGAAAATCTAGCTGTACAATACTTACCCCTAGAAATAGGCAACACATACGAGACTAAATTTGCTACCAAAGAAAAGTTTTTACTAAAGAATATTGTTAAAAACGACAAAGGAGTAATAACATCTTTAGAGGGTATTTATATAAACAGAGCTCATTTAGGAATATGTCCTATAGGAGCAGATAGATTAGTACAAACAATTAAAAAATAAATAATTATGAAAGAAGTAGTAGCAAGTAAAAAATCAACAATAAACATTGAAGAAATAGAAAATGGGGACATTATTGGGATTCTGTTTAGTTCTAATTTAAAATCAATGGTTAATTCTGATTCAAAGGATAGGTTTTTTGGGCTTGATTTTAAACATGAAAAAACTGAATTAACAACTCAATGGTGCGCTGATAGCAAAAAACAATATTGTATTGAAGCTATGGATATGGGTGCAAAAGTATTCGTCTTCGACAATTTTGGGGAACTTGTAAAATGGCTGAAATAATTTAAAAATGGATAAACTTAATATTAGTGATGGAGAATGGACTGTTCCTCATTTGTCTCAGGACGATGTAAAATGCAATTGTGCTTATGTTTTATGTGAAAGCTCTATGGGTGGAATATGCACTGTACATTATCCCGAAGACGATGAAAATTGGGGCGACAATCCTCCCTTAGAAGAGGCCAAGGCAAACGGTATTCTTATAGCAGATGCAGGTAATACTTATAATAAGTGTCCTTTACGTCCCAGTGAATTATTAGAAATTAAAATCGCGCAGGCAGAAAGCATTGGAAATCTGACAGTAGAGAACGAAGAATTAAGAGAAGTCTTATCACTTATTACAAAGAAGTCTTTTGATTTATATACCCATTGTGTAGATATGGATTTTATAGACCCCGAAGATGAGACTGTTGAAGGTACAGTAGAATTGATTGAGGCTTTTAATTTCGCGCGAAAAATATTAAATAAAAATTAAAAACATGTACACAGTAGAATTAAAATGGTTGCCTCTTATCTTAACAGTTGTGTTTTGCATATTATTTGAGCTCACTAAGAACCGTAACGATAGTTGTTATATATATGGGGACTTCTATATGCTGTTTTCTTTTTTATTTCGGCGGTAATGTATGGAATAATGGGACTTATTTGGATTTATAACAATATTAATTTTACATTTTAAATTATGGAAAGAGAGATTAAATTCCGCGCTTGGAACGGAGAGAGAATGCGACCAGTAAATACAATATCCTTTAATGAGGGTTGGATAGACACACCTAAAGAAAATTCCCCTATTGAAGATTTTAAACTTATGCAATTCACAGGCTTAACCGATAAAAATGGTGTGGAGATTTACGAGGGGGATATAGATAAATATCGTGGAATTGTAGTTTGGAATGACCTTGATTATTGCTGGTCTGTTATAGATTTAACTTGGAATGATAGAAGAGAGTGGCATAGTCTAACTTCCCTAACAAGCCCTTATGAAGTAATAGGTAATATTTACGAAAACCCTGAATTAGATAAATAATTATGACAGCAACAGACGCAAACAAACTCTCTAATGAGAGAGTAAGCAGAGTGGAGTACATTCTAAATAAAATTAGGAAATCGGCCTCTGAGGGCTTTAAAGGGGTTGTGTTAGGTGAGTATATCCATGCAGACGATAAAAAGGCCTTAGAGAGCTTAGGATACGGTGTTAAGACTTATTATGATGGTATTGAATTTGAAGAATCAACTATAACTTGGGAGAAATAATGAACATACTTTTCAACAAACAAACGCGCAATAGAAATAGAGGATTGTGGAACTTCTTTAATCTTTATTACGAAAGGGACAACTTGTCTCTTAAAGAAAAATATTATACGTTTCAATATAATTTAGACCGTACAAATTTAACTACTAAGGGAGAATCTACATACTTTATTAATATGGTAGATGTAGTTGGTTCTGATATTATGAAGCAACTAAGAGAAGAATACAGAAAAGACTTTATTGAATATACAACAAAAATATGAGTAGCGATTTTCTTTTCGGAGCCTTATGTATGTTTGCCATAATATGGGTGCTAAGCGATAATAAAAAATAAATAAACCACATGAAACCAAAACGTAAAATTATAGATTTAAAAGAAAACGAGTGTATCCATATCAGGAATGAGAGGGAGGCTAAGGGGTTTGCAAAGTTAGCAGATACTATTACAAACACAACACTTAATGAAAAGTGTGGTAAAACTGTTTTAGATGCATTTAATAATTATGGAAAAGAAACTATAATTTCTTATAACAAAACTGATGTTGGTGAATTTCTAACTTATTTGTATGTTGCTTTTTTCATTGAAAATAAAGGCACAGAATATGGAGGTGATACAGTTTATCCCGCCTCGGACTTTTTGCCAAGTAAACGAAAAAACTCAAAGCTATGGAAAGAAATTACACGGCTTGATGGCAGGGTTAGAGAGTTGGAGCAATACAAAGCGCAGGATGCTTTTGATGCAACTTACAAGAAAGCAGAAGACTTGTTTAACCATGATGATAACTTTACAAAGTTTTGGTGTATATTAAATACTGCTGATAATAAAGATTTGATTACAAATTACTTTGGTAAAGAATACAGGCTTAACACTTACATACATCAGCCAACTATATACATGAGTAGAGATTTTGATGAAGTTAAAAGGCTGTACACCGAAATAACCACTGAGCAGTTTGAGAAGTATGTGCTGAAACGCGATGATTTATCAGAGGTTGAAAAGTCTAAAGAAATTGATTGGAAAGCTAAACAAACCCTTACAGATGGACACTTTGTAGTAGGCACTACTGGAAATCATTCAAAAACCTACTTTGAAGGTGTTGTTCTTAGGCATCCTGATGATTTTAATCTATATATTACTTTTGATAATTTACTTAAATCTGATTTTAAACCATATGAAGGAACTAATTTATTTTGATGTTTTATTTTTATCGGCACTTTTTATTTCCTTACTGTTTCTTAGTTGGCGATTTTTCTTTAAATACAAAGGGGATTTTGGATATGTAGCTCTTATACTATTTGTTTTAGTGATATACATAATACACATTTTTAATGATGCTATAGCTAACTTTTTATTTACTCCACTATGTTTATAATATTTTACCCCTACAGATTCAAGAAGTATAACGCTGTGTTTTTAACAGGGAGAGAGTACTTTTGGTTTGCATTAATAGGTACTTTTCTTTGCTTTTTACCTGCCCTTATAAGTTCATATTTTATAGGTACGTTCAACAGTGATAGGATAATGCGGGATAAGTATAATGATAGTGTTACTTTTTATATGCGTCGCCACAATTTAACAAATGCTTTTAGATGCTCAGATAGCTCTGCTGTATACCATAAAAAATTTAAGAAATGGAAAAATCAATAATTATGAAAAAACTTTTACTTACTTCCTTTTTATTCGCGGCTGCCTGCCACCAAACTCCAAAATACGACTGTCCTGAGAACTTCTGTGGCTATGTAGTAGTAGAACATCGTGATGATGAATTAATCCTTAAGAAGGGCTGTAATTACGTTACAGTGAACTTTCCTTACCTCTATGAAAACAGAGTATATAAATTAGGTGATACTATTTGCCGACCCGACAGGAATACTTGCTGAGCTCACCGATAAAGAAAAGGAAGATTTACTTAGAGAAAGAGAATACCAAGAAATGATTAAACTTATTGAATAATGAATAGTATACTACGTAAAGTCAAAAATGGCGAAATAGCTACTGTCAAAGAGTTAGTGAAAATTCTTATTAAAGAAGAAAATTTCAAATGGGGTAATAAGAAGAGAAGAAAACAATTTGTAT